>Ga0233429_1003967_pt1 | contig 13472 bp, 9 predicted proteins | sample SI_118_April2016_3_FD_179879 | JGI IMG/M metagenome (GOLD analysis project Ga0233429, IMG submission 179879) | Seawater microbial communities from Saanich Inlet, British Columbia, Canada - SI_118_April2016_135_MG | ecosystem: Environmental > Aquatic > Marine > Inlet | place: Canada: British... | reverse complement strand
GCTAATCATACCGGAGAAGGATTTTGCAAGCATAACATCGGTACCCTTGATGAGGACTGTAATAGTGTCACCTTCAGAAAGGTGCATATCCTCACAGGACGCCGTTGTAATAACTACACTCAATGGAATAGACTTCCACAGGATCTGAACATTAGCATGGATATGCCCTTTTACCACCTTTGTAATCGTACCGGAAACCTTACTGGCCATTTTTATAATCCCGAAAAAAATGAATCAAGACTAGTTTCTTTATTTCTGTTTAAATATAAGTTTAAACTCTTTCTCTGCAATCGAGCTCAACTTGTTTACGTATTTATTATATGATGTAACAAGCTCCCTCGCCTCATGGGTCAATTTTGCTCCCCCGCCACCCTTTCCACCGGTAGTAACATCCAAAAGCTTCAGACCCAACGCCTCTTCTGTCGCCTTTATCTTACCCCATGCCGCCCTATACGACATTCCTAGCTCCTTTGCCGCTGCGTTTAAGGAACCTAAACGGTCTACAGCCTCAAGAAGCATCCTTCTCCCTTCGGCGAATGCCACACTTCCATCCTGCTCCATCCATATTTTTAATTTCATTTTCATCAAATCTGAACCATTATATCTGTGCTGACATAACGGTGTCAAATAAAAACTGTCTCTTCTATTAAAAATGAACAAGATTTCAAACATTTTGCTTGCTTGACATAAGTGCTCTTGTTGTATAGAGTAATCGCTTTATTTCCTGTCAGATTTATATCGATACCTGATATTTTCAAAGCTAATTACATTAAAGCATTCTGGAGGAGAAACATTTAACGTTAATGGCAACTTTTGCCATTACTATTCTGCTTTTTTCTTACAAAAATTATATTTTAATATGGAAAGTAAATTTCACAGAAGAAACATCACTTGCATAGCATTTCCCGGTTTAACCATTTCAAACAAAAACATCACAATGTCTGAATATGGTAAAATTACATGTATTGATTAAATTTTTCTTATTTCAAGATTTTTAAGGGGCTTTAACAATCGTAGATAAACAGCTTAATAAAGAGATTCCTGTTCACCAGCACAATGAGAGTCTCCTTCAAAAATATGAATTATTATTTGATAATATTTCTGATCTTGCATACATCTGTGATACAGAAGGAAATGTACTATATTTGAATCAGGTATTTGAGAAATTATCTGGTCATAAACCGGAAGAATTTATAGGCAAATCATTTGCGCCCCTTTTTAATGAAGAGAACCTGAAACTGGCAATGGATTTATATACGAGGACACTGAAAGGTGAAAGCCTTAAGCGAGAAGTGCGCTTCAAAGATACAGGCATATTGTGTGAATATAAGAATAAACCATTACTGGACAAACAAGGAAACATCGTAGGAGTTCTTGGAAGTGCACGCGATATTACTGAACGCAAAACACTAGAGAATGAGCTGACAAATATCAACAAAACTCTGGAGCAAAGAGTGACCAGGCGCACGAAAGAGTGGTCAAAAGCAAACGAAGCACTACAGATAAAAATAGTCCAGCATACAAAGGCTGAGAAGTTATTGCAAAAGAGTAAGGAACAATTACAATCCATCCTGGATAATTCTCCGGCTGTTATTTATCTTAAGGACAAGAATAGCAAATACCTCTTAATAAACTACCAATTTGAAACCCTATTTCACATCAATCGTAATGAGATAATAGGCAAGACAGATCTGGACATCTTCCCTGGAGATATGGCTGGAGCATTACAGGCAAACGACCGCAAGGTACTGAAAGCTGGCGTTCCGTTGGAATGGGAGGAAACTGTCCTTCATGATGATGGACCGCATACTTACATTTCCATGAAATTTCCACTATTTGATTCAAGCGGTGTTCCGGATAGGATATGTGGAATATCAACAAACATCACCAAGCGTAAGCGGGCTGAAGAAGTTTTACGGAAGTCAGAAGCAAAGTATAGCAGGCTGATCGAAAACCTTCAGGAAAATTATTTTTTCTATTCTCACAATGCGGAGGGTGTATTCACGTATCTAAGTCCAACGATTACCAACATACTTGGCTATGCCGCTGAAGAATTTCTCACACACTATTCTGAATACCTGACGGATAATCCAAGTAACGAAAAGGCAATAAAACACACAGACCTTAGTATAAAGGGCGTTAAGCAGCCTTCTTACGAGCTTGAAATATACCACAAGGACGGCTCCAAGCGTACTTTGAAGGTCCAGGAGGTTCCTGTCTTTGACAAAGGCAATAAGGTCATAGCCGTGGAAGGTATTGCAGAAGATATTACGGAAAGCAAACGTGCAGAAGAAAAACTGGTTACCTATCAGACACAACTCAAACACCTTTCCTCCACATTGTCATTAACTGAAGAGCGCGAGCGGCGCCGTATCTCAGAAGACCTGCATGATAGAATAGGGCAGAACCTGACTGTCATAAAAATGAAACTGGAAGAGTTGAGAGAGGCTCAAGTTGGTACAGATAGAGACCATGTTTTGAACCAGACCCGGGAGCTCCTGGATAATGCGATACAGGAGACACGAACACTGACGTTTGAAATAAGCTCACCTCTCCTCTATGAGCTTGGATTTGAACCGGCCGTGGAGTGGCTGATAGAGCAGTTCAGGGAACGTCACAATATCCCAATAGAATATGAGGGTAATGGTGGTGGCAGGAGATTGCACGATGACGTGAGTTTCTTTCTCTTCAAGTCAGTACGCGAGTTACTGTTTAATATTGTCAAACATGCCGGAGCAGACAAGATAAAAGTGTCGACACGAAGAGATAAAGATAGAATCAGGATCAGTATTGAGGATAATGGTATTGGACTTGATTTCTCCAAATTACAATACTCAATAGATAATCTCAGCGGCTTCGGTCTCTTCAGTATACGTGAAAGGATGGAGCATTTCGGTGGGAGTTTCGACATTGAATCTAAACCAGACCAGGGAACCCGTATCACATTGGTATTGAAGCAGCAGGAAGGATATAAAGATGCAAAATAATAAGATAATAAAGGTAGTCATCGCTGATGATCACATGATCTTCAGAGACGGTCTCCGCTCCCTACTAGATAGGCAACTGGATATGGAGGTAGTTGCCGAGGCGGATAATGGAAGAATAGCTATAAAGCATGCAAAGGAGTTATCACCTGATGTTGTCATTATGGATATAGGTATGAGTGAATTGAACGGTATCGATGCTACTCGTCAGATCGTGAAGATGTCACTCGGCGTCAAAGTACTGGCTTTATCGATGTATTCAGACAAGCGATTTGTAAAAGAGATGTTGAAAGCAGGTGCCTCGGGCTACATGTTGAAGGATAGTGCGTTCACGGAACTTATAGATGCAATTCGTGTGATTGTCGGGGGCAAAATCTACATTAGCCCCGGTGTGGCAAGCATAGTCCTGGAAGATTATCTGGGAGATTCAACACAGAGAGAAAGTTCGATTAGATCGCTCTTAACGTCAAGAGAGATCGAGGTGCTTCAACTTCTGGCTGAAGGCAAGTCTACAAAACAGATAGCCTTAAGTCTCAGTTTAAGCATAAAAACCATTGAATCTCGTCGTGCCAGGATTATGCAAAAGATAGGTATTGACAATATAGCTAATCTTACCAAATATGCCATCCGCGAAGGAATAATCTCACTCTAAAAGTGGTTACATTAGCCACATCTATACCATCATTCCATTCGTTTTTGATTCCAAATTAATTCAGGTATTTCGACGTACATATTCAGGTATTCCCCTATTGTGCATTATATAGAAAAGTACTATCATCACGATTGACACCCAATTCTTTTAAAGAGGAGAATAAAAATGAGTAAAAAAATAATGATTGTTGAAGATGACCAATCTTTCCACGACCTTTATACAGAGTTGTTAGAGGATACCGATTACCAGGTGACCTGTACTTATGATGGAGAGGATGCCATGGAAAAACTAGAATACGACAAGCCGGATTTAATTATCCTTGATATGTTATTAGATCTGATGGCTGGCGATACGTTTTTCCGCCTTATAAGAAATATACCGGAATACATTGATATACCAATTATTATAGTCAGCGGCTATCCTGAAAAGGCTTATGTAATCCTTAAGGATATGGATAAAAGCCTTACATTTCTTAACAAAACAGAAGTAAGTGAAAAATTAATAGAAGAAATAAACAGTCGGATTGGATAAGATGTCATCGTAAAACCCGCATTTTTAGAATTACTTAGACCATACTCTTTATAATCAAATAAATTCCTGCCAGCCAGCTTAATAGAATTGTATTACTTAATCATTTATTATGATGTCGCCAGAGACAGAAATATATACTTAAGAATTGGAGACACAAAACAGCTATGGCTCTAAGAAAAAAATCCTTGAAATTCCAACTGATAGTTGTTTCGTCAATTCTATTTTGTGTCTTGATTGCACTGGTGGGAAAATCGATTAAGAAATCACTGGAATCAAGAAAGTTTTCAGATGAATATACAATTAAAAATAAGATTATTGGACACCTGAATACAGCAGCGGAATGGCATGCCATTGAACGTGGATGTGGAGCGACCATCCTTGGAAGTGGTAAAGGTGATTTATCTCCTCTTTTCTCAAATTTTCTTGAAATGGGAAAGAAAGGGGATTCAGAAATCTTTCAGGCTGAAAAATATATAAAGGAGCTGATAAGGATAGAGGATAACGGAAAACTTGAAAGGGAATTAAGCATATGGCACAAAGGGTATCAAATGCTCTTTTCTACTCGCCCAAGGATTGCAAGCAGTGACATCTCCAGAGAAGATTGGCTCAATGTTGCAACCCTTAACATCAATAATGAATTTGATCTGCGTAATGTTACTTTTACATCAGAAAAAATGGACGAAAGGATACTCTATATGAATAATATCCTTGGACCCAACGTTGCGAAGTTATGTGAATTTGTTGGATTGGAACGTGCTCTTATTGGTAATACTATTGCGTCAGGAAAACCTCTCTCCCATGAAATTCACGAAAAAATTAAACGCTACCGTACAATAGTAGAACACTCACTTGATCAAATACTACTGCTAAAAGATCTACTATCTACCTCAGATCAGATGAAACAGGCTTTATTGCAGTTTGAAAAAGAGTTCCTGCTGACATTTCAATTTTTAAGGGAAGATATTTTTAACGCAAGTAGAAAAGAGGAAAATGAGATAGCGACTTCCTCGACTCAAATCACAAAGATAAAAATGGATCTGAGTAATTATTTTTCTGGCATATCCACAGATTTACTGAATATAAGCAATCATATCAATATAACCGAATTCGCCAATGGTTTAAATTCAGGGGAAGATATACAAATATCTGAACAACAAAGTATTGCCACAAACCTGTTTGAATTTTTTTCTCAAGTACATAAAATCTATAACCAGATTCAGTTTATAGATAAATCCGGACGCGAACGTGTGTGCGTTGACTTTAATGGCAACACTACACAAATAGCTCCTCTCTCGCAATTAAAGGATAAAAGCGAAAGGAATTATTTCAAAGAAACCATAAATATGGCACAGGGAAGTATATACACATCTCAGATTGAACTTAACATTGAAAACGGAAAGATTGAGGTCCCTTATAATCCTGTTATTCGTTTTGCAACTCCGGTATTTGTAGATGAACAGCAAGTCGGCATTGTCGTTTTTAAAGTATTTGCAAATAGAGATCTTCCGTTTCTTCCGCACAAAACAATAGAGGATCAAACGAAAGATGACTACATTCTAGTTGATCAAAATGGGTTTTATGTCCATCATCCAGATAAAACTAAAGAGTGGGGAATGATGGATTTACTCAACAGATCACACCAGAATTTAAGACAGGATTACCCGGATGCTACAGAAGAGATTTTGTCAGGCCAAAAAGGCCTTGTACGCTTAGTTTCAGGTGAGGTGATTATTTATGAACCGGTTTTTCCTGAATTAGAGACTGATACAGATAGATTCTGGATAGTTATCAAACGAGTTAAAAGCGTAGACTACCCTGTAAGTGCTTCTGCCTGGTTTGCTGCAGCAACAAGAGCAATTAATACCGGATTCGCTATCGCAAGAATTGCCGATGCAGAGACAAACACTTATATGTCAAAGATGGGATCAAAAGCGGAAAGAAGTTTACAGATCAACTTATTTATTCTTGCATTTGTTATTTTAGTTTTTCTTCTTTTCATTAGATGGTCAAGGAAGCGAATCCTGAACCCTATTCAGAAGTTAACAAGGATTACACAAAAAATTGCAGCAGGAGACTATTCTCTAAAGGCTGAAGTAGAATCAAGTGATGAATTAGGCATCCTTACATCAAACTTTAACAAAATGGCTGAAGGGCTTACAAATGAAATTGTTGATCGTAAGCATACGGAGGAGCTACTAAGAAAATCTGAAGAAAATTATCGCCAACTTATAGAGGCTGCTCAGGATGCTATTATCTGTATTGATGAAAAAGGAATGATTTTCGTCTGGAATAAATTAGCAGAGAAGATCTTTGGGTACTCAAAGGGTGAAATTCTAGGACAACCAATAACAAACTTAACTCCGGAAAGAAATAAGATGTCGCATCAAGGCGGATTTAATCAGTTTGTAACGTCTGATAATTTCGAAATTATTGATAAATCAATAGAAACTTATGGAATGACGAAAGCAGGGATTACAATTCCAATTGAACTATCCGTATCTTCCTATAAAACGGAAAATGATCAACTTGCCTTTATCGGGATTGTTAGAGATTTGACTGAACGCAAAAGGATCGAGAATGCACTCCTACAGTCAGAAAAAATGAAATCAATGGGTATGTTAACCTCGGGCGTTGCTCATGAGTTCAATAATATTCTTGCAATTGTTAAGGGTTTTTCACTACAGATAAAGAAAAAATGTGGAGATGATAAAAAATTAGAGAAGAGAGCTGATACAATTATTAAAGCGTCCAATGATGGTGTTGAAATTGTACGCAGGATGCGGGAGTATACTAATAGAGAAATTGATAGCGCTAATCTGGTCTTGACAGATATGAATGATCTGATTAAGCAGGTAATTGATTTTACAATGCCAAGATGGCAAAATATTGCCCACGCTAATGGAATACATTACAAAATAGATACGGATGGTTTCAGAGATAAATTGTATATAATGTGCAAACAATCAGAATTGAGAGAAGTACTGCTAAATATTATAAATAATGCACTGGATGCAATGCCCGACGGCGGTTCTCTCTCCTTTCGCACATGGGGGGAAAAAAATACTGTATTTGTGAGTATTTCTGATACTGGTGTGGGTATGGATAAAAATGTGCAAAAAAACATTCTCGACCCATTCTTTACCACTAAAATTGGAGTAGGAACCGGATTGGGTATGAGCATGGCTTACGGTATAATTACCAGACATGGTGGTGAGATCGATGTAGAAAGTGAGGAAGGTAACGGTAGCACATTTACCATAGGGCTTCCAATGTCGGAGGAAACGGTCATGCCAGAGGCGACTCTTGAATCTGAACATGCAATAAAAGCGGAAGGTTTACGCATCTTGATAGTAGACGATGAGCAGAATTTATGTGATCTTTTAAGCGAGTGTTTCTTAGAAGACGGTCATAATGTTAAGAGTGTTTGCAGTGGCGCAATGGCCATAAAACTATTAGAAACCGAATATTTTGATCTTGTCCTTTCTGACCTGGTTATGCCAGAGGTATCGGGATATGATATTATAAACGCTGTAAGAAAGTTAGAAAAGAAACCGAAAGTGGGAATAATTACAGGGTGGGAAAATACGTTTGGCACTGAAAGGAAAAAGGCATTGAATGCAGACTTTATAGTCAAAAAACCTATTGATTTTGCGGAATTAACATTTTGTATAAATAATGTTCTCAGCAAATATTCATCTTATGATATAGGAATTGCGGAGATAGACATTCAACATGCTGACATGGATTTGCTACTTTCGAAGCTCTCAGATGAAAGTTTAAGTCAGGATGTAAAGGAGGAAAATTTTGAACTCTTTAGGAATGCCGTTTCCAGTCATTTTGATTTCGAAGAGAAATGGGCACATACAAATAATAGAACATTTGACTCTGACCACTTAAGAGCACACAATGATGTTCTAGAGCTTCTAAATGAAATGAATGCTCAATACAGCAATAAACAGTTAAACATGAGTACGATTAGCCTTACTATTAAGAAGGAGTTGTTGAACCATGTCCGTAATCATGACATCAAGTTGAATACATAATCTTGTGAATGTAAACCACAGCTTCTTGTTGATAAAATATTTGACAACTAAAATAAAGTTTGCTAACTTCTTTTTATATAATTTTATAGATATTTTTGATTAAGGTCATGTATTCTTTCAAATCCAAGCAGAAGCTAAGAAGGCTATCCATACTCTTACTAGCCCCTTACATAATTCTCTGCATAACGGCAGGCGGGTTCCACGCATTCGACGAGTCCGCATTTCATGGGCATAGCGTTGAAAAAAACCATTCAGAGAATACTGTCTCAAATGCAGATACGGCGGACAATAGTGCTCCTTTTTTCTGTTACAATGATCACAACGAAGATGATTGTACTATCTGTAAATGGCTCAAGCATGCACCAAAGAGAGTCCAGTTGTCCATGGACATTTCATCCTTTATACCGGACACATCTGGGTTATGTATAAACTACCAACAAGCATACTATTTCCTCAATAACGGGAAATACCACTCACGCGCACCACCGATTTTCATTTCGTAATTCAATCTATTTAAAAATTGAGAATTATTAACGTTCAACTTCAGTTAAGTTCATATTGGGAGTGTTCCCGATTTGTGTAAACATTGAAGGTGGCAATGATCTTCCTGCATAATAACAGATGGGAAGCAATTCCACGTTTACACTTTTTTATGAAATGTAACTGGTTGAATAAATGATTATTGAATACGGAGGATCAATATGCGCAAAATATTTATCTACCTGTGCTGTATGTCTTTCTTTCTCTTTATGCCGGAAATTGTTCTGGCAAATCAGGATGCTTTGAGCCGCGAAGTTCAGGAGCTAAGGACCTTGATTATGGAAATGAAAGATGGCTACGAGGTAAGAATCAATGAAATGCAGGACAAGATTGCAAAGCTAAGTGAACAAAAATTCATAGAGGAAGAAAATGCTGAACTGGAAAAGGAACTGGAATCACTCTTTAATGGCAATGATGAACAGGTAGATCTTGATAATCAACAGGCGACATCTTCTTTGCCAGGCTTGCAGGTCGCACCCGGGGGTTTTACAGGAGGGCAGATGTTCCAGAACCTCATGATGAATGTAAGCGCCATCGGAGATTCTGTAGCAAATGTTACCTGGCCTGAAAGAAGTATTGAAGAAGGCCGGGGAGACGGCACATTTGCCGAGAATGAATTCGCGGACAGGATCAGCCTGAGAGAGATGGAGCTTGGCTTGCAGGGAGTACTGGACCCTTTTGCACGGGCAGATTTCTACCTTACAGCTGAAGACGGCGGTAGTATCTCTATAGAAGAAGGATTTCTGACATGGCTCTATCTGCCGTTTGGTTTACAGGTCAAAACGGGTATCTTCAGGACCAGTTTTGGAAGGATGAACAAGACCCACAGACCGGAAATATTACAAGTAGATTATCCCAGCCCTATAAAGAATTTCCTGGGAACAGAAGGCCAAAAGGAACCTGGAATATCCATAAGCGGATTGATACCAAATCCCTGGGACATTTACTCTGAATTTACAGGAGAGATTCTTACCCCTTCTGACGAAGGGGTGAAAGGTAAGGACCAGATCTACCTGGCCCACTTGAAGAACTTCTTTGCAATTACAAATAACTCAACTCTTGAGCTGGGTCTCAGCTTCCAGACACGTGACATCAGCGACACAAACGATGCAACACTGACAAAGAGGAATTTCAGGCAAACAATGGAGGGTATTGACCTGACATACATCTGGAGACCCGCAGGACAGAGGCTCTACAAGTCTTTTACCTGGCAAACTGAACTCTTTGTAAGTCAGAGAGAAGCTGGTAGTTTTGATGATAGCGGTGCTACTGAAGACGTTAAAGACATTAACAGCCTTGGTCTCTATACATTTGCAGAGTATCAATTAAACCGCAGACTGTTTGCCGGAGTGAGATTTGATTACTCACAGTTTCCAACAAATGACAAGGACAGTGAGTGGGCAATTACCCCTTATATGACCTTCTGGCAGAGTGAATTTACACGCCTCAGGCTTGAGTACAGCCATAAGGAGAGAAATTCTGTCACATCGCCGGTCGAAGAGGGAGATAACTCAATCTCATTACAGGCAACGTTTTCACTTGGTTCGCACAGACCTCACCCATTCTAAATTGTTATCACGGAGAACAAAAATGTTAAAAGACAAAATAACAAAATATATAGCTATAATGAGCTTCTCAGTATTCATTGGTTTTGCCATCCTTAATTCCGGTAATGCATATGCGAAAAAAATGAAGGTCATAACGACATCAACAGACCTTAAATCTATTGCAGAATATATTGGTGGGAATAGAGTTGATGTAGAGAGTATTACAAAGGGATATGCAAACCCTCACGAAGTTGATGCAAAACCAAGTTTCATGGTAAAACTTCGTAAAGCAGACGTCTTTATAAGAATCGGCCTGGACCTGGAACAGTGGGCACAACTGTTAATAGACGGCGCCAGAAACCCGAAGATACGTTTTGGTTCACCGGGACATGTTATTGCTTCTGTAGGTGTTGATCTGCAGGGTCTGGCGGTACGCGGAGGGGCGATGATTGACAGATCGCTGGGTGATGTCCATATCTATGGAAATCCCCATTTCTGGCTGGATCCTCTCAACGGCAAAATAGTGGCCCAAAACATCCTTGAAGGGTTGAAGAGAAATTCACCGGAAAATGCTGTTTATTTTGAAGGTAACAAAAAACGTTTCGACAGAGAAATTGACACACGTATAATCAAGTGGATGAAAAAAATGAAACCTTATTCCGGGACAAAAGTTATCGCCTATCACAGATCATGGCCAAACTTTTCAAAAAGATTCGGGATTAATGTTGTAGGATATGTGGAGTTGAGACCGGGCATAGCTCCTTCTCCTGCCCACATTTCAGCCCTTATCAAGAGGATGAAATCGGAAGATATAAGAGTATTAATTGAAGAACCGTGCTACGAAACGAAGATTCCGAAATTTATTTCATCAAAAACAGGTGCAAGTGTTTTGACTCTGCCCGTTTCAGTAGAAGGAGTCGGTGAAGTCAAAGACTATTTTGAACTGTTTGATTATGTTATTGATAATCTGGTAAGTACGTTTGAAAAGCAGGGAATAACTCCAAATGATTAAGTTCAGTAATGTACAACTTGGTTATGGCCGTAAGCCGGTGCTTACGGCCATAAACTTTGAAATACAAAAAGGTGATTTCTTCGGAATAGTTGGTCCCAATGGAGCGGGAAAGACAACGCTCCTGAAGGCTATTTTAGGCCTCTTAAAACCGTTGAAAGGAGAAATCAGCTTTCTCAACAATGGGAGAGGACACAGAAAAAGTATCGGATATGTGCCTCAACATGCATCAGTAGACGAGATATTTCCTGTTACGACACTTGAGATGGTGCTTATGGGAAGGTATGCAAAGATGGGTATTTTTAAACGTCCCAAAAGTATGGACTACAAAATTGCAGAGAAAATGTTAAAAAATGTCGGTATGGAAAATTTTGCGAAAAGAAACTACAGGGAACTCTCCGGCGGGCAAAAACAGCGTACTTTAATAGCAAGGGCAATGGTAGGTGAACCGAATATCCTGATACTTGATGAACCGGTAGAGGGAATGGATATCCAGGGAGAGATAGCCATAATGGAGCTCATCAAGACTCTTCAGACTGAATACGCACTCACGGTAATATTGGTCTGTCACGACCTCAATATCGTAGCCAATTATGTAAAAACGCTCTCCATTATCCATAAAAACACTTTAAAGCTTGGATCGGTTGACTCAATACTTAATGAAGAGACCATGTCCAAAGTTTACGGAACACAAGTGAAGATTGTAAACATTGATGGACAAAAAGCGATTATATCTAAATTAAATGAGTGAATTTCTGACCAATCTGGAGTTTTTTAAATACTCTATTGCATGTTCAGTGCTGGTGGCCCTGGTATGCTCTTTTTTAAGTGTTTACATAGTCCTCAAGAGAATAGTTTTCGTTAGTGTGGCAGTCACTCAGGTCTCATCAGTTGGTATAGCTACCGCATTAATAACCGGACTGAACCCAACACCCATTTCCCTGTTTTTTACCTTTCTTGGAGTTGTAATCTTCTCCATCAGATTTACTGAAAGAAGGCTGTCAAATGAGAGCAGGATAGGTATTGGGTTTGTTGTCGCAAGTGCGGCATCAATCCTCCTGGTCTCAAAAAGTGCAAAGGGAATACATGAGATTGATGACCTTCTTTACGGAAACATTCTGGTAGCAACCCCATTCCAGATATATCTGATGATCTGTATTATTACGTGTATCTTTATCGCACATTTTCTCTTTTACAAAGAATTTTCTGCACTTACCCTCGACTTTGAGATGGCGAAAACATCAGGCATCAGGGCAAGGTTCTGGGAACTCATGCTTTATCTGACTATTGGTGCAGCCATATCCATAGGCATAAGGACCTCCGGCAATCTCCTTATTACGGCATTTCTGATAATACCTGCAGTGAACGGACTGCTCCTGGCAAATAGAATGAAGAATGTATTTATGATAGCAGTGACGACAGGTGTAAGTTCTGCTTTAATCGGATTTTATATTTCATTCTATTTTGACTTTCCAACTTCTCCGTGCATAGTCGCAACCCTCTTTATAATCTTGTGTTTAACGTTTCCGATAAGATTCTTTAAAAGTTGAGAATCAAGCTAGGTTGCTATTGTAACAAGTGTTATCCTTCGACTCCTCTGAGGAGGACGTCACACTGAACGGTGTAGATATTATTAATATTAAAATTCTTGTCCTCTGGAAAAATATTTTAGTTGTCTTTGACAATTTATCAAATCAAGGTTAATATGTATCGATTATTGATTAGAAAAATACGGTTAATCAAGCAAAACGATATTTTTTAGATGTCTGATAATGTACAAAAAGAAGATTATAATTCTGGCTATTATCTTGCTGGTTGCTCCGGGGTTCTTACCCTCAGGAGTTATTAACAGTAATAATGCGCATAAGAATATTCAGCTTTCACATGCAGAATTATGCTGTTGCGGCAATATCGCAAGCTTATGCCGTGATTGCTGCTGTTCAGACGATCATACGAAGAATGATAATACCGATCGGAACACGGTCACTATTACTGCCTGTGGCGGCACTCCTGACGATATTATAACTATATCCAGACTGAATTATTTATCATCACTGTCTGCTTTTGTTCAGTACATTTCTGTTGCCACTATGGCAGAAACAGCTACGCCACAGTTCAATGATGTACTGAGAAGACAGCCCTACAAACCTCCAGAACCACAACTCC
>Ga0233429_1003966_pt1 | contig 13474 bp, 14 predicted proteins | sample SI_118_April2016_3_FD_179879 | JGI IMG/M metagenome (GOLD analysis project Ga0233429, IMG submission 179879) | Seawater microbial communities from Saanich Inlet, British Columbia, Canada - SI_118_April2016_135_MG | ecosystem: Environmental > Aquatic > Marine > Inlet | place: Canada: British... | reverse complement strand
CTAGACTATTTAACGTGGTTAGATAATGAGGCACATTTTACCAACGAGTTACGAAATGTTCTAAATGATGCTGGTATTATCGTATTACCAAATGATATCGACACCGACATCAAGAATTGGAATAATGCCCATTCCGATGCAACATTTGCATTGCTAGGATTTGCAGATATCATGTGGGACAACGGCTTTATGACTGACCTTAATGAAATAGCCAAAACATTCAATAACAAAATCGTATTGATATCAGACAATATTATCAATGGAGGTTCCTTTCAATATGATAACCTACAATTTATATTCGTAAAAGAATTCTATGGGGTATATTACAATAACTACCGATATGAATACCGCCCATCTAAATTATATGATTGCTTAATTCAGCGGGTAGAAGAATACCGGTTATTGCTATTCAATGAACTTAGCAAACATAATTTATTGCACGAGGGGTATGTTAGTTGTCTGGGTTATCAAATTCCTGATTGGTTACAACAGCATAATATATCCACCCCTCTCGATGTTATAAAAACGGTGTCAGAGAATCCGGGTTTTGATTCTTCATCAATCGACATTAATGAAATGCCATTTACGAATTTTGATGAACCTGAAAACTTATATGATTTATTATCAAAAACAAAGTATTCCGTCATCAATGAGACATACAATTCATCAAATGAATATGATAATCCTTTTATTGTGTTTACTGAAAAGAGTATCAAAAGTTTGCAACTCCCTAACATATCATTAATATTAAATAGCAACAACACGAGTGAACAATTATTAAACAGCCTAAACTTAAAAGCACATCCATTAAATTACATGCTAGATTTAATGCCTAACCGTTATTCACAAATTCAATTAATTATAGGAATTCTTAAAAATAACATAACTGCAAACAATGTTGATTTAGATGCGTTAGCTATGCATAACCAAAGTGTATTAAAAGAATATCATAGTGCATTATATACCAAATCATTCTATGACGATATAATTAAAAAAATAACACTCTATTGACATTCTAAGATCTTTTTGTTATAATTCGATGCAATGAATAACACTATTACATAAAAGGATAACAAATGCCAATACCAATTTTTAACACCGAACAGAAGACTAAACTAACATACCTTATTAATGAGGGCGTTAGTGTTATGACAGAAGTTCAAACCCTAAATGAAGGTCTTAATGATACTATTAAGGCTATCGCCGAAGAACTAGATGTGAAACCTAGTGTTTTGAAAAAGGCTGTTCGTACAGCATTTAAACGAAACTTTCACCAAGCACAGGATGATCATGAATTGCTAGAAACCATACTTGAAACAGTCGGGAAAACAGAATAATTTTCTGCTTTCTTAAAACAAATATATATATAGCATAGACCCCCCACGGATGAAAACCCGTTATCAAACATAAGATCACGGAGATTTATTAATATGTTTAAAGCAGTAAAAGCAGTAAAAGCAGTAAAAGCCATAGCAATCACGGTAGCAATTGCCACATCAGCAGTCGCAACTACCGCCAACGCGGATTTATTGGACTTTTTAGGTACCAATGAAGTTGAAGCCAATACATATAACCTTAGAATGGTGACAGCTTTCCCTAAGAATAGCCCAGGACACGGTGCTAGTTCAGTGCGTTTTGCCGATAATGTTCGTGCATTATCTGATGGACGCATTGATATCAAAGTATTCGCATCCGGTGAACTTGTTCCAATGAAAGAAGCATTCGCAACAGTCAGCAATGGCAAAGCGGATATGTACCATGGAATCGAAATGTTCTGGCCTGGTGTTGATCCAGCATTGAACTACTTTGCTACTATTCCGTTTGGTATGACCCCGACCGAACACCTTGCGTGGGTTGAACATGGTGGTGGTCAGGCATTATGGGACGAGGCGGCAGCACAGTACAATATTAAACCATTTGCACTAGGAAACTCAGCTACGAGTATGGGTGGTTGGTATAATAAGGAAATCAACACGACAGATGATATTACTGGAATGCATTTACGCTTCCCAGGCTTAGGTGCAAAGGTTATGCAGAAGTATGGTGCTAGTACAACTGTAGTTTCTGGTAGCAAGATTCTACCTGGTCTTTTAGATGGCTCATTTGACGGTGCAGAACTTGCTGGTCCTTGGTATGATAATGCAATGGGTCTTTATAAGAGTCCTGCAAAGCACTATTATGCACCTGGGTGGCATGAACTGTCTACTATTCTTAGTTTAGGATTCAATGCCGAAGTATGGAATGATTTTAGTGATAAGGATAAGAATCTTATTGTAACTGCTGTTAAGGCTGAACAACAAGTACAATTCCTAGAAAACTTCTATCACCACAGCGTAAGTCTACAAAAGATGTATGATGAGGACAACATTACGGTTAAGCATTTCCCCCAACCTGTTCTTGATGCATTCAAAAAGACGGCATATGAACTAATTGATGAGAAAAATGCAGATTCGGAATTAGCACAACGCACACACAACAGCTATTTCGGCTTTATGAAAGCTGGCAAGTTGTATTCAGAAAATGGTATTCTACCTTATATGAATTCAAGAGACACCGCTAATTAAGTAATCACGCGATATAACATACAATAAATGTTATATTCAATCCTAGAGGATCTAGTTTTAATTACAACATCATGCTTCATTATGTGGAGTATCATTGAGTATTTACTAACTAGGTCCTCTAGTTTTTTCTTAAAGTTTTTTACCAAGACTTTTACGGTATTGGTTGTTATATTCTTAACAGATTCATTAAATGATAGCTGGCAAGCACATGATATTCTAATAGATATGACAGGGTTACCATATAGCAAAATCATTCTCAAAGCATCAATTCTGCTAACCACAATCACGAGCATAGTAATAAATTGGCAACAGAAATCACATTATTAATAATCTATATTGTTTCATTGATGGTCGTTAGTCTTAATACTAGATCATCAAATAACAATGCAGTATGGTTTTTAGTATTCACTTGTTTTTATATTATCCTTAGTATTGCACACACATTAGGTGATTTTTCATCACTTGCAATGTTAGGTTCTAGGTTATATGGTATATTAGCATCTCCGAATATGTTAATAATTACACTCTTCATACTGGCAAGTTCAGTCTTAGAACATAGCAAAGAATTAGACAAAATCAATTTATGTGAGGGTGACCTTCATGTATTCAGCAAAGTATTCTATTTTACTGTATTAGGTACCGTTATTGCAGGTCCAGCAGGTACAGTAGGCAGTTGTATGATTCTACTCAGTAGTTTTGGTAAAGCACTTTTAAAAGATGATAAAATGCCAGTAAAGTTAATAATTGGTCTAATATTATTGATCTCAACGATGGGTCAATTAGTGCCACCAGGCGTACTACCAATTATGATTAACGATGTAATGACTAACACAGTGCAATCATTTTGGTTCGGCCAAGGCATATATGACTTTGATATTGCTGCGAGCATTGACTTAATGAACGCATTATATATCCCTAGTCTTATCATATTAGCATTAACATTAATATATATCGTATTCAAAGTACATACCCCAACAATGAAGCAATTGCGAATAGACTTGGGTAAATTATTCAAAGCAAATATATTATTTGTGAGTGGTATCATAGCATTATGTACATTAAGCATTCTGAATATGATTAATGTATACCAATTCGGATATCTATTCATATTTTTCGGGTTAATTATTACTTTTTTAAACAAGAACTTAAACAAGGATTTTTTGGTAGCAGTCACAAAAAGAACCGTCACGATGAGTGGTGGTATATTAGTATTCATCGTGATTGGTAACTTAATTGCATTCGTTTTTCAAATCAATGGCAATTACGATGCTATTATCAACTATTTCCGGTATGGTGATATTAGTATGTTACAAACACACATATCATACATTGGACACTTATTAATATTGGGTATGTTTTTAGACCCCTTTGAAATAACATATGTATTCTTGCCATTTACCTCAAATATTATGTTGATGCAACAACTTGACACAGTATATGTTGGTGCATTGACTACATTGGTATTGCAAGTTGCGTACCTGACACCACCCATTGGGTTAGGATTATTCTATTTAAAATTAATGTTTAGAGATATTAGTTTTAAAGACATTGCAATGTCTGCAATACCAATGATGGTTATTCAAATAACATCTATTGCGATATATGTCATTTATGCATTATATATGAGTAATCGCTTGTAATCTAGTCAGCAATGCATTATAATATGCTTCTCAACACAAGGAGATAAAATGGCATATATCGATGCGATCTATGATCGCGATAATGATAAAATACAGATAGCAGAACGCATAGATGGCAAAAGGATATTAAAAGATTTTCCTGCCATATATGAATTCTATTACGATGACCCAAATGGAAAATATAAAAGTACACACCGAACACCTGTTAGCCATGTTAAATGCAAGTCTAGTACAGATTTTTACAAAGAGTTGAAAATTCACAACAATAAAAAAATATATGAGAGTGATTTTAACCCTGTCTTTCGTTTTTTATCTGAGAATTACAAAGATGTAGATTCACCTACCTTACACACAGCATTCTTTGATATTGAGACAGATTTTTGCCAAGAAAGGGGGTATGCCCCAACTTCTGATCCATTCAACCAAATAACTGCAATTTCATTGTATCTTAATTGGTTAGATAAATTAATTTGTCTCGTAATTGCACCTTCTACATTAACACAAACGGAAGCAAATGATATCGTTAATGGATTTGAGGAGGATGTTATTCTATTCAATACCGAAGTAGAAATGGTCGAGGCTTTTTTCCTACTAATTGATGATGCTGATGTACTGTCAGGATGGAACAGTGAAGCATATGATATCCCATACCAAGTAAATCGTGTTACCAAGATAATGAACAAGAATGCTACTAGGAAATTCTGCTTATGGAACAAACTTCCAAAAAAACGCACATTTGAACGATATGGCAAGGAACAACAAACATATGATCTCGTTGGCAGAATCCATATGGATTATATGCAACTATACCAAAAATACACATATCACGAAATGCATTCGTATGCACTTGATGCAATTGCTGAATATGAACTTGGTGAACATAAAGTCCCATACAAGGGAACATTAGACCAGCTGTACAACCAGGATTTTAAAAAATTCATCGAATATAGCTTACAAGATACAATGTTACTAGCTAAACTAGATAGGAAATTAAAATTTTTAGATTTAGCTAACGAGTTAGCACATGCGAATACTGTGCTGATCCCAACTACTGCTGGGTCGGTTGCACTGATTGAACAGGCAATTATTAATGAAGCACATGAACGTGGTTTTGTAGTCCCAAACAAAACCAAAGAGGAGATAATGAATACAAAGGCGGCTGGCGCATATGTTGCTTATCCAAAAAAAGGTATTCACAAATGGATCGGATCAATAGATATCAATAGTCTATATCCATCAATTATCCGGTCATTGAACATGGCACCCGAAACGATTATTGGACAGTTAAGACCTACCAAAACTGACAAATATATCAAAGATAAAATGACTAAGCGGAAAGGAGAAACGCAAGTAACATTCGCTGGTGCATGGGAGGGGTTATTCAGTTCGTTAGAATATTCCGAGGTAATGGACAAGAGATCTGATATTGAAATAGATGTTGATTGGGATGATGGCAAAACATCAAAACATATGGCATCTGAATTATATGATATTGTATTTAACCCAGCTAGTAATTGGGCATTAAGTGCAAATGGAACCATCTTTTCATATGAAAATGAAGGCATCATACCTGGATTATTAGAACGATGGTATGCCGAACGTAAAGTTATGCAGAAAAAGAAAAGAGAAAGCACCACCAAAGAAGATATTGCGTTCTGGGATAAACGCCAACTAGTAAAGAAAATTCTATTGAATTCATTGTATGGTGCGATTCTTAACAAGCATTGTCGGTTTTTTGATAAGCGAATTGGTCAATCAACCACGTTAACTGGTCGTGCTATTGCACAACACATGGATGCTTATGTGAACCAATGTCTGACTGGCAAATATAAACACGATGGAGAATGTATTGTATATGGTGATAGCGTTACAGGCGATTCGATGATTCGTGTATTCGAGGAAGAGGATAGTACTATTGCAGATTTATACAATAGTATATCGCACAAAGTAGAAACAGAACACGGCAAAGAATATGCAATAGTAACAGACGAAGATACTAAAGTACTGGGATATAACTCAGTAGACGATGTTGCAGAATATAACGAAATTAGTTATGTAATGCGCCATAAGACTGATAAGCAAATGTATAAAATAACAGTCGAAGATGGTAAAAGTGTTACGGTAACTGAAGATCATAGTATTATAATTGATCGCGATGGTTCCATTCACGAAATTACACCTGTTGAATTATTGGAGGACGATCTAATAATATCCGTTTAGCAGAAGACATTTGGAACAAGGATAAAATAAAAATAGACACGTTAAAAGAACAGCGTGGCATCGAAACTAAAATTATTTGGGAATCAGAATATAATGAAAATGAATCAACTATTATCGAAGAGTGTGTTAAATGGTTAAAACATACAGACAACGAATAACCAAAATAGAAAAATTAGAGCGAACTACTCAATACGTATATGATATTTCTATAAAAAACAAAGAGCCGATATTTTTTGCAAATGATATTGCTGTGCATAACACAGATTCAGCATATTTCTCTGCATGGCCAGTATTAAAAGATGCAGTAGAAGCAGGAGAGCAGAAATGGAATAAAGACTTAGCTATTCAACTATATGACCAAATAGCAGATGAAGTTAATATTAGCTTTCCTAAATACATGGCTACTGCACATCATGCACCCCATGAAAAGGGTGAAATTATTAAATGTGGTCGTGAAATCAATGCAGAAAGTGCGTTGTTTATTACTAAAAAACGATATGCAGTATTAGTGTATGATAACGAAGGCGACCGACTGGACACTGATGGTAAGCCTGGCAAAGTAAAAGCAATGGGATTGGATCTTAAACGAAGTGATACACCTCCTATAGTTCAAGATTTCCTAAGCGATATATTATATGATACATTGACGGGATCATCCAAAGAACATGTCATTGATCATGCCAAGGACTTTAAGCATAAGTTTCACAATATGCAGAGTTGGGAAAAAGGAACACCGAAAAGAGTGAATAATTTAACAAAATACGGCAACTTAGAGAAGGAACAAGGAAAGGCTAATATGCCTGGGCATGTTCGTGCTGCATTAAACTGGAATAATATGCGTAGAATGAATAATGATAACCATAGTGCGCCAATTGTAGATGGCATGAAAACTATTGTGTGTAAATTAAAACCCAATCAATTGGGATGGACAAGTATTGGATATCCAACCGATGAAGCACACTTACCCGAATGGTTTAAAGAGTTGCCATTTGATGACCAGCTTATGGAAGATACCATTATTGACAAAAAGCTAGATAACTTACTAGGGGTATTGGATTGGGGTATCGTAGCTAACACAGATATTAATAGTACATTTGAGAATTTATTTGAAATATAAAAATGCCAGAAATTAACGCATCCAAAAAACTTAGTTCTATAGTAGCATATAATAGATCTATTGAATTTGAAAAGATATGGGAATATTATAAAAGCACCGAAGAAATGCTATATGCTATGTTAAAAACTATAAAGCATAGCCATTATCTAAATCCCGAAGATTATGGACACGAAGAGGGACAACCGTGGAAAGATCAAATTGACTTGATAGCCAATGATCATCAAGATGTAATGCAATCAATATCAAAGTTGAACGATGATGCTTTGCGATTGCATGATATGATTATTGATACCACGAAAGCAATTGAACCAACATACTTCGCTGATAGTTATACTATATACAAACAAGGAAAAAAGGATACTCCTGAATTTATATTAGAAAGAACATCACGCGATGGTGAACACTATTACGATAAGGTCAATGATCTATCAGTGCGAAAACCATATACCATTGCTGACACCTTAGCTAAACGAATTAGCCTATATAGTAACTGGAAATATGCAGGAATGCATATCAGACCGGGCAAGAATAACATAATCCCACATATGGTATCATTAGATCCATTGTACATAGTGGATGAACACATTGAGTTACTAAAACCAACACAAGAAAATATTGGTGAAGAATACGAAGCAAGATTGCGAGTTAAACTGATCAATGATGATGATGCCCGTATATTCAAATCATTTCCAACCAATCAACTTGGATTTGTGTTAATAACAGACTTCTTTGATTACAAACCATTAGAGATTATTAAAAAATATCTTCTTGAATTATTGAATGTATTACGTCCTGGTGGGGTTATTATGTTCACATACAATAATTGTGAATTGCCAGAGGCAATCAAAAATGTTGAATTAAGGTTAAGTTCTTATCTCCCTAAACGATACATAATCCCATTCATTGAGTCGATTGGTTATGAAGTCTTGTATAGCAACAACAAGAACAATATAAGTTGGGTTGAAATAAAAAAAGAAGGAACAATGACATCACTTCGTGGTGGACAAGCATTAGCACAAATTAAAGATTGACAAATGCGTTATATGTGTATATAATTACATAACATTACAACCAATATAAGGAAAATTATGAGAGATTATTTATTAGATTTAGTAGAACACACACACGGACTAGGATGCATTGATGCTGTAAAAATTACTGGCACAGATGAAAAGACATCAATCGATGGTATGGAAGAAGGTGGCAGAAGTGTCATCGTACAAGGCAATTTTGCTACACCAATCACTGACTTCATTGGTACATTCGGAATGCCTAATCTTAGCAACCTTAAAACACTTCTTAATATTAGTGAATATAGAGAGGATGCTAAGATTACTATCAATACACAAGATCGCAATGGTGAAAAGAATGTACCCGTAGGATTGCATTTTGAAAATAAATCCGGCGATTTTAAAAACGATTACCGATTTATGGTTAGTGAAATCGTTAGTGAGAAACTTAAAACAGTAAAATTCAAAGGTGCCAATTGGAATGTTGAATTTGAACCTACAGTAGCAAGTATTCAACGATTAAAAATGCAATCACAAGCAAATCCTGATGCAGAAACATTCCAATGCAAGACAGAAGATGGTAATCTAGTATTTTATTTCGGTGATCATAGCACACATGCTGGCAACTTCGTATTTCATTCAGATATAGTTGGCACTCTTAAAAAGGAATGGCATTGGCCAGTAAAGCATATCATCAATATTTTGAATTTAGCTGGTGATAAAGTAATAAGAATTAGCGATGATGGTGCCACCGAGATTTCGGTAAATAGTGGATTAGCAACATATAACTACATCCTTCCAGCTAGAAGCAATGCATAATTTATGTCCTGAATTTAAACAGAAATTAAAAGAACAAGGTTATGATCATAGCAAGGCAGGGTCTTTGTTAAACCCTGTCGGGACTAAGCTATATGTAGACATACCAAAAAATGCAAGTAGTTTCGTGAGTGAGCTGTTGTGGAACAGTGGATGGATACACACGACCGAAGAAGAGGTAAAAGTTGTGATTCGTGCGTTGAAAGATCAATCGGAAATAAATGAAATCGTCGTGATACTGAGAGATCCGGTAGATCGCTGGATCTCTGGGATCTCTCAGTATGCTATGTCATATTTGCTACCTGAGACTGAGGGTTATGTGCCAACTGAACAATTGTTCAATGATTATTATAATCAGTTGGTGGAAAAATTACTGTTTGCTACTATAATGTTTGATGATCATACCACACCACAATATTATTTTATTCAAGACATATACCCAGAAATACCACGAAAATATTATAAGTTTACCGAATCATTATCGCCATCTTTAATAGAAACACTTAAATTAAACCCAGCCAAATTACCAGAAGATACAAAAAATATCCGCATTGAAATACCGGATAGAACTGATTCTCGTGTTCGTAAACGTGTAATTGTAGACTTCATTAACGATAAAATAATGAATAATGCAAAATTACAACAGAAAATCAAAGACTTCTACAAAAAAGATTATGAACTAATTGAACAGGCTGATTTCGTGAATGTCTAACATTTATTCACACACTTAATAAGTCATGTTTTATACCTACCTAGACAGAAAAAATAATGAAAAACTATTTGACTTACTACCATTAAAAGACTATACTAATCAGTATATTTTATACCATTGATAAAATATTTTTATTAAACAACGCAAGGAAACCTGATGAGAAAGAAAACGACAAAAGAGCAATCAACTGATCAAATTTTTGATGACCTTGAAGCATACCTAGACTTCTGCAGAACATATGGGTATAAATTCAGAGAACCCGATTTATATAATATGCGAATTTATCCATACCAACAGTTTCAGAAGAAACTAAATGGTAAAAATTTCAAAGATCAATTAGGTGTAGATCTCGCACGACAATATAGATGATTGAACTATCCGATTATGATAATCCATTTGATGCTATAGCTGATTTTGAAAATAAATTGGCAACATACACTGGATCACCCTATGCTGTTGCTACTGATTGTTGCACTCATGCTATGGAATTATGTTTACGGTATCTAAAACCATCAGAGACTATTACCATACCATATAGGACATATCTTAGTGTGCCGATGTTGATGCATAAGTTACAATTAGATTATGAAATTGAAGAATATGAATGGGAAGGAAGATACCAATTAGGCAACACTTCAATATGGGATAGTGCAAGAATGTTATACATGGATATGCACCACCCCTCCCAATTTCAATGTTTAAGTTTCGGCAGAACCAAACCACTTGAAATTGGGAGGGGTGGTGCTATTCTTACTGATAACAAAGAAGCATATGAATGGTTAAAAAAAGCAAGTTACGATGGTCGTGACCTAAATATTCATCCATGGCAAGATCAAAAAGAATTTCAAGTCGGATATCATTATATGATGAGACCCGAAGAATGCATCATTGGCTTAAATAAATTAAATATCCAAGATATTAATAATAAGCCATATATATACCCAGACATATCCAATATAAATATAAGCTAAAATTCTAGCCAACATACATACATACATACATACATTATACAGAGGAAACACCCAATGATATCAGACATCGCACACAGTAATTTCAAAGAGACTTATGACAATAATGAAAGCTATATTACATATGACCTTTTGGAACAAGTACAGCCATATTTTGACATTGATTTACCAAATGCTGCACCAGCAGAAAAAATCCAATGGTTTAAAAATATATTTTGGCTAACAACTAATCTAGATTTAGGATTGGCACATTCTATTCACCATAATCAAGCTGGCAGAAATTATATCCATGTTTTAGAGGATAAAATTCTCAAGGACAAGATACTAAATTCTTATTGGCCTAGTACCATTGGGTCAGATATTGACCTTAAAGGAAGTAGCACAGTTTCTATTCGCAAGGTTGATGATGGTTATATTTTAAATGGTGAGGCTAATTGGCTAACCAATGTAGAAATGGCTGACTATTCAACCATTCCAGCGATGGATGCAGATGGAAAGAAATTTAAAGTAATTGTAGATTTAACCACTATCCCTCATAAAATCAAGGCAGACTGGCCACTAATCACTGGCATGCGGATGGCAAGACCTGGCACTATTGTGTTAGAAAATGCGCTAATCCCAGAAAATCATTGCCTAGGTGGATATGGATACCCAAACAAATTTCACTATGTAGAGGCACTTAATGCAACCACATTCATGACAAGTATGACTGCAAACATCGTTGCATTGTGGAATGAAGTTTATTCGTTCGCAAAGAGCATCAATCGTGAACGTGACTTATCAATGATTGATGCTGAAATTGATGTATTTACAATGATCAATCGTTGGATGGCACGGATGAACCAATATAACCTTGATGAACACACAGAGGCATCAGAAGAATATTGGATACAACATTCACATTTATATCTATTTGGTAAAAAAACATTGCATAAAATATTAAACCTTTCAAGAGTAATGGGTATTCAACCTATGTTATTGCGTGATGGGGTAGAAAGCAGGGTATTCCGAAACGCAATTACATTCTCATCGCATATGCTAAAATTTCAAGATTACACTAATCTATGGGGTGATGAGTCACACACAGAGATTGATATGGATGATTACATCAAACACCATTTCAATAAACTAATCCATAAGACTAAAATACCAACTGATTTATCGGCATAACATGATAAGAAATTTAGCCTCGGAAATGCCTGTGTTGCATCATGTAGATGAGAATGATATACTAGACAATAAAACACTAGCATATTACAAACCCTATTTTGATGTTATTTTAGAAGAGGCATCAGCAGAAGAAAAAATACAATGGTTTTACAATTTATTTTATGTATCTAAACATATAGACTTAGGATTAGGACACTCTATACAGCATAATCAAGCTGCTAGAAACTATGCCTATATGTGCGATGATGATATTTTAAAACATAAAATATTCAATGACCCATTTGAAGATATTATTGGTGCTAGCACGAACGGCAAACCAAGTGATACGATACGGTTGAATAATAACATACTATCAGGATCAAAAAATTGGTTTACTAATTTAGCAACGGCTAGTTATATTTCACTAGAGGTAACAGATGAAAAGAATGTAGTGAATAGAATAGTCGTAGATTTACAACAGGTTGAACACGAGATAGATGATAACTTCCCTAAATTATTAGGGTTACGTCATGCAAGACCATATAACATCTCTTTTAATGACATTAAGATTCCTAATAACTGGGTAGTTGGGCAAAAAGCATACCCAGATCCTATGTTTAGCGTAGAAGCATTGCATCACTTGGCATTCCTAACAAATTTAACTGCAATTACATCAGCATTGTTTGATGAGGTTTATGCCTTTGCGAAAGATACAAACCACGCAACTGATATTAGTGTTTTGAAATTACAGATCGATGTAATTACATGCATTGATAATTGGATTAAACGCTTGAACTTTTTTCATACTGATGAGAATATTTTCAGTGAAGCATGGTTATTACAACACGACCAATTATATTATTTCGGTAAAAAAACGCTATTACAAACGATAAGTGTTGCCCGTGACTTTGGTATTCAGGCACATACAATAGCTGAGGGTGATATTAGCCGAACATTTAGAAATGCAGTAGCCTTTTCATCGCATATGCAAAAATTATATAATTTTAAAAATGATTGGGCTAATAAAACATTCTTTGACATGGACAAATATATTGAACATTATATGAACAAGCACATAAGACATATTGATATACCTGAAACCTTATAAAATTTTTCTATTAGACAACCCAGTGCAATCATAGTACACTAGTAACATCTTTTAACCTTAACAAAAAGGTGTTGTTATGTTCAAGAAAACAAAAACTGCTATCGCAATTACTTCTGCCATTGTCCTTACCGCATGCGGTGGGGGCGGTGGAGGGACAAAACCCAGCGGAA
>Ga0233429_1003963_pt1 | contig 13476 bp, 9 predicted proteins | sample SI_118_April2016_3_FD_179879 | JGI IMG/M metagenome (GOLD analysis project Ga0233429, IMG submission 179879) | Seawater microbial communities from Saanich Inlet, British Columbia, Canada - SI_118_April2016_135_MG | ecosystem: Environmental > Aquatic > Marine > Inlet | place: Canada: British... | reverse complement strand
GCAGTGGAAATCAACAGTCCCGGAATAGCCAGTGTGGTGATTGGTAATATGTTATCACGCAATTCACGTGTATCCATATTAAAGGCTGTTTCAAAGATAAGAGTGGGAAGGAAAACGTATAAAAAGACTTCAGGTGTAAATTTGTAACCTACAAATGGCTGTAGCATATCAGGCCCATAGGGAGCAAGCTGGGCCACAGCAAATCCGGCAAAGACCAGCGCAACTGCAAATGGCACCTTAATACGCTTCGCCGCTGCCAGGACACCCGCTGCCAGAATCATCAGGATAAGGACGGCGCTGACCATAACTACAACCACACCGGAACCTGAGGAAGAGTGATGATCACCTGAACCACCATGACCACCGGCCCATGCAATGCTATTGAAGCCGGCAGACAGTAGTACTAAGGCAAAAATTACAAAGGGGATCAATCTCCAACACCGGCTGGAATATAGGCACAGGATGCCGGTAATAATATCTTTAATCTTTGAGAATATCATGTTGTTAAGCTTTCAAGGCCAGACAGACAAATCTTCAGATAACAAAAACAGGTCTCCGGTAAGAACCCAAATTGCGTTAAAGTAAATTGTAGCTACTGCCCAGTGCAGGACATTATAAAAGAGTGGGGATGTTTTGCAATATAAAAGCTTGACGCTTTACATAGCAGATAGCAAAGGGAAAAACAGAAAATCCAGCTACACCCGCCAAACAATTATCACCTGCCCGTGCCGAATCGGATGGGGGGAAGCAGAGTTTTTCACTGATAGACAATAAAGTTAAAGTAAAGGAGAAAGTATTATGAGTGAAGAATAAGGGATTAAAGAATTTAAGAATTGAGTGGGCTGCTTTATTGGTGCGAAGTTCGGAAAGAACTTAGCTTGAACTCTAACTTTAAAGGTGGTACAAACAACTGGGGCAAGTCAAATCGCATGCTTTTGCAGAAAATCAATGATCTTGGCAAATTCGTACTTACGACACAGGGATTCAATCTTATCAGCAAATGATTCATATTGAAGACCCATTGCTTTTATATCCGCAATACACTCTTTTAGATCAGTGATACTTCCCTTGACAGAAGCTTCAATAAGCCTTTTTATTTCTTCCGAAGGTGGAAAGATTATCTCTCCTGGAGTGGTCTCTGGTAAATGGTCTTCTTCTTTTATTTCCTTTGCCGTATAGGGCAGAAGTTTTATCAACTCCCGGACTAATTCTATACGGCTAACGGGTTTTCGCAAATATCCATCACATAGTTTTGTTAGAACCTCTTCGTCCTGTTTAAGGGCTGATGCAGTGATAGCAATGATCGGGATAGTCTTTAATCTCTCGTTTTTACGGAGAATTTCAATGACTTGATAGCCGTCCATTTCCGGCATCTTCATGTCCAGTGTAATCATGTCTGGTAAACACCTATCAGCTTTCTCTATAGCTTCTTTACCATTCTCGGCAAAAAGTATCTCAAAGTCCCATCCTTCCAGATACAACGCCAGCATCTCCCGGTTGTAATCAATATCATCTACAATAAGGATCGAGGCAGGTTCAAATTGTATGTTGTCTATATTTATTGCTTTTGTTTCGGTTTGTTCAACTTGTTTTAGGGTGGCAATTTCAACATCCTTGAAAACAACACGAAAGGTTGATCCTTTTCCCGGTTCGGAAGATAGAGATATTTTACCGTTCATCATCTCGATGAGACTCTTGGTAATGGCAAGACCCAGGCCGGTTCCGCCAGGTTTGTGACCTTTAAGAACTTTGACCTGTTCAAAAGCATCAAAGATTTTATCCTGCAGATCTTCTTGAATTCCAATACCGGTATCCGTAACTTCTACAATCAACTCTACACTGCTGCTACCCGATTCATAAGGACGTACGTAAGCGGAAAGACGGATATACCCATCCTTCGTAAATTTAACGGAATTACTAATCAAATTCACTAAAATCTGACGTACTCTGTTTTCATCAAGGATTAACGCTTCAAAAACATCTTTTTCTACATTAGTAGTAAAATCCAATCCTTTATCTCTTATTTTCTGGTCAAAAATAGTCTTCATTTCGTTAAATAAGCTTCTTAGTGACAAGGCTGAGTAATTCAGTTCCAGTTTTCCAGCTTCTACCTTAGAGAGGTCCAGAATATCATTAATAAGGTTTAGAAGCACTTTTCCGCTGGTGTGGATCAATTCAAGAAAATGATAATTTTCTTTTTCTTCCTCTTTACTTTTTAGAATTTCAGTAAATCCAAGAATAGCATTCATTGGGGTTCGGATCTCATGAGACATATTTGCCAGGAATTCACTCTTGGCCTGGTTGGCTACTTCTGCTTTCTTCTTGGCAACAATAAGTTCCTCAGTACGTTGTTTCACGAGCTCCTCAAGGTGCTCTTTGTATTGTTTAAGTTCATCTTCAGCCTTTTTACGCTCTGTGATATCACGTAATACAATAGTAAATAACACATGGCCTTCCTCTATAGTTTTAGAACCGGCAATCTCAACCGGAAACTCTTCTCCGTTCTTTTTAAGGCAGATTATCTGATAATCACTTTCAGTTATTTGCCTGGCATCTGACTCTGATTTGGCAAAATTACCTATGTATCCTTTATAGATATTCCTAAACCTTTCTGGAATGAGTATGTCAAGAGATGTGCCAACAATTTCTGCCGCTCTATAACAAAAGACTCGTTCTGCCCCTTTGTTAAATATAGTAATCTTCAGTTCTTCATCGACAGATATTATAGCGTCTACAGATACCTCTAGAATCTTGCAAAAGCGTTGTTCATTTTTACGAGCCTCAGTTTCAAAACGCTTGCGCATTGACACCTCTTTCTCGATTTCTTCCAGAGAAATCCGCATACTGTCGATAGAATTCATAAGACTAGTCACATCTTGTAATGAAAACAGAACGCAAAACTGTTCGTACCCATCTACACTAATCGAAGTTGCTACCGTATGTTGATAACGCAATTGGCCTTCGGTGAGAGATATGGGTATAAAATTCTTATGAATCAGGGCTGCAAAGATAACGGGCATACCGTTTTCAAATATTTTTTGTATACGATTGATGTACTTTTTGGCTTTGAGATGCGGAAAAAACGTAAGTATGTTCGTACCTAAAATCTTTTTCCTTGGAATCCTGGTCCAGTTTTCTAAACATTTATTCCAAAAAATGACAGTGAAATCCTTATTAATAACAAATTGGCCAAGAGGATTTAAATCAAGAATGCCGAGATCATTAATTGTCTTTTTATTTTCACTCATATACGTTATTCTTTACTAGATACTGATGGAAGATATTTAATTATTCAACATATTGATATGACCACAATATGTATTCTTATGTCTTGGTGAATCAACGTACTGAAAACAATAATATTATAATCTGAGCGTATAGTTACGTAGAAACTTCATATAAGTGGAGGGGTTAATTTGTGACATTGCAGAACAAAAATCTAATCAAAAAGTTGATCGATGGCATGTAATATCTTTTTAAAAGAAGCTAATCTGAAAATCACAATAATCGTTCCTTCGATTTCAAGGCTTCTTACCTTAAAAAAATGTTCAACCAAAACCGCCTTTGATTCCTCTTCTATAGTTCTAGAATTCATCAAAGTAGTTAAACTCCCTTCATCGTAAACAGGTACGGAAAAATTAATTGTTGTCTTAAGTAAATTACCAATACTTCCCATGATACCATTAATGACTATATTGCCAACCTCTTCAAGAGTCTGCGCCTTAATATCGTTCATGTCTGCATCACGAAATTCCCCTTTCGTTATTACGTTTACCAGATTAGCAGCACTCTCCTTAGGGAAAATAAGGTCAGCAAAACCGCTATTCTCACCTTCAAATGCAACATTTACACAGGAAAGACTTTTATCCGTAAATGCAATGCCTTCTGATTCAAGATGATTAAGGTCAATAATCCTCGCACGAGGAGTCTCCAACTCGATCTTTGTAGCGATCATTTCATTAAGGGTGGCGGCTGCATATCCAACTCCTACATTTATAATTTCTGTTAAACCATCTAACTGTTTATCTGTAAATATTAGATTATCGCTCATCTTTGCCCTTTTAAATCTTATAGATTTAAGCTTCTTTCAATTATTTCACTTACTTCTTCCTTCTTTGCAGGTTTATTGAGTACTGCAACAGCTCCCGATTCCATGCACTCTTTCTTTATACTTGACTGAATATTTGCTGTCAGCACGATTACGGGTATATCAATCTTCCTCTCTTTTAAGGTCAACAGTACATTATTTGCATTCATATCAGGCAGTAGAAAATCAAGGAGAATACAATCAGGCTTCTGCACACCAGCCATATCCAACCCTTCACTACCATTTGTGGCCATGATAACCTCGTGACCCAGCTCTTTTAAAATCCTGTTCAGCATAGTCCTGGCCAATAAAGAATCATCTATAATAAGAATTTTTGTCATAATCTAACCTTTTGTACAAATACACCAATAAAGATTTTTATATATACGAATATGCTAATCTTTATCTGGAACTGTGTCAATAATTTTAACTGCCTTTATTTACTACATATTAACGATTGAAAGAATAAATTTTATTATATCTTCAAGTGAAAGGGAGAACTTTGCATATCCAAGTTCAAAAGAAAGTTTTGGCATCCCATAAATGACACTACTTTCCTCATCTTGTGCTATTGTAAGCCTGCTCTTCTCTGAAACGGCTTTCATTCCTTGAACTCCGTCACTTCCCATTCCGGTCAACAATATACCTACCGCATGCTTACCATAGTATTTTGCAATAGACTCAAATGTAACTGTTATGGAGGGCCTATATAAATTATCATAAAATGGATCATCGGAATAGACAAATCTGCCTTTATCATCCATCTCTAAATGAGACCCTTCGGGAGCAAAGTATACAAACCCTGGCAGAGGAAATTCGTTATGTTGGGCAACTTTGACATTAATCTTACATTGTGAGTTTAACCAGTCTATACACCCGTCTAAAAAACCTTCACTTATATGAAGGATAGATATAATTGGTAATGCAAAGTCACGCGGCAACTCCTTAAGGATTGTCAGCAAAGCAACTGGTCCTCCGGTAGATGCCCCTATTGCAATAACCTTTAACTCTTTTCGCTCTCGTAATGACATTTCTACATTTTCACGAAGAGAATCTGAAGAACTAATTCTATTGAATTTGCGAAAGACAACTACTCCGCTGATTACCTTTATCTTGTTGATGAGTCTTTTTTTCTCCTCTTGACTAGCCAAATCAAGCCCGCATCGAGGTTTTGGAAAGACGTCAATTGCACCAGCCTTTAAAATATTAAAGATATTATCAGCATTTTCGCCATCATGAACAGAGGTACTGATTGCGAGGATGGGTTTCGGGAATCTTTCCATAACATATCTTGTCAACTCATACCCATCCATCTCCGGCATATGAATATCAGTGCAGATGATATCAGGGTTTAATTGAGGGATAAGTTCTAATGCGTCGCTCCCGGAGCTTGCAGTACCGACCACATCAATCTCCGGTGATGAAGATAATATCCTTTTTAGCGCCGTAATAGCAAGCGGTGAATCATCAACCAGCATAACTCTGATGACTTTTGATTCTAAATTGTGAATGGAATCCATCAGCTTTCTTTCTCTTTATATGCTTTCGGCTATATCAATCGCTTTAAGATATCTAAAAACGTCGTCTGGTCAAATGTAGGTTTGTTAATATATGCGTCTGCCCCCAGTTCAACTCCTTTCTTCCTATCTTCGTCTGAGGAGAGCGCTGTAACTAGAATGACAGGAAGCTCTTTATATTTTTTATCTTTTCGTATCTTTTCGGTAAGAGCCCATCCATCCATGTTCGGCATCTGGATGTCTGACACTATCGCATCAAAGGTCCGACTGTTAAGTTTGTTCCAGGCATCCACACCATCAACGGCAATGACTACTTCATAGGAAGCACTTTCAAGTATACGTTTCTCTTGTGTTCGCGTAGAGATTGAATCTTCTACCAAAAGAATAGACTTCCTTTTTCCTTGTTCCTCATTATCAATAGTCCCTCTTTGAGCTGAAGATTGCAAAGTATATTTTTTCATAGTCTTTTCCAAATCACTCGGATTAAGTACCACACACACCTCTCCGGTACCAAGAATTGTTGTACCCAGGACATTTCGAACACGTTTCAATATTGCACCATGTGGTTTTAAAACTACCACTCGTTCATCCAGTAGCTCATCTACAACTATTCCAAACTGATCATGCCCGGTTGATAAAATAATACATGGCAGCTCTTTTGACTTTCGATCTCTATTTTTCGTTCCATTTAATTCGAGGATCTCTGACAGATACGAGATAGATACAGGCTTATCGTCATGAATTATCGATTTTTGTCTTTCAATAGGAAATATATCCTTTTGTGATACGAAACGGTTTGTTTGCACATACTCCATTGGCAATGCAAAGATCCTATCATATTCACTGACTATCAGTACACGTGTCGTTGTAAGTGTTGTAGGCAATTGGATAGAGAAGATTGTACCTACTCCAGAAGAAAATTTTACACTTACAACTCCCTTAAGTCTCTCAATATTAGTACGTACAACATCAAGACCTATGCCTCTACCCGAAACATCCGTGACTATCTCACTGGTCGAAAACCCTGACTCAAAGATTAATGATTGTATCTCTGTACTACTCATTCTATTAATGGCCTCTTCGCTTGTAATTTTTTTCTTTAACGCGGTTCGTTTAATGGACTCTATATCTAACCCTGCGCCGTCGTCTTCAACCTCAATAACAATATTTGCAGCAGTACGAAATGCCCTCATGGTAATTGTAGCCAATCTGGTTTTACCAAGCTTCTCACGTTCATGTGGTATCTCAATACCATGATCGATAGCATTTCTGATTATGTGCGTAAGAGGGTCTTTCATCTCTTCAATGATCCTTTTATCAGCCGTTATCTCACCCCCTTTAATAAGAAGTTGAACCTCCTTTAATTTGTCCCTTGATATATCTCGAACCGTCCTTGGAAAGAGATTAAACAGGGTTGAAAGTGGCAAAAGCCGAATATTACTTATCTTTTCACCCAATTCATTAACTATGTAATCAAGCCTCTCATTATCTTCATATGATCTACCTCTTTCTTGTCTTAGAAGTTTCTCTATTTTCTCTAAATATTTTCGCTGAGCTTTATGAAAACCTATGAGTTCGTCTAGAGATTTACTAATATGTCCGCGCTCTATCTCTCTAAACAAGGGTATGTTTTTATATGTGTGTTTATTCAATTCATCCCACATATCGATTATTTCATCTATATTTGCCAGTTGCCTCATAATGTTAGTCTTTGAGACCATTAATTCGCTCGAATAGGTCATTAATGTATCAAGTTTGCTTGTTTCTACCCTGATAGCATCAATATGGTAATTCTCAGGTTGTGAATTTAACCCACGCATCTCATACTCTTGAACTAGAGATTTATCTTTGTTATTAGGCCTTTCTTGAACATTGCCAGGGGCAACCTCCATCTCATTATCATTGAAATGCGAAACGATACTCAGAACATCAATACCTGACGGCTCACCGGTAACAGCTTCATGAACTAACGCTCGTATTGAATCCAATCCGTGATAGATAAGATCTATCTTTTCAGTTGTAACAACAATCTCTCCACTCTTTATCTTCTCTAATATTGCTTCCATATGGTGTGCAGTTGTTTCGACATCGTTTAAGCAAACCATCCTTGCCGCACCCTTGAGGCTATGAACTTCACGTGAGACATCTTGAAGATTCTCCAAATCATTTGGGTTTTTCTCCAGATGGAGTAAATTTCCTTCGATATTTTGTATACGTTCATCACACTCTATTTTGAAAATATCACGGAGTTCTTTATCTTCTATCATCAAAAATCCTTATTTTGAATTATTAAATAGAAAAAAGCAGGTACAAAAAGGCCTGTGGCAGCACTTTTATAAAATATGAATTCTTGTATTAATCAAATATTAGACCATCTCCTTAAGCCTATCCACTGTCTTATTTAACTTCTCTATTCCTTCTTTTGTTTGACCAAGTCCGGAAGCAGTCTCTTTTGCTCCGGTTGTAATTGAATTCATCGACTCAACTATCTGTTGGGTAGCTGATGCCTGCTGTTTAGCATTTAACATTATCTGCTGTACATTCTCAGCCACGTTATTATTTGCGTTAACTAACGCCTTAAAAGATTCACCCGTAATGTTTGCAAGCTTGATGCTCTCCTCAACTGTTTTTGTCCCTTCTTCTGTCACCATTACTGTACTATCTGTAGACTTCTCTATCTCTGAGACAATCTCTTTAATCTTTCCCGCTGACTTCTTACTCTCATCGGCCAGCTTCCTGATTTCAACAGCAACAACTGAAAAACCTTTTCCATGTTCACCTGCACGAACAGCTTCTACCGCAGCGTTCAGTGCCAAAAGGTTTGTTTGGTTGGCCAAATCACTAACCAGGGCCGTAATATTACCAATCTGCCCAATCTGTTCGCTTAGTTTAAGTATCTCCTCTGCAATCGCGCTAACTTTGTCTTTAAGGTTATCCATTCCTTCAAGTGTCTTTTCCACTGTATGGAACCCCTCCTCTGAGGTTGTTAAAGCCTCCTGCGATTGATTCATTGCAGATTCTGCCTGCTCTGATGTCTTACGCGCCGAAGCATCCAATTCGGTTATTGTGGTCGTGGTCTCATTTACTGAAGTTGACTGCTGCACAGCCGTAGATTCATGTTGAGCTGACGTAGTGGCAATCTGGCTAACAGTAGAGGAAATTTCCTGCGATGCCAGGCTTATTGGATTACTTATTGTGCGCCCGAATAACCATCCAACCCCGGCAACAATTCCGGAAAGGATCAATCCGATTATTATTATAAATGTACCAAGGGCATTAACTGATGCAAACGCCTCCGATGTATCAATCTTTGCCACCAAACCCCATTGCAGAGAAGGAACATGTCTCCAGACAGCTATAATCTCTTTGGCACGATAATCAATTGATAATCCACTACCTTCAATATCCTGTACAGCTTCCTGTACCGGGATGGCCGATTCACTACCGATTAATACCTTCCTCTTTAAAGCAGCATCTCGGTCATGACGAAGTGGATTTAAGAAAATCGCCTTATTACCCTCTTTTTTACCTATTAATGTCTCTCCTGTCTCCCCCAAGCCTGTTGTATCTTGAATAAATCCGAATATATGATCCATATTAATCTTAAAAGCTATAACACCAACAAGAGTTTGCTCAAGATCAAAAGCAGGCGCGGTGATAAACATTGTCAGTTTAGAGTCAGATACATCTCCCAAATTAAATATATCTGTAACATATACCCCGTTTTTGCCTTTATCAAATGCCTTGCCTTCCGGATCAGGCAGAGGGTTATCTATATATTGTTTTGAATATTCTTCATTCGTGACATACACAACCTTACCATCTGGACTAACCAACATAACATTGTCGTACTTATATGTTTTTTGGAAAATTTTTAGTTGGTCATCCAATTCCTTTTTAGCTGCTGTATATTCGGGAGTTGTCCTGTTATTGGCATGCTGATTCAAAATAGGAAGATTTTGTTTAATAATAAAAAAATCTTGCGCAACCCTTATATCTCCCCTTCTTTCAGAAAAGAATGTCTCAATCTTATCTACCTTAACGTCAGCGATACTTTCTAACGCCGTAATACGGGCTGTTTGTAAGGCGTATCGTGCCCTGATAAAGCTTAAAAAACCCACAATTGCAATAGATACTATCACACCAACTAAAAACAATAAAACTAACCTGGTACCTAATCTCATTCCAAATAGATAACTCATCTAATATATCCTCCCTTTATTTGCTGTTTAAACTTCTTCATCAACAACGAACCCCTCTTTTGAAAATATTTTTCCCAGATCAAGGATACCAACAATCTTATCTTTGTAAAAAATAGTCCCTTTCAGGAATTCATTACCTTCATTCTGTACCGCTGTGGGAACAGGGTTTACATCGTTCCGATCGAGCACGATCATATCAAAGACATCATTAACAAGGATACCGGCCAAGATGTCATCTACCTGAACAATGATACCTTTATTCCCTTTAATTGAACGGGTAACATGTAAATTTAAAACTCCCCGTATATCTACCAGTGTTATTACGTCGCCACGGACATTCATGTCGCCAATTATATGATCAGGGCAGCAAGGTATTGGTGTTGTGTTACGCATCTCAGAAAACTCACGTACGACCTCAAGTTCCAGCCCGTAATACTCATCGTTCAAATTGATAACAGCCATTGATATTATCTCTGAAAGCTCTGAGCTGTCTGCCTTTTCCATGAGATCAACAGAACGTTTTCGATAAATCTCTACCTCCTTCCGTGTTGCTTCCGGGGCGAAATATTTATGTTTTACCAGATGCTCGACAGATTTAATGTCATCTCCAGGAGTTTGTGTATCCAAAAGCTGTTCACTACTCAGAATCTCATTTGACATGGAGAAGTGTAATAATTTTTTATAATCGATCACCATTATAATATCTCCAGCTTTCTTTACCATGCCAGATAGGAAATGGGGAGTCTCCTCGCCTGCCTTTCCATAAGATGGCGAACACTCAAACTCCTGTGGGGAAATTTTGTATATGTCTATTACTTCATTTACAATAACTCCCATTAGTATATCTCCATGTTTAAGAACAATAACCTTGTCATCAAGCTGGTAATTTTTAGGTGCGTAACCGAAACGGATGTCTAAATCAATTATATACAAAATATTGCCATGATAATTGACTACACCAATGATATAATTAGGGGATTCAGCAATTGGTGTTAGTTCAGGAAGCCATATAATTGACTGTACAGCAGCCACATCTATAGCATATTGTGAATCTTGAACCTTTAAGACAAGGTATGGGATTGAAGCACCGCTCTTATGTTTATCATTCTTGCGAGCGTAACCATTTGAAATTGTTTTCTTCTCAGTCTCTTCCATTTTATTATCTGAATCTTGCACAAAACGCACTGTTTCCGCACGAGCTGCAAAATTTTCAAAAATAACATCTAAAATATCGATTTGATGTAATGTTTTAAGCCTCTCCTGTCATATGTAATTCTGTGTCGTTCTTCCCTGCATCCATTTTTTGAATATATAAAATCAATTCTGCCACAGTCAATTCATCATATGGTTCTACATGAGCATCTGGAGGGAGAGCCTGAAGAAGTTCCAGGGCCGTTGTTCGTAACCTTCCTGCTTTTCCTTGGTCGCATTCTACTTCGTAAATGGAACCAAGTTCCAGATAAGCAGGAATAAAAGATGGGTCGAGGTATATTACCTTTTTTAACAAATTCTTTGCCTCCTCATTATCCCCCTGCTCCTCGACAATATGAGCTTTTAAAAAGTATGGCTTTATAGAAAATACATTACTTCTAATCGTCTGATCGCAAAAATGCATAGCTCTTTCATAATTTCCCAGGTTTGCATAGGACCTCGCTAAAAGGTAATTTATCATAAAATTATTATGGTTATACTTAATAATAGACTCTATTCTATTTACAACCTCTGCATACTCACATTTTTTGAATAATGCCTCTAATTCATTTATCCTGGATTGCAAATCCTCTGTCTCTTGTTTAGGGATATTATTTGCAGGTGAAATTATCTTTTTCTCTTTTCTCTTGTGCCATTTTTCAGGCCTTATCTTTACCGGAGAAGCCGACGAATTATATATTTTATCCCTTTTTGTACCGCTATTTGAATGCATAACATGCGACTCCTGTTCAATTGCCCGTTGATATATAACTGATTCGGGAAAAATTATTGACTTCAGTTTGTCCAGTTTCTGACCAGACAATTCCGTATGCCCGCTGAATAAATAGCCTCCTGCACTCAGGTTATCTATTAACTTCTCAACGACAATTGAAATGGCTTTAGCATCAAAATAGATCAAGACATGTCTACAAAGAATAAGGTCCATATTTTTTAATTCACTCAATTTACACAGAAAATCATCTTTAATCAGATTGTGATACTTTAAACTCACCATCTTACGTATTTTCATATCAAGTTTCCATCCGCCTTCATCATAATGAAAATACTTTTTCATAATCTCGGAATCAATCTCCCGCAGGGATCTTTTATTATAGACCCCTTGATTACCCCTGGCAATAGCCTCTTTATTAATATCAGTGCCCAGGATAAATATATTCCATCCGTCCTTGTACGGAAGCAGTTCATTAATTAAAATGGCAACGGAATATATCTCTTCGCCAGCAGAACATCCTGCACTCCAGATTCGTAATGATTTCTCCTCTCTTTTTCGTTCTATCAGCCTTGGCAAGATCAAGTTCTTAAGTAACGCAAACTGTCCCTTGTCCCTGAAAAAATAACTCTCACCAATTGTAAATTGTGTGATTATTTTTTCCCATTCATGATGACTCTCAGAATTCTTATCTTTAAGTAAATTATAATATTGCCCGGCTTCTAATAACTTAAGTGATTCCATACGCGATAAGATAATCGTATGAAATTTTTCAATATCATGTTGTTGTATTTCATGACCTATGTTTTCAGAGACTAGATGTATGAAGTCTTTTAGTGTGCTATTCTCAATAATTACTTCTTTCTTGTCAACAATGGACATATCCTAAATCCCTTTGTTATATTTAGTGCCAAAGATTCTCAAAACTCTTCAAGGCAATATTTTGATATGTGGAAAAATAGACAGCTTTCACTTGTCATGTATTCTACCATATTACAATGCGGAATGCAGAAAAAGTCTTACTTTAAGGCACATTTCTCGTACTAGCACATCACCTAATTTAAGAATAGTAAGTAATATAGCATTAGTGAAATAAGAAAATAGTACATTCTTTGACGCGCAGTTTATAAAGATAACTGAAATGTTTTCAGAGATATTGGCCTTGAAAACATCTATTGTTGGGACATTAACTCAGTGTTTTCAAGGGGATAGCAGATGGATGGAGGAGATGGGATGGATGATAGGAATTTGCTTTTTTAGTATCCTTACAAGATAGCATGGAACCGGAATTCCACGATGGAGACACTATAGTTATTAATCCTTTCTTGAAACAAGAGCAAAATGATTATGTTGTTGTTTGTAATGAGGAAGGTGAGGCAACTTTTAAGCAACTGAAAAAGTATGGCAAAGTACGAGTATTGCATCCTCTTAATCCTAAACATGATGATATTGAGCTCAGTAAAGACATTGAGTATAGAATAGTTGGCGTAGTAATGGAGAAAAAGAAAAAGTATAGATGACAATACCCATGAGCAAAACTTATCTTGGGTCTGTCCATAATTTTTGTGCTGGGTTGTTTTTTTGGGGTGCAGTGACCGCCTGTCCGCCAGTTTGTTAGGCGGGTTTCACTGCTTTAATGCGCATCATCACGGATGATGCACTCCATATGCCCTATATCTCTCCAATTTCAGATTCGGGTATCCAGCCAGTTTTGGACTCGGCCTCTTTCTTGCCTTCATCGTCATGTAC
>Ga0233429_1003959_pt1 | contig 13487 bp, 43 predicted proteins | sample SI_118_April2016_3_FD_179879 | JGI IMG/M metagenome (GOLD analysis project Ga0233429, IMG submission 179879) | Seawater microbial communities from Saanich Inlet, British Columbia, Canada - SI_118_April2016_135_MG | ecosystem: Environmental > Aquatic > Marine > Inlet | place: Canada: British... | reverse complement strand
GATGGAGGGACCACCTAGAGGTGTTTACTCCGTCATAGTAAAGTGGGATAAACCTATCCCAGAAGGAAACCCAATGGGGTTGACAGAAGACACAAGTGATGATTATCTTGATGATCTAATTCTATTGGAGAACGAAGAATGAATAAAGATACAAAAGGTAACCACATAGAGCCAAGTGAGGATAGTTTGTACAAAGTAAAATCTCTCGCCCATTTGGGCATGCGGGTTCGATTCCCGCATCAGCTACCATTTTAAGGAGAGAAAGATGAGAACTATTTTCAACTATTTAGTGTTGGCCATTGTTATTTACTTTAGCGTCAACTGGATTGCCGATAACCCTAAAATGATGAAGGCGCTAAAAACAAAAATGAATAGCGCCGTATCAGCCGCCGCCGGCCAGATTAAGAAAGCCGCTAGCACGATAGAAGCCTCCAATGCGATAGAGCAATCAGGATGAAAACTGGCGATCTGGTTCAATATATACCGAGTCCCTCGGCCACGTTTAAGTGGGAGAGGTATACCGATGCGTATAAGTCTCTACCCGGTATAATCCTGCGTGAAGTAACAGCCAAAGGCACAACCACGCGACGCTTTGAGATACGTTGGCATGATGGCCAGCTATCCGAGGAATGGATAAGTTATCTTGAACCCTTTGACAACTCCTTGACAGCATGAACCTTGACTACTGCCCCTTTCAGTGCTATATTATAGGTATAGAAAGGAGAAATGATGATAGAAGTTGGATCGTTAGTTAAGACATGGGATGAGCGCCTTTGGCTGGTTTTGGATATGATTGCCGACAGCGTGTTGGTTGTTAATCAGCAGACAAACTATAAGTCGTGGGGTGAGAAGTCTGCGTTTGAGGTGGTAGCATGAAAGTTTGGGTTATGCAAGGAAGTTACGAAGGTGAGATGTTTAGCAGTGTCCACATGACACAGAAAGGTTGTGCGCTAGCGTGCATCTCTGATATAATAGAGTTTCATGGTATCGACGATGACGAAACCGCCTTGTCGGTTATAGAAAACTCTTACCATGGTGAAACCGCTGAAGAAATCGCCGCCGACAAGCGTGATCTTGAATGGGATCAAGAGAAGCTGAAAGAAATGACGAGCGAGCAGCTTTGGAAGGTCTTTTCTGACTGGTGCGAGATTAGCTGGGATCGAATGGGCGATCGTAGCTATAACTTGGATTCTCATCAAGTGGAGATTCAAGCATGATGAACATTTGGGTAGTACGAAACACCTGCCTGTACAGCAACGAAACATATTTGTCAACGCACATAACCGAGAAGGGTGCGTTAGTCACAGCTATTAAAGTAGTGCGAGGGGATCTGGTGGATGGCTTCGACGAGGACGAACTTGAAGATATGCGCCCCGGTATGCCTCATGATCCCGAGGAAGATTTGAAGGACATGACTCGCGAGCAACTTCGCGGTATTGTTGAGGACTGGTGGGAGTATTCGTGGGACATTAACGAACAGGCTCAATATCAGATTTACGAGACACAGGTGGCAGGATGACTATACTAACTACATTCATTCTAGTGGGAATGATTGATACTTATGATGCCCATTTTGCAACGGTGGAACTAAATACTACACCAGCATCTAACGGCGGCCCCGCCATCGCGGTAATGCCTGTGAACGCCTTTCCATGCGAGATTTACGAAGGTAAAGTTTTCTATGTGGTAAAGTTACACGACGAGCAAGATGCGGTCATCGTATGCCAAAAGGAGCCAGAAGATGAACCCCGACGAGGAAAAACTGATTGACGAGTGCATCGAGTCATATCGGAGAATGATAATGATGCATCGACAGAGTATTATCCGGCTTACGCGCCAGAAACTTAGAGAGCGCGAGCCTTGCAAAGAATGTTTTGACATTGAGGTTATAAATGAAAGTAGGTGATCTGGTAAAGTGGGAGAATGTTCTGAATGACAGCATGGATCATCATCGAGAAGATCACGGCGTTGTGGTAAAGATGTCTCGCACAGGACATGACTCCGAATCGGCACAGATATTGTTTACAGATGGAGAACTTTGGTGGATGGATACTCAGAAGTTGAGAGTGGTAAGTGAAGCTGGGTGATAAAGTTAGAATGGCTCCGATGTGGAAGTATGAAGAAGCCACGGGTGAGATCGAAAAGATAACCACCGATGGTTATATTATTGTCAAGTGGGTTGATATTCCTGGCCAATGGCATTATACTAATGAACAGGCACAAAGATTGGAGATAGTAAATGAAGATAGGTGACTTAGTTAAACTTTCGTCCTCGGCATCGGGCAGGGCATCATTTCGCGCTGGGCTTATTGTTGAGTTTATTGAAAAGAAGTGCTGGCGAACAGAAAAACTTGGCGTCAAGGTAGATTGGAAGAAGATCGATCCTGAACCTCACGCAGTTGTGCTGACCAGCGGTGATAAAAGAGCGATCCCCGTCACAGATTTGGAACTCATTGATGAAAGATAGTGGCGCGCCCAGCATTGGCGATCTTGTTATTGCGCTCTACGATGAGCTACGCGACATTTCTTGTGTTGGGTTGGTGATGGAGACTAAGGGAATCGAATGTAAGATTCAGTGGTCATCGGAAAGTAACCCCATCGGATGGTGGCCAAGATCAAAGCTAAAAGTTGTCAGCGCCGCCTGACATTCTCTTGACACTGTTTCCCTTGCAAAACGCTCTCTCCTGCGTTATGTTATAGGTATAGAGAGGAAGAAGACGATGCAAGTCGGTGATTTGGTAAGAGATTGTTATGGTGATGGTATCGTGGGGCTTGTCATAGCCCTGCGTGAACTTGAAGTGTTTGTTTTGCACGGCGCGATACAGAAGTGGTATCGCCGGGACGCTTTCGGAGTGTTCGCATGAAAGTAGGTAACTTAGTTAAAAGAAGGGATGACCACATACGCCACGGTATTGTTGTCGAGGTCGGACCCCAAGAGACAGCGATTGACCACGGCAATCATGTGGCGAGGGTTCAGTGGACCGATGGAGACTTGACTTTCGAGTTTATAAAGATGCTTGAGGTATTGAGTGAAGGTCGGTGATCTGGTTAGGGTTGACTATAATACAAAGCGAGTGCAGAACGATCATAGTTTCTTCAGTCTTGTGTTAGATATAGACAACGGCGAATACCACCCAAACGGCTTGCAGTTAGTTAAAGTATTGGAGAGGGGACAAGAACAATGGTATCCTCTCGGTTACATCGAGGTTATAAATGAAGGTCGGTGATCTGGTTAGAAAGAAATACAGACAATACCATGTACTTACGGCAGCGAGCTTCAAGAGCAGCAGCATACATATTGTGACAGAGACACGAATCAACTGGATTAAGGTGCTTGCCCATGGAGAATCTGTGGGCTGGCTCCGCGAAGATGATTGGGAGTTAGTAAATGAAACTGGGTGATCTTGTAAAAGTATCTTTTGGTCCGAATGAAAAACCCATCACTGGCATTTTTATTGAGGATAATACCTATGCAACCGCATTAGATAAAGATGGGTGGACTGTTATTACTCACGCCCACGTGTTGTGGGAAGGCGAAGTTTATTCGACCCCACTCAATCAACTGGAGATTTTGAATGAATGTGGGTGATCTGGTCGAGATTGAGAAGTGGTGCGAGAACAAAGGCCGCAGAGCCATTGTGATTGAGGTGCCTGAATATCTGGGGTGCGTTAAAATCCGCTACCTGGATACGGGCGAATCTTCAAGCGCGCTGACAGATAACTTGAAGGTGTTAAGTGAAAGTAGGTGATCTAATATCGTTCAAGCCAAAATCGTTCGGTGATGATGATTGGTCTAACCCCGGCATTGTGCTGGAGAGCTATGAGCATGATAATCGAGAGTTCGGTGGATGGAAAGACTTGATATGGGTTGTGTGGATCGATGGTTATAAGTGCATGGTCAACGAAAGAAATGACGATGTGACTTACTTGACAAGCTCTTGTCATTTGAAGCCTTGACGTTGGGACAAATGGGTGCTATATTATATGTATGAAGAAGAAAAAGACCAACACCCCAAAGCGCCGGAACTGGATCGCAGTTGCCGCGCACTTTCGTCGCGCTGGAGCGATGAAGGATCGCAAGAAGGCAACGAACAAGAAGGCATGCCGTGGAAAGGTGCGCGTATGAATGTAGGCGATCTTGTGAGAGAGATTGGCATGAGTGATGCTGGTATTGTTGTCGAGTGTCAGGGCGAAGATGAGATTCTTGGTATATACTGGCGCGTCCTATTCGGAAGTGAGTTAAACTATGTATGTGAAGCGGATCTGGAGGTGATCAGTGAAAGTAGGTGATTTGGTTACGTTGTCAACGTATGCACTGTGTTCTGAACCGATGTGGCGATGGAAGCGCAAGATATGGAATGAAAAGCAGCCTCTTGTGGGCTTGGTTGTGAAGATTGAAGCAAACCCACGCATCCAGCCGTGGACATCTAAGAACGAAAGTACATACTATTTCATTAACTGGATGCAGAAAGGTGGACCCGCAAGCCGATGGAACACATCCTCACCATCCGGGCTGAAAGGCTATTTCCTGCGTAAAGATTTGAAGTTTGTGAAGTGAAACAAAAGGAGGCAAGGATGCAAGTGAATGAGTTTTTTAATACAGTCGGGTCCAATCGGAATCGACAGGTGATATGTGCCGATGGATTCAAGATGAGTGTGCAAGCGTTCGCTGGAGGGTACTGTACGCCACGCACCAATAATGCAGACAAGTATGAAGAAGTGGAGGTAGGCTACCCAAGCGAACGCGAAGAACTGCTCATGGATTGGGCAGAAGAACCCGACAAGCCGACGCAAACGGTTTACGGGTATGTGCCTGTCCAAGTGGTGACGAATGTGATAGCAAAGCACGGCGGCATTGTTGATGGGGAGATCCCCAAGGGTGTCGCCCCCATTCCAGCAAACTTTATGGTTGACACTTAGTTGACAAGAAATGGCTTGCACTAACAGCAATACCGGTTATATTATAAGAGTAAGGAGAGAACACATATGGGTTATCGTTCAGAAGTTATTTTAGCAGTCGGTCCAGAGGTCATGCCTCAGTTTATGGTGACAATGGCCAAGTCGCCTGAAGCGCGAGAAATGTGCTGGGGAGACAGCGAAATGGTCAAAGACTACTGCGACATTGAAGGCGCGTTTCTATTCCGATGGGATGGAATCAAGTGGTATGACTCTTATGAGGGAGTATCAGCCATTCAAGATTTCATTCAGTGGTGTGATGAGGAAACCATCCCCACAGGAAAAAAGAAGGAAAATGGCGACAACGAGGTTCAAGATGCCTCAGAGTTTTACCGCTTCGTTCGCATCGGCGAAGAAATGGATGACAATGAGGCGCAAGGCTGGGGCTTTGACATCCACATCGAGCGCACCGCAACGTATTAACAAGACGGGCTGTTAGCTCAGTTGGCAGAGCATCGGACTTTTAATCCGTAGGTCGTGGGTTCGAGTCCCACACAGCCCACCATTTACAGGCTCTTAGCTCAGTTGGTCAGAGCATTCCGCTCATAACGGATCGGTCGTGGGTTCAAGTCCCACAGAGCCTACCATTCTAATAGGAGAAAGACAAATGACTTACACAGTTATTTTTGAAGAAGAAGAAACAGGAAACAGAGACACATTTACTTTTATGGCGTCTCGACACGATAAGAGCCATGCATGGAGCGAGTTTCAAGATAAATATGCCACTGAGGGCCAGAGAATCATCGCATTGATGCCGGGTCATCAGATTGTATATTTTGATTCTCACATTTCGTTTACAAACGTGGCTTGACCGAGCCACACGTTTGAGTTATATTATATATATGCACCCTTAGCTCAGTTGGATAGAGCATCGGCCTTCTAAGCCGAGGGTCGTTGGTTCAAATCCAACAGGGTGTGCCATACGGGTGTAGCTCAGTGGTGAGAGCAGTCGCCTTATATGCGATTGGTCGCAGGTTCAAATCCTGCCTCCCGTACCATCAACAAGCCACAAAAGGAGAATAAATGTCGTACCACGATCAACCGCCCGGATACATGAAAGCCGGTATAGGTGTAGTAAATCCCATTTACGAGATACAGCGCAAGCTCGACAAGATCACACAGTTGGTCAATGAGTTGAGTACCGATGAGCATGAAGATGCAGGGGTGATTAGCATTGAACATCTATGGGCTATTCAAAATATCCTCGACGGGGAAGATGTAAAGTAAATGTCAGCCCCCTTGACACGACCCCCCGGAGTGGTTATATTTATAGAGTAGGCAGCAGAGATCGCGAGATTTTTTCCCGCCATTTTTTCCTGCCCCTAAAAATCCTTTTTGAAAAGTACCGAAAGCACAATGAAAATGACAATCGTAATAGACTCCGACGACCGAGAAGGCATCCACGATGCACTAAAGATGGTGCGTATCATGCACACAAAGTATTCGGGGAACGCCACTGCACATAAAGAATCATTCGGCAAGATTGAGTTTATCAAGATGCTTCGCAAGTTTATGAAGGAGTCCATCGAACACCTCGATGATCCCGACTCCGGTCAGGTCAAAGACATTAACGACATGGGCAACCTCCGAAACGCAAAGCGTTTCGCTGACCGCATATTTACGGGGATGCGATGAAAGTCGGTGATTTGGTGACATTTGAGTTTAACAAGTTTAACCCTGATTATATTGCCTCGGTGGGTATTATCACATGCATCGATCCCGAAGAAATCGGGAATGCGAACGAAGTCGAAGTTTTATGGAACGATGGCGATGCACGGAACCACTCAACAATCCACTTGGAAATGATCAGTGAGCGTGATTAAAACTGGCGATCTGGTGAGGATGAAAACCCATAACACGGGACTTGTCGGCATTGTAATGGGCAGGTATCCCAAACACACCGATACCGGTCCCATACAAATAGGTATAAAGTGGTTCGGCGGTTCAGGTAAAACTGACTGGGAACCCGCATCTTGGTTGGAGGTAGTCAGTGAAAGTCGGTGACTTAGTAAGACTCAAGCATCAAGGCAACGGCTACCCGCGCATCGGAGTTGTTAAAAGTGTTCAGGTGCGCTCTCTTGAAGAAAAGGTATATATGTGTGTATGGGATAAGCCACTGTGGGACTACGTTCATTATAATGAAGGTGAGTTAGTGGTGCTCAATGAAAGTAGGTGATCTGGTGATTTCTGCGCGTGGGCATTGGTTCACTCCGAGACTTGTGGTATCCATGCATGAAACAGCTAAGGCGCTGATCGGTATACTATGGCCAAACGGCGATACAAGGTACGTCCATTATAAGCATTTAGAGGTTGTCAGTGAAAGTAGGTGAGCTATACATTTTAAGCAAGCGAGCGACACACCAGACATTTAGCGAGTGGATGGGCAAACCTGCGTTATACTTGGGAGAGGATATTATCAATCGATCCGATGGTGTCACCATCATCAACCATGCATTTATATTAGGAGGGGAAAAGCGAATCACTGACCGCTCATTTCTAAAGATGTTGGATGCCTTGACACCTTCTTGACACGAAAAAACTGGCGCTAACCGCTTCGCGGTGTTATATTATAGGTATGAAAAGAAGATATATGGAAGTAGGTGATCTGGTAAAATATAAAGGTTCAGTCGGCATTGTTATTGGACCCTGCACAAAGCGATGGGCTAAATCTGGTGATGTATATGTGCTGTGGAGCAACAGGAGCAAGCCCATCGTGGAGTGTAGTGGCTTTTTGGAGTTGATCAATGCAAGTAGGTGATTTGGTAAGGGTACGCATGGCACATAGGAATCCCAAGAATGGGATCATCATTAAAGTTGCGCGTGACGAGAGCAACTGCGTCTGCGTCGTTCAACCGAATGACGGCAGCCGGATGATCTGGGCTAATCCTGTTGATTTGAGGCTACTCAATGCAAGTCGGTGACTTAGTTAAACATTTTCTGACCGAGCAGATCGGCATCGTTGTGGATATTTCGTGTAACCGAGATTCCCGCAACATCGCACCCGTCCAAGTGATGTGGACTACGCAGGGCGAATCGCTTTTCGGTCCCGGTCATCAAGAGTGGTGCGGCGAGAAATCGTTGGAACACTTGACAACTGCTTGACACAACTTCGCTTGACGGCAACCCCTCAAGTGGTTATATTATAGGTATAGAAAGGAGAATACATTATGTCATGGTCTGGAACCGTCACCTGCTCACACTGCTACCAAAAAGGTCACAACAAGCGCAAGTGCGAACAACTCACAGAACAAATCAAAGATCAGTACCTCGGTGCTGCGTCGATGGCAGAGCAAGAACGTGCCGCTGGCAACGATGGTGACGCCATGTGGTACGAAGAACGCGCCGAGCATCGTCGCCAACGGTATATGAAGCGCACCAAGATCGATCTTGCCACGGGCGAGAAGGTCAAGAACAAGACGGCGAAAGCCGAGCGCATGAAAAATGTGACTTGTGGATATTGCGCGGATAGGGGACACACCCGCCGAACATGTGAGGTTGTCAAGCGCGATAAGCTGGTATTCATCGAGCAATCCCGCCGTGTTCGTCGTGGTGTGCTGGCAGATGCCCGCGAGACTGGCATCGGTGTGGGTTCGATGATCCCTATCCGCACGAGCGGCTATAACAACGCTGGTGAGTGGGGAACCCACACATCGCTCCGCTATGTTAAAAGCGTAGACTGGAACACGGTTACTGCTAACCGCGCAGGGTTGTGGGTATATCACATCATCGCTGGCAAACTTGGCGCAGCCAATCAAAGCCGCTGGACATCACGCGACAAGATCCTGAACCTGCGGGAAAACTTTAACGAAGCATGTAGTTACGCGGAGTTGAATGGGCAACCGGAGCCAACCGCTTCGCTTATCCCATCGCTCGATCCGCCTGATGGCTGGCTGGGGTGTGCGCCGTCTACTATCGACGTTGCGAGCCACTTCCCAACGAAGGGCAACAGGCACCAAAAGATGAGGGCGCACGATTATCGCTGGCCATCCGGCGTAACAGCAGAAGTGATCCGGGATCTCGGATTTGAAGAACACTGGAAGGGTCAGCTTTAGGCTTGACATTTCCCTGACACCTCTCGCCTTGACTTATAGGCGAGAGCGGTTATATTATAAGGGTAAGAAAGAGAAAGAAAAGTTGTCATCCGATAACAAAAACCTCTGACATTTACCTGACACCGAAATACTTGACGTAAAGACCTTAATCGGTTATATTTATAGTATAAGGCAAAGAAACAACAACCCTCCCAACTTGGAGCAATCATCATGGCTATCGACTTCGCAACATTCCTCAGCGTAGCACCTCACGTACTCAACTCACGGCTTCCCGTGCTTATCCGAGGCCGTCACGGTGTCGGCAAGTCCGAAGTGGTCTATCAGATCGCAGAGACTCGTAGCCTTCCGATTGTGGAGCGCCGAGCTTCACAGATGACCGAAGGCGACTTGTTGGGTCTACCCGATACGGCTGAGACTTCTATCAATGGTCGCAAGGCTACCACGTGGAACGCTCCCGATTGGCTGGTAACAGCATGCGAGCAACCTGTGTTGTTGTTCCTCGATGAAGTGGACCGTGCGACTCAGGAAGTCCGTCAAGGTTTGTTTGAGCTTACCGACAGCCGCAAGATCAATGGCTGGCATCTGCATGCTGAGACTCTGATCGTCGCTGCCGTCAATGGTGGCGAGAACGGCGCTCAGTACCAAGTGGGCGAAATGGACCCCGCCGAGCTTGACCGCTGGACCGTGTTCGATGTCGAGCCTTCTACTGAAGATTGGCTCAAGTGGGCTAATGGTCAGATCCCCTCTATCGTATGGGACTTCATTAACCATAACCGCAAGCATCTTGAGCATGAAGGTGACTTTGAGCCTAACAAGGTTTATCCGTCACGCCGTAGCTGGAAGCGTTACTGCGACACCGCCGAGTCGGTTGGTGTGTTTGGTGAGGACGGAGATCGTGACATGCTCTTTAACCTCGCGACTGCGTTCCTTGGCTTTGAAGCTGCTGTGTCTCTCCGCGACTTCGTTGAGAAGTACGAATGGCAGGTAACCATCGAGAACATTCTTGACGATGGTGACCTCTCCAGATGCGAGAAGTGGGGTATCAATGACCACGCTGCGATGATCGAGAAGTTTGAGGCTGCTGGGGCTTTCAAGGAAGATTTGACTGAGGGGCAGATCACTAACCTTGCAGAATACTTTGTTGCTCTACCTTCCGAGGTAGCCATGAAGCTGTGGACTGTTCTCGGTGACACTGATAACATCAACAACGTCGTTGCACTCCACAAGGCTGAGACTGCCGATGGTAAGCGAGTGAGTGATCACCTTGTTGAGATCCTTGGTGGGGGCGATGCATAACAGCGTAAGGCGGCCACCGCTCCGCGCTCCGATGATTGGTGACATTGTTCGCCTATCTGGACCGGGCGGCATGGGTCGCCAATACAAGAGAGTACACGGTGTGGGCATCGTGGTTCTCATAGCTAAACCAGATGATCGCAGAATCGAGTACGAAGTAAAGTGGCTCAAGAGCGACGAAAGAATGAGATTTAACGAAGAAGACTTGATCATAATATCTGATGTGGACCGACAAACTTAAAATAGGCGACCTTGTATGGTCGCGACGAGACGATAAACCTGCGATCATTCTCGACACAGCGGAAACCGCGCGCGCCAAATATGGCGATTTGGTCAATAAACGGGTAGAGTTTAAGCTGCACGTTGATGGCCAACAGGGATGGCTGGACGAGGTTAAACTTAGAGCCTTGTACAAACTTCCTTGACATTTGCTTGACACAACTTTCCTTGACTATACCGCTCAAGCGGTTATATTATAGGAGTAAGGAAAAGAACAATAATGACTGACGACACCAAAAAGCCCTTCAACCTCAACATGCACACCGCTCGCTTGCTTATGCGTGAGCCGTTCTTTGCTGCGCTCTCGCGTCGTATTGACAAGATTGCATCCACAGCGATCCCGACTGCTGGTGTCCGCGTCAACCCTGACAGCGCCCAGTTTGAGCTACTGTACAATCCTGAGTTTTTTGAGCAGCTTTCTGACACCCACAAGCTAGGCGTACTCAAGCACGAGTTTTATCACCTGATCTTTGAGCATGTTACCAACCGTAAGCCCGCCGATGGGCTCAAGCGGATCGATAACATCGCTATGGATCTGGCTATCAACTGCCACATCGCCAGCGAGTTGCCGAATGATGCCAACCCCGGACCCACAATCGGCAAGGAGCCTATGAAGGCATGCATCCCCGGCGAAGGCATGTTCAAGGATCTGCCATCGTACAAGTCTTACGAGTGGTATCTTGAAGCACTGAAGAAGATGCAAGATGAGCAAGAAAAAGAAGAAGGCGACGGCGAAGGCGGCGAAGGCTCTGGCGATCCATTCGGTGATGCTGACTCGCTCGACGATCATGACGGTTTCGGTGAGGCCGACGGCACCACTGAGGACATCGCCAAGGAGCGCATGAAGGATACGCTTAAAAAAGCTGCCGAGGAAGCGGAGAAGGGTCGCAACTGGGGAACGGTATCCTCATCCATGCGCCAGGACATTCTTGACCGCATCCAGACTAAAATCGACTGGCGCAAAGTTCTTCGATACTTCGTCAAAACAAGCCAGCGCGCTGACAAGCGCAGCACGCCCCGCCGACTCAACAAGCGTTATCCTCGCGTCCATCCCGGCAAGCGTGTCCGTCGCCAAGCCAAGATTGCAATCAGTATCGACCAGTCTGGATCTGTGGATGATGCCATGCTTGCCGCGTTCTTCTCGGAGTTAAACAAGCTGGCCGAGATTGCCGAGTTTACCGTGATCCCCTTTGACACCCGCGTAGCCGAGGACAAGGTTTATACTTGGAAGAAAGGACAGCACAAGAAGACCGAGCGCGTTCTTCAAGGTGGTACGTGTTTCAACGCGCCAACCAAGTACGTCAACGAACACGGATTTGACGGCCACATCGTACTGACTGACTTGTGCGCCCCGAAGCCAGTAGCCTCAAAATGCCAACGCATGTGGATGACCACGGCTAACTATGCCGCTCGCCCATACTTTTCAACCAACGAACGTATCATAGCTATCGACGCTTAGAGTACGTTAAACTTTCTCGAAAGGAGAAAAATCATGCAAGCCCTTAAAATATATGGATCCCCACGCACAAACGATAAAGTTGTCAAAGCCTGGCAGAATGGCGTAAGTGCGCGTAATCACAGACATTCTTTGACATCGATCTCATACCCGAATGGGAGTGCAGAGCTATTTAGCTATGACTTAAAGATCGGAGAGCGAACCCCGGCAGGAGTTTATGTAATCGCTGACTTTACCGCGCCAGCCAAGGGCTTTCATTCTGTGACAACTTCTTGTCATGTGAACCTTGCCAAGATGCAGACTGGCAACCCGGTGATCATGAATCCGCTGGTGTGGGAATGCTCACCAATGAGCGAGAGCAAGCCCTTTTAGTGGAAAAGTTCAAGACTGGCGATCTGGTCAAGATCCGCGATGGAACCCATGCGACTGAGATCCCCGATCATCGGGTCGGTATGATCATCGAGCGCGGCGAGGCTTCTGGAAACTATACCGAGTCTTACACCGTTATCTTTCTCGGCACCGATATACACTTAAAGTTTCACGAAATGTTCTTGGAACACTTTACAACCCCCTGACATTTGAAACCTTGACAATAGCCATCAAGCGGTTATATTATAGGTATAGAAAGGAGAAAAATCTATGTTGACAGCTATCCCACTTATCCGTACCGATGATGACTCTAACCTCACGCCCATCGAGCGCACGGCCATTGGCTGTGAGCAAATGATCACCGCCATAATGATGCAAGCGACGATGGACGATCCACAAGTGACAGCCGCCGAGCGTGAAGTCTACACAACTTTAAGTGTGGCCACCATCATTCCAGCGGAGGCATAGAGTGGATTTGACCAAAGACGAGATTATCGACTTGATCGATTGTGTGAACAACCGCATTGATGACCTGCATACATGTGCCATGTATGGCGACGGAACAGAAATAGCATGCGACATAGAAAGGATGGAAACCCTGATCGCCAAACTTGAGAGTGAGGTAAATAATGTCTGATTTACCTATCGTTGTCAGCATGAATCCGATGCTGTACACTGATCGATCCGGTCAGAAGTGGGCGGTGTCCGGTCAACATTGGGTCGAAGTGCCTGATACCCTGACTCTCGATCAAGTTGGCAAGTACATGATCGTGGAGCATCGCGAAACACCCGCACAAGCGCCTGACGTTCGCTCCTATGAGGTTCAAGGCAGCAAGGGGAATACCTACACTGTGACCGACAACGGAGGCGCATGGACCTGCACTTGTCCCGGTTTTGGCTGGCGACGGAAGTGCAAGCATGTGGAGGCTCAGAAGAATGAAAGTCGGTGATCTGATTTATGATGACCACTATGGTCAAGGTATTGTTGTCGAGATTGATGAAGCTGGCGATCACACGATCAACTTTCCCGAAGCTGGAAAGGTCGGCGTTCTCGACAGTCACATGATTCAGTTTGTGGAGGT
>Ga0233429_1003956_pt1 | contig 13493 bp, 14 predicted proteins | sample SI_118_April2016_3_FD_179879 | JGI IMG/M metagenome (GOLD analysis project Ga0233429, IMG submission 179879) | Seawater microbial communities from Saanich Inlet, British Columbia, Canada - SI_118_April2016_135_MG | ecosystem: Environmental > Aquatic > Marine > Inlet | place: Canada: British... | reverse complement strand
GGTCATAATGAAAAACAAAACATCGAAGTTGTTGAAACAATTTGTAAAATTCTAGACAACCTTCGACCAAAAGAAAAATCATACAATGAGCAAATCATCCATGTTGCTGATCGACCAGGGCATGATAGGCGTTATGCCATTGATGCAACCAAAATCCAAAATGAGTTAAACTGGACGCCACAAGAAACATTCGAGACCGGAATGCAAAAAACCATTCAGTGGTATTTAGACAATGAACCGTGGTGGCGATCTGTGCAAGATGGATCTTATCAAAGAGAAAGACTAGGAGTAGCACAGTCGTGAAAGGAATAGTATTAGCTGGCGGTTCTGGCACAAGACTCTATCCAGTCACCAAAGGCATATCTAAGCAATTATTGCCTATTTATGATAAACCCATGGTTTATTACCCCTTGTCTGTTTTAATGTTAGCCGGTATTACAGATATTCTTATCATTACCACACCAGAAGACCAAGATAGCTTTAAGCGTTTATTGGGTACAGGAGAAGAACTAGGTATTTCACTTAATTATATAATTCAGCCATCACCTGATGGACTTGCTCAAGCATTCATATTGGGTGAGGATTTTATTGGGAGCGATGATGTTTGTTTAGTGTTAGGTGATAATATTTATTATGGTCACGATTTGAGCAATATGTTACTTAGCGCAGCAAAAAATACTCAGGTAAGCAATAGTGCCACGGTATTTGGATATCATGTGCATGATCCAGAACGCTATGGTGTGGTTGAGTTTGACAAAAACAATAACGCCATCTCATTAGAAGAGAAGCCATCAAAACCAAAATCTAATTATGCAGTCACTGGCTTGTATTTTTATCCTAATGACGTCATTAAAAAGGCGAAAGAAATTAAACCGTCAGATAGAGGGGAATTAGAAATAACCAGTGTTAATCAACTCTATCTTAATGAGGGTCGTCTAAAAGTAGAGCTGATGGGTAGAGGTTTTGCATGGTTAGATACCGGCACACACGATAGTTTACTTGAGGCTTCTGCTTTTATTGAAACTATAGAAAAGCGACAAGGTTTAAAAGTAGCTTGTCTTGAAGAAATAGCATACAATGAAGGCTACATTACTAGAAATCAGCTCATACATCTAGCAAGGTCTTTAAAGAAAAATCAGTATGGACAATACCTGTTACGTAGGGCAGAAGAGGATCGTGTATGAAATTCATTCCTCAGCCTATTCCCGATATTTTTCTTATTCAACCAGAAATTTATGGCGATAGTAGGGGTTATTTTTTTGAAACTTTTAGACAAGATGAGTTTGAGCAGGCTATTGGGCGAAAGATTGACTTTGTTCAAGATAGTGAATCACAATCTTCCAAAAATACCTTGAGAGGGTTGCATTTTCAACTACCACCTTTTGAGCAGTCCAAATTAGTAAGAGTTGTTAAGGGTAGAGTGCTTGATGTGGCAGTAGATATTAGGAAAAATAGTCCGAGTTTTGGCAAGCATGTTTCTTTAGAGCTTAATGAATCTAATAAAAATCAATTATTTTTACCCGTAGGTTTTGCGCATGGTTTTGTAGTTTTGAGTGAAATTGCCATTCTTTCCTATAAGCTTGGAAATTATTACTCGCCAGAGCATGAAAAAGGTCTGGCATTTGATGATAAAGAGGTAGATATAGATTGGCTTTTGCCTAGAAAACAATTGATATTATCTAAAAAAGATCAAAATTACCCTACGTTGTCCCAAATAAAAAATCATTTTTGACTATGCGATTAATTATTATGACAAGTAGGTGTGCATGATAATTTTGATTATTGGAAAGGACGGTCAACTCGGGCGATCAATTAATAAAATAGTATCTCCAGAAAGTATAAAAGAGAAGTATGTATTTGCTGGTAGAGACAGCCTTGATTTAGGTGGTCCGACAAGTATAGCAACTTATTTTAGTCAGAATAAATTTGATATTATTATTAACTGTGCCGCCTATACGGCAGTTGATAAGGCGGAATCAGAATCCAAACTTGCCGATCAAGTTAACCATCTTGCAGTTAAACAAATAGCAGAAATTGCCAAACAGCAAGGTGCAAAATTCATCCATGTATCAACTGATTATGTTTTTGATGGTAAAAACTACAAGCCATGTACTGAGGACGATAAAACCAATCCACAGAGTATTTATGGAAGTACAAAATTAGCCGGAGAACGAGCCATTCAGGAAATAATGAGAAAAGGTGCAACCATTATTCGCACTGGCTGGCTTTATTCAGAATTTGGTAATAATTTTGTAAAAACCATGCTTAAACTTGGCGCTAATAATGAAAAAATTAAAGTAATTTCCGATCAAATCGGAACCCCAACGTATGCAAGTGATTTGGCACAAGCAATTGTAGGCATAATTAAAAGCAAATATCTTCAAAATAAAGAGCAACAGACTCAAATATTTCATTACAGTAATGAAGGTGTTTGTAGTTGGTATGATTTTTCTAAAGCCATATTTGATATTGAAAAAATTGCTTGCAAAGCTGTCCCAATAGAGAGTAAAGAATGGAAAATGCCAGCAAAAAAGCCTTACTATGCTGTGTTAAATAAGAATAAATTTAAAACTACATTTGGAATAGAAATACCTTATTGGAGGGGCTCTTTACATACATGCTTAAAACACATAAAGTCTAATAGTGAATAAATTAAGCGTTGTAATAATTACTAAAAATGAAGAAAAATTCATTACTGATGCGGTTAATTCAGCTATTTTTGCAGACGAAGTACTGGTTTTAGATAGCGAATCTACAGATAAAACATGTAATATTGCTAAAGAAATAGGTGCTAGAGTTAAACAACAAGATTGGCTGGGCTTTGGCGCTCAAAAAAATAAAGCAGTAGAGTTGGCAAGTAATGACTGGGTATTTGTTCTAGATGCCGATGAAAGGATTACACTTGAACTGCAAGATGAAATTATTTTTACATTAAAAAATCCTCAGTTTGATGGTTATCGAATAGCAAGACTTAATAATTTTTTTGGTAAATATATTAAAACTTGTGGCTTATATCCAGATTACAGTATTCGCCTTTTCAACAGAAATAAAGGAAAGTTTAACGATGTTGCCGTACATGAGAGTGTACAAATGAGTGGCAGTGTTTCAGCGCTTAACAATCACATGACTCACCTAGCTTATGAAACTATTGATGAGTTTAGGACTAAGCAAAAAAAATACGCAGATCTAAGCACTAAAAAGAAGAACATGCTTAAGGCGTTAATAAGTCCACTCTGGACTTTTTTCAAATTGTATTTTTTGAAACTTGGGTTTCTGGATGGATGGCAGGGTTTTATTATTGCAAAACTCTATGCACAGTACACTTTTTGGAAATATACTAAATGAAAATACTGGTACTTAAATTTAAAACTATTGGAGATGTTTTATTGATAACTCCTTTAATAAGAAATTTAAAATATTTTTACTCAAACCCCTTAATTGATGTTGCTGTAAATTTTGGTACAGAGGAAATGCTAACGTTAAATCCAAATATAAATAAAATATTAGTATATAACCGTAAAAAAATTAAAAATATACCTGTATTCAAAAAAATCTATAAAGAATATAAGTTTGTTAAAAGTATTCGCAATAGTAAATACGATATAGTTATTGATTTAGATACTGGCGATAGAGGTGCTTTTATAGCGAAGTATAGTGGTGCAAAAATTAAGGTAGGTAGTGGTGTGGTCGGTAACAAGCTTGTTAATTCTACATATACTCACGTATTACCAAAAAAAAAGAAGCAACATACTATTGATATAAATTTAGATCCATTACGTGTTTTAAATATTCCTATTAAAGATAAAATGGTTGAGATTTTCTGGGATAAAGAAGATGAAAATTTTATAGTTAAAAAGCTTTTAAATGTTAAAAGGTTTGTTCATGTACACCCTTTTTCTAAAGTACAAAAGAAAGAAATTACTAGTTTATCAATGGCTGAAATTATTGACTATTGTGAAATAGAACTAGGAATTACAGTTGTTATGACCTCTGCCCCAATTAAACGCGAGTTGAATAAAACAGAAAAAATTGTTAATTTGTGTAAATCAAATCCAATTAATTTATCTGGATCCCTCTCCTTAAAGCAAGTTGCAGCATTGAATAAGAAAGCCTCATTTTTTGTCGGTGTCGATACAGCAATTATGCATATTAGTGCTGCAAATAATATTCCTGTATTAGCCTTCTTTGGCCCAACTGCAGTGGACTCTTGGGGGCCTTGGAGTAATGATTTATTTGAGTCGAATTATAATAGATATTCCAGTTTTCAACAAATGGGAATGCACAGAGTTTACGCAAAAAAGTGCCATGCAAGATTATTTAGTGATGAGATAATAGATTTAGATATGGGTTTTGTTAAAACCAAGGTATTAGAAATTTACAATGAAAATTCTAATACTTAAATTTAGAAATATTGGAGATGTATTATTAATAACTCCCTTGTTGAGTAATTTAAAACAATATTACCCAAAAACTCAAATCGATGTGGTGATTAATAAGGGCACTGAGTCAATGGTTAGCCTTAATCCAAATATTAATAAATTATTTATTTACGATAGAAATTTAATTAAATCTTTGTCACCAATTAAAAAACTCTGGAATGAATTCCAGTTCTCCTTTTCTTTTAGAAAAAATCATTATGATATGGCGATAAACTTAACGGAAGGCGATCGTGGTACTCAAATTGCTTGGTTAAGTGGCGCACCAATTCGTATTGGTTATCCAAGTAAAAACTGGGTGTTGAAAAATGCATTTACCCATTTTTTGCCAAAGCAAGGTCTTAGGCATGCGCTTGAAACTAATCTTGATCCTTTGAGGGTGCTTGATATTCCAATTACCAGTAAAAAAGTTGAAGTATTTTGGAGTGATAATGACAACATTATTACAAACAAGAAAATAACTAACACTCGCACATTTATCCATATTCATCCAGTTTCTCGTTGGTTTTTTAAGTGTATTTCAGACCGGACAATAGCAAGAATTATTGACTATTGTGAAACAGAGTTAGAGATAAAGGTTGTTATCACCGCCGCACCTGAAAAATATGAGATTAATAAGGTTAGTAGTATTCTGGACTTGTGTAAATCTAAGCCAATTAATTTATCAGGAAAATTAACTTTAAAACAAACAGCAGCTCTTAACAAAAAAGCAAAAATATTTATTGGTGTAGATACTGCAATTATGCATATAAGTGCTGCTAATGACACTCCAGTTTTTGCTTTTTTTGGTCCGAGTGGTGCTAATCATTGGGGGCCTTGGGATAATAATTTAATGGAATCTGGATATACTAAAATTAATGGCCTTCAATCAATGGGCAAACACAAAGTATTTTCTGAAAGTAGAGAATGTCAACCTTGTGGCAAAGATGGCTGTAATGGCACTAAGATAAGTGACTGTTTAATGTACTTGGATATTGATATAATTAAAAGCAATATTAAGGAGATGTTGAATGGGTAAAGTAATAAAGGTTTTACATACCGAGTGGTCTGATGGTTGGGGTGGCCAGGAGATTCGTATCATCAATGAGATGATTGCAGTTCGTGAGAAAGGTGTAGAAGTATTTCTTGCTTGTCGTGATCATGCGCTTATCAAGCAAAAAGCACTTGAAAATAATATTAAGGTTTTTACTTTCCCATTTAGAGGTAATGCGGATTTTAAAACACTATTTGGCCTTAAAAGGATAGTTAAAGAGTATTCGATTGATATAGTTAATACTCATAGTGGTAAAGATACTTGGACGGGTGGATTGGCTGCAAAACTAGCCAGTGCCAAGTTCATTAGAACTCGTCATCTATCTAACCCTATAAATCCTTCGCGTACTAATTTTATTAATGAATTAGCTGATTATATTTTTACAACTGGTGAAAGTGTAAAAAAAGACATGATTAAGATTAATCGTATCAAGTCAGACAGGATTGAGTCTATTCCAACAGGTATCGATACTAATTTATTTAATCCAGGTAAATATAATAAAAATAAATGTCGAGAGCAATTTAATTTAAAAAAAGATGAGATTGTAATTGGTATAGTTGCTGTACTGAGGCAGTTTAAACGGCATGATCTGTTTCTTGATATGGCAAAGCAGTTAGTTAAAAAGTATTCAGGTAAAAAATTAAAATTTTTAATTGCTGGAGATGGTCCAAACAAAGAAACAATTAAAAACTTAATTTTAGATCATAAGATGTCGAATAATGTAACTATGTTGGGTTATGTCGATAACGTTCCTGAACTTCTTTCAGCATTAGATATTTTTGTTTTAAGCTCAGACTCAAAAGAGGGCGTTCCACAATCTGTGATGCAAGCCTTGTTTATGGGCAAATCTGTTGTTGCGACCAATAGCGGTAGCACAAAGGATTTATTTAATAATAATTTTCAATTAGTTGGAGTAGATAGTAGTGCAGAGTTGCTTAAGGGGGTTTCTTATTACTTAGACAATGATAAAGGTAAGAGAGTAGAGGCGCTAATTAATGAAAAATTCTCTCTTGAATCTATGTCTAGAAAAGTAGTGGAAATTTATAATCATTTGTTGTCGTAAGCATGTGATAATTTACATATAAATTAATTGATAGTGCTGAATTATGGAAGATTTATTTAACGATATAGATAAAAATAAAATATCTGAATATCATGATTATTGTCATCAGAGTGATTCTTGGCCAGAAAAAAGTCCGATTTCACATGAGGAAAATAGTATTTGGCATTGGGTAGAAAAAAACCACCAATATAATTGTCAATTATGGGATGAAGAAGATAAGGCTCGTCGAACTGATGTAGATGATAGTGATATCGCATTAAATAAGCGTAATATTGATCAATTTAATCAAAAAAGAAACGATACTATAGAGAACATTGATGAAAGCGTTCTTAACCGATTAAAAGACATTCAAGTTCTTGAGAATGCGTGGTTTAATAGTGAAACTGTAGGCTCTATTATTGACAGGCTTTCAATAGTCAGCCTTAAGATTTTACATATGGGCATTCAGGCCGATAGGTCAGATATTGAGTCAGATAAGAGAACAGAAGCTAAAAATAAAAAAAACCGCCTTATTATTCAAAGAAATGACCTCTTATTGTGTATTAATCAGATTTTTGACAATGCTCAAAAAGGGAAAGCTTATTATAAGATTTATAGGCAGTTTAAAATGTATAACGATCCAAGCATGAACCCATATCTTTCTGGATTAATAAAATAACCCAATATTTTCCATATGATTATTCCAGTTATATTATCTGGTGGTAGCGGTACACGACTTTGGCCTTTGTCGAGAAAACTTCACCCTAAGCAATTTATTAAATTAATAGGGGAGACTACATTATTCCAAGAGGCGGTTCTTAGATTGCCAAAAAATATTGAGAGCCCATTAGTTATTTGTAATGAAGAGCACAGGTTCTTGGCTGCTGAGCAGTTGCGCCAAATTAATCGATCGGCTAGTAGTATTATTTTAGAGCCAATTGGGAGAAATACTGCGCCTGCAATTGCGTTAGCTGCACTTAAGTCTATTCAAGAAAGTAAAGATGCTATTTTGTTAGTATTGTCAGCAGATCATCTGATTCAAGATATAGGCAAATTTCATCAAGCAATCGCGCTTGCGACAAAACAAGCAGAGCAAAATAAGTTGGTAACATTCGGTATTGCACCTAATAAGATTGAAACTGGGTATGGTTATATTAAAGCCAATATTTACAAAAATAAGAATTATTATAATATTGATGAATTTGTAGAAAAACCAGACTACAAAACTGCAAAAAAGTATGTTAATTCTGGAGGGTATTTTTGGAATAGCGGTATGTTCATGTTTAAAGCATCAGTATATTTAAGTGAGCTAGAAAAATATGAACCAGAAATTCTTAGCGCATGTCAAAAATCATGTCAAACTGAATTCCATGATTTAGATTTTATTAGATTGAACGAAAAAGAGTTTTTAAGCTGCCCAAGTCAATCGATAGATTATGCGGTTATGGAAAAAACAAAAAATGCAGTAATGGTTGCATTGGATGTGCAATGGAATGATGTGGGGTCATGGTCAGCATTGTGGGACTCTCAACCGAAAGACAACAATAACAACCTTGTTGTAGGTGATGTTATTTTGGATGAGGTGAGCAATTCATATATCCATAGTACATCTAATCGTTTGGTCTCTGCAATAGGAATATCTGACTTAGTTATAGTGGATACTCAAGATGCAGTTTTAGTGGCAAATAAAGAACATGCACAATATGTTAAAAATATTGTTGATCAAATAAAAGACGATAGGCGACCAGAGTCTGACCAACATAGAAAAGTATTTAGACCTTGGGGTTATTATGACTCTATCGATAATGGCAATGGCTTCCAAGTAAAACGTATATTAGTTAATCCTGGTGCAAAATTATCACTACAAAAACACGGTTATCGTGCTGAACATTGGGTGGTTGTTAAAGGTAAAGCTCAAGTAACCTGCGGTAAAAAAACTTTTCAACTAATTGAAAATCAGTCTACTTATATTCCATTAGGAGAAATCCATCGTCTTGAAAATATTGGAGATATTCCATTAGAAATTATTGAGATACAAACAGGAGATTATCTTGGGGAAGATGACATAGTTCGAATTGAAGATGACTATAAGCGATACTAGCTTAGGTTCAAAATAAAATGACTATAAGTAAATCTAACAAAGTTTCTTTAATTGTGGGAAGTCATGGACAAGATGGGATTTTGTTAACTCAAAGACTTAAAGAGTTAGATTACAGTGTAGTTGGTTTAGGCAGGAATGATATTGATTTATTAAATCTTGACCAGGTTAATAAAATAATTTCATCTGTTAGACCGGATGAAATTTATTATTTAGCTGCTTATCACCAATCTTCTGAAAATCGTATAAAAGATGATGGTAGGTTTTTTACAGAGTCGTTCAATATTAACACCCTTGGTCTTATTAATGTTTTAGACTCATTGTCTAGGCTTATTCCTTCATGTAAACTTTTTTTTGCTTCTTCATGCCTTATATTTGACACTCAGGATGATATTATTCAAAATGAATCTAGTGTTATTAATCCGGTAACTCCATATGCTATTTCTAAATATACTAGTATGAAAGTGTGTGAATATTATCGTAATGAAAAAAATATTTTTGCATGTAGTGGCATTTTGTATAACCATGAATCTTCTTTGAGAAAAAATTCTTTTGTGAGTAAAAAAATTGTATCAACAGTTGCTAAAATTTTACTAAACAGAGAAGAAAAACTTGTTCTTGGGTCACTCGATTCTAAAGTTGACTGGGGGTATGCTCCTGATTATGTTGAAGCAATGAGACTTATCTTGTCAATTAGTATTCCTGATGATTATATTATTAGTTCTGGAGAGGGTCATACAATTCGAGATTTTGTAAAAATTGCATTTAGGTATGTTAATCTTGATTACAATGACTATGTTGTTGTGGAAGGTGGTATTTTAGGTAGGGAAAATGGATCAAGGATAGGAGATCCAAAATTCCTTAAAAGTAGCACAGGATGGACGCCTACGAAAACATTTTCAGAAATGATTAGTTTAATGGTAGATTATGAGATAAAAGAACTTAGTGGCAAGTGATAATACACATTAGTTTAAATTTAAGATTTTAGAGACAATAAAAATATGAAAAAAGCTTTAATAACTGGGATAACTGGGCAAGATGGCGCGTATTTAGCAGAATTTCTGTTAGATAAAGGGTACGAAGTTCATGGGATGAAACGTCGTACATCTCTTTTTAATACTGCAAGAATAGATCACCTTTATCAAGAGCCGCATGAAGAGAAAAAACCATTCATACTTCATCATGGAGATATGACAGATTCTTCTAGTTTGTTAAGAATTATTCAACAGGTTCAACCAGATGAAATATATAACTTAGCCGCTCAATCTCATGTAGCTGTGTCTTTTGAAGAGCCTGAGTATACTTCAAACTCTGATGCGATTGGTGCGTTAAGAATTCTTGAAGCAATCCGTATTCTTGGGCTACAAGATAAAACTAAATATTACCAAGCATCCACATCAGAACTATTTGGCAAAGTTCAAGAGATTCCTCAGACTGAATCAACCCCTTTTTACCCAAGAAGTCCATATGCTGTAGCTAAGATCTATGCATACTGGATGACAGTTAATTATCGAGAGGCTTATGGAATGTATGCTTGTAATGGCATCTTGTTTAATCATGAGTCTCCAATCCGTGGTGAAACTTTTGTCACTAGAAAAATTACACGGGCACTTGCTAGAATAAAATTAGGATTACAAGATTGTCTCTATCTCGGTAATTTAAATGCCAAAAGAGATTGGGGCCATGCTAAGGATTATGTGGAAATGCAGTGGCTAATGCTTCAACAAGAAAAACCTGAAGATTTTGTTATTGCCACAGGAGAGCAACATTCAGTGCGAGAATTTGTAGAGATATCAGCACATGAGCTCAATATGAGTATTGAATGGAGCGGTTCAGGAGTGAATGAAGTCGGGACTCTGGTTAATGAAGCTCAGTCTAGTTCGAATATAGATGAGCACATTATAGTTCGTATTGATCCTATTTATTTCAGGCCAACTGAGGTGGAGACATTACTGGGAGACGCTTCAAAAGCGGAGAAAGAATTAGGATGGACACCAAAAATTAGTTTTGATGAGCTAGTAAGAGAAATGGTTACTTCTGATTATTTAAACGCACAAAAAGAAAAAAAGTGCAATGAAAGTAAATAGTTTTTAAATTAAATAAAGATTTTGGTCACGATTATATAAATATAGATTGGGAGAGAGTTAAATGATAAAAAAAATTGAATGTTGTCGAGTTTGTAAAAACACTAATCTAGTTTCAGTTTTAGATTTAGGTGAACAGTTTTTAACTGGCACATTTCCAGAGATAAAAGACTTATCATTAACTAAAGGCCCTTTAAGACTTGTAAAGTGCCATGGAGAAAGTGACTGTTGTGGATTATTACAACTTGAGCATAGTTATGATGCTGATGAGATGTATGGTGAAAACTATGGATATCGCTCTGGTCTAAACTCTTCAATGGTTAGTCATTTGAATGCTAAAGTTAACAGGATACTTGATATAGTCAACTTAAAAAGCGATGATTTAGTGATCGATATTGGTAGTAATGATGGCACAACACTCGGATTTTACCCGGATGATTTGACACTGGTTGGAGTAGACCCTACTGCGGGAAAATTTAAAAAGCATTATAAATCTCATGTGAATTTTCATGCTGATTTTTTCTCATCAAATTTAATAGAGAGTAAATATTCAAAAAAAGCAAAAGTTGTTACTTCTTTCTCCATGTTATATGATCTAGAGAATCCAGTAAGCTTTGTGAAGCAGATATCTAAAATTTTAGATTATGATGGAATCTGGGTTTTTGAGCAAAGTTATTTACCACTAATGTTGGAGAAAAATTCTTACGATACAGTTTGTCATGAGCATATTGAATATTATGGATTGTATCAAATTCAGTGGATTCTTAGAAAGGTTGGGTTGAAAATATTAGATGTTGAATTAAATGATATAAATGGAGGTAGTTTTTCAGTAACGGCGTGTCTTGATAGTTGCAATAGTTATGCGCCTTCTCAAAGTGTTAATGATTGTCTTAAAAATGAAATAAAAGAAGGGCTAGATGGTCTTAGACCATATGAAGAATTTGCAAAAAATACCAAAAAATCTCGTCTTAATTTAAGAGGATTTATCGATAAAAATATAGAAAAAGGTAAGAAAATATATGCATTAGGCGCATCAACAAAAGGAAATGTAATTCTTCAATATTGTAATACTAATGATCAGGATATTAAGGGAATTGGTGAAGTAAATCCAGAAAAATTTGGGTGTTTTTCACCTGGATCTTGGGTTAAGATTATGGATGAGGATAAGGTTCTTGCTTCTAATCCAGACTATTTAATTGTTCTGCCATGGCATTTTCGCAATTTCTTTTTAAATAGCCCAAAGTTTAAGGGGCATACATTAGTATTTCCATTACCAGAACTAGAAATAATTAAAGTTTAATAATGAATTTATAAAGATAAAAGTTATTTTTTAATATTACTAATACAATGTCAGATATCGACCCTCTAAATATTAAAAAAATATTAATTATTATTGTTTCTAGGATTGGAGATACTTTACTTACAACGCCAGCAATAAAATCTGTTGCTGATTATTATAAAGATGCCGAAATAACAATTTTAGCTCATCCAAAAAGATATACGATATTAAAGCATTTGCCATATGTTTATCGTGTTGGAAGTATTTCTAAGAAAAATGCACCATGGAAGGGTAGATTTGGGAAAAAATATGATTTTGCGCTTGTATACGGTTTTGATGAGAAATTAGTTGAGTATGCACTTAGGGTGTCAGGAAAAACTATAGCTTTTAGTCAGAAAGATGCCAGTTTAAATAGAAAATTATATAGATCTGTTCAGATTTCTAAGACACAAAGTAAGACTTCGGTAGACTCTATGATGGCCTTACCTCAAGCGATAGATATCAACATAACAACTAGAAGGTTATCATATTACGTAACTAAAAGAGAGGCTCAGTTTGCAGAAAAAAAGATATTAAATAAAGGTTTAGGGGGTAAGTTCTTAATAGGATTACAAGTAGCTAGCTTCCCTACAAAAGCATTTCGAGATTGGCCGATTGAATATTTTTTAGAATTATGTAATAAAGTTTCTGAAAAAGAAGTTAATGCCCATTTCCTTATTTATGGTAGTTATGCAGAAAAAGAAAAAGCTGATTGGCTGTTTGAAAAACTTGGTAGTAGAGTTACTTCGTTTATCGGCATGCCATTAAGAGAAACTGCAGCAATTATGTCTAAAACCGATTTATATATTGGGGTTGATACAGGCCCAACACATATAATGAGTGCCTTTGACATACCAATGATTGCTTTATTTTATTGTTCATACACAAGTAAAAGTGTCGGTACTTCAGGACATCCAAATCTCTTTACTATTGATCATCCAGATATAGGAAGTTGCAAGAAGAATAGTTCCATGAGTGATATTTCCGTAAAAACTGTAACAAAAATAGTCGGTAAAATTTTATCTAGCAATATTAAGTAAAATACTATATCATCTAAAATTATGTCAGAGATAACCAGCCATATCCACACTGAACAATCCTCGGAAAAATCCTTTGGTGTCGTATTTGCAATCGTATTTTTAATAGTTGGCTTATATCCTTTAATAAGCTCTGAAGATTTTCGTGTTTGGGCATTGGTTGTTGCAGCTATATTTTTACTGCTGGCCTTTCTATCTCCTAAAATATTAGCGCCTCCAAACAGACTTTGGTTTAAGTTTGGAATACTGCTTGGCTCCATTATTGGCCCAATTGTGATGGCACTGGTCTATTTTTTAACTGTATTGCCCACAGGTTTAATTATGCGTCTTTTAGGCAAAGATTTGCTTAAGCAAAAACTAGATAAAAATACTAAGTCATATTGGATAGAGCGTAAAGAGCCTATTGGTTCAATGAAGAATCAATTTTAGGAGTTTAAATCATGTC
>Ga0233429_1003939_pt1 | contig 13529 bp, 10 predicted proteins | sample SI_118_April2016_3_FD_179879 | JGI IMG/M metagenome (GOLD analysis project Ga0233429, IMG submission 179879) | Seawater microbial communities from Saanich Inlet, British Columbia, Canada - SI_118_April2016_135_MG | ecosystem: Environmental > Aquatic > Marine > Inlet | place: Canada: British... | reverse complement strand
GATTGTCGAGAGACTGAATCGACATCCAACCCTCGATCGCCATCTGTCCTCGCACCGTGCGATGACGCAGAATCGTCGCCCCTCGCGTTTCAACCAGATCCTGCACCAGATCGGGTTCGGTGCCATCCACGATGTACTGAACCGCCTCAGTCAATAATGTGGGTGCCCCACCCACCAAAGACTGCAATGACAGGATGCCGGCGACTCGTGCTTGCTCTGCGATATGATAAAGCGTCTCCGCCAGTTCCGATTCGGAGGCCTCCAGCAAGGGTCTCCCCATGTGCACAAATCGCTCTTCCGCGAGCAGATCAACGATGGCAGGTCCGGAACGATCAGCCCCAGGATCTTCCCACTTCATCCAGCCCTGCCGCCCGAGCTCAACGAGCTGCCCTCGGACACGCGCCGTTGCCTGGGCCACCTCTTCCTCGTCCGCCTCACCCAGCAAGCTCACTTCCGTCTTGATGAAATCCTGAACCCGCTCAGACATATTGCAGTAGAACCGAGCCTTTGATTTTTCTGAGAGGGTTGGCAATACTCGCACCAGATCGAGCTGATCGACTTCGCGCATGGCGATCTGGATACTTCGATCGCTCAGGTGCTCAAGCGTGTCCAGATCCTGGACCCGCACCGTGTCGAGCAACTCCTCCCACTTGTTACATCCGTATGAACAGGCCAAAGCATGCTGCGACTCCTGCCGCGACAGGTCGAAGGCGGTCAGTTGATCGGCGCTCGCTTCAAGAGACAAACTGCTGGCACGCGGCAAATACGTCACAATACGATCGATGGCATCCACCGCACCTGCCTGAAAGGCCCTGTGCAGATCGCGTGCTTCTTTCTTGAGAAACTCGACGTTCGCCCGATCGGGCAGCGTGAGAGCTGGAGCAGACATAATTCACCCTTATCCGTGGTGTGCCTGACGTCCGCTGTAGCAGGCAGGAAGAAGGGTCTGAGCGATGGCCAAAATACCTATGTCCATCGCTTCGCGATTGCCGTGCAACCGCTGACGTGGTACAGCGCCAAAGTCGAGTGGGTTCAACCCTTCCCGCGGACAAAGCGGCTCCCCGATGAGCCTTACCGATTGAGATACCTCACCGGGGAGCCCATGTCAATTGAAATCAGCTGGTAGCCGTCTCCGTCACGGTCTTCGTCACCACGTCAGGATGCGCCCCTGCCACAACAGCAAGCAGGCCTGCGCTGGCGGCGAAGTGGTGCCGTTCCAATCGCGAGATCTCAGCTTCCATCTGCGCCATGAGATCAGCGCGCAGTTCGGCGTGATCCCGTGCAGCAATCACTTGCTCCAGTCCCGCCTTGAGCAGAGGTAGCTCGACGACTTGAGCCGCCGAAGCCAGCGCCTCGAGACCGCCATTGCGTGCGGCAAAACCCAGATGCAGAAACAGGACAGCCAGATCACCCGGTGCGCGCGCCGCCAGCCAGCCACGCTCGATCCAGTCACGCAATTCATCAGCCGTGATCTGCTCGCGTGATCGATTCGGCGTCTCACCGACGCCCGCATCGAGATAGTGGACCTGCATCTTGTGGAAGATGATCCATGGATTGTCCCCCGCCTGCAGAGAAGCGATGCCTTGGATCACCATGTCCAATCGCACGCGCCGGTTACGCGCCATCGTCTCGGTGCGCACCCGCAGGATGTCAGCGATCAGCTCCGGGTTGGTCCCATCTACGGCCAAACGGATTCCCTCCCTGAGTGCATTCACTCGACGACCGCGCGGGATATAGGACTCCAATGCGAGAATGCCATCGCGACGGGCAACTTCGGTCAGCTCAGCATAGATCTCGGCGATCTCCTCCACTTCGAGCTCTTCGAAGGAGATATCTCCCACGGGATCATCATGTTGAACGGGCGGTGTCAGGTCCACTTCCCCCTCGAAGGGCAGAGCATCCGCCGCCGGCGGCCAAGTGATCTGACCATTGTCTCGCAGCGTTTCGGCCCACTCCAGGATCCTCTGGCGCGACACAGTCGGCTCGTGAGCGGGCAGATCGCGTGCCAGCGTCTTCGACTCCTCTATGATGAAACTGCGCACACGACGTGACATGTTCGTGAGGAAACGTCCACGCAGAGCGTCGGAGGCACCGACGATGGCACGGGATAGATCCTTCTGTGAGATCTGCCGCAGCAGTGTCTGCGTCTCTCGGTCATTCAGACGCGAGAGTTCATCGAAGTCGGATGTTTCGACGGCGCCCCGCAGACCATCCCAACTGCTGAGACCGTATTCGCGTGCCAGAACATGCTGCGCTTCCTGCAACGACAGATCCATCGCGCGTAGAGCGTCATCGAAAAGTACGGTAGCTCGTGGTAGATGTTCCTGGATGCGTGTGACGGCTTCATGATCACCGTCAGCAAAGGCCTTATGCAGACCCTTGGCCTGCTTGCGCAGGTTTTCAAGACTCGCCCGGGCGGGCAGCTTCTTACTGGACATACTACACCCTCTCTCGTTCAACGCCCGTGTCCGCTGGTCAGGCTGGAAAGAAGGTCAATGTGAGGACTGCAACGGCAAAATCGAAGTGGGCTTTGCCCTTCCCGCGGACGTGGCAGCGCCTCCGAGCGCTACCCAATAGGTATTGAAGGGAAAGACGAAAGTCAACTGGGAGGCACAGCCATTCCCTGGGCCGGACTCCCGCGCGCTCGTGATTCACTAGGACGGAACTCAGAAATGCACTACTGGCAAATTCACAGGCAAGGGCATTCATTTCACCAGATTCCTGAGTGTCCAGTATCCGAAAGAGAGATTCCGATGAGCCCACGGATCATTGATCTGGAAAATGCCGATCACAGAGATTTGCTGAATGCCGAATGGCGTTACGCCGATGGGCTCGTGCCCGGTGAGCCCAATGGCGGCCTGGTCAACGAACTGGCAGAAACACCTGCCCGCCTGGCGGACTACGACGACAGCAACTGGGATATCATAGACGATATTCAACTCGGTCGATCAACAGGATTCTGCTTCGGCTGGTATCGAATGACCGTCACACTGCCGGAGACCATCGACGGTGAACTCCTCGCAGGAAGGTCAGTCTTTTTCGAAACCTGTGTCGACGACTACGGCGAGTTATGGATCGACTCAGAGTGTGACATGGCCTTTGGCGAAACAGGTCGTGGTTGTGTGTCGGGTTTCAACTATCCACAACGAGTCTGCCTCGCAGAGCAGGCCGAACCAGGTCGTGAACACGTGATCGCCGTACTCGCTGTCAACGGGCCCTTTGGCCGCCCTGGTGGTGGCATCTTCCTGCGGTATGCACGTCTGACGGTCGAATAGATCGCCGAGGATGGCCGCAGAGTCCTGACTCAGTGCAAAGGTCGACCGCAGCCGGCAAAAGTGCGCCCATCCCAGTCAATGCGCACATACTTCGGATAGATTTGGTCATCCATCGTGTCCGCACAGGGTCCTGCCGTCAACGTGACGATCAACGATTGATCGCCTGAAGTTGTTGAGTACGTGGTGCGGTGTGCCTCGAGATCATTGGCGGGCCCAGGACACGGGGCCAGCGTCTCTTTTTGGCCATAGTCGTGGATGAAGCGAATCTGACGACCCTCGGTGATTTCCAGCGTCCATCCCGGCTCATTGCCCGTCGCACGAAAATCGACCCCATCGAGCTTGGCCTGTGCCCAGATCGCTGCACGTCGATTCTCATGGGGCTGAGTGTGCATCGGACCCTCATCAGCCAACCTTGTCAGGGGCCGGCAAGCGAGGAGGAGTCCCAATGTCAAAGCGAAGCACAGCCATTTGCAGTGGGATGACATGACTGCCATGAACGATGACTAGTGGTGATGGTGCTCGTGTGGATGATCATGATCGTGACCATGATCATCCTCGATCCGCATCTGCTCGGATCGATCGCTGATCTGCTGCGGGGCCAGCAGACCTTGGCTCGTCGTCACCAGATGCAGTGTCCGCAGCCATCTTTCATAGTACGTCGATGACTCACCCTCTTGCTCGGCCTTGGCAATTTGCTCAGCGAGGGTCTCGCTGAACTGCTTCCATGCAAAGGCACCCTGCTCGTTCAGTGCAACGGCCAGGCCAAAGACGCGCGCCTCCCATGGGGAAGTGAAGAGGATTTCACCATTCTCTCTTGGCAGCGCAATCTCCGGCGGCATCTGTGCGACTGTGGCGTCAACTGTCGCGTCGTCAACTAGCGGATCCACGAGCTACCTCCCCTACACCGATCATCGAGTCGCGCGTGACGATCTCTGCCAGCGCTTCTTCGCTCATTCCCTCCGTGCCCGCAGGACGCTTCGGCAACACCATGTAGCGGATGTCCGAATTGCTGTCCCACACACGGACTTCGGTCGATTCCGGCAGGTCGAGATCGAATTCCTTCAACACCGTTCGGGGTTCGCTGACAGCACGAGATCTGTATGCGAAAGACTTGTACCATGTCGGTGGCAAGCCGAGAACCGACCACGGATAACAGGAACACAGAGTGCAGACAACCATGTTGTGTACTTCATCGGTATTCTCCGTCACCACCAATTCAGCCCCATGCGGATCGGTAAAACCAAGCTCCGCGATCGCTGCTCTGCCATCCGCCAGCAACCGTTCTTTGTACGCCGGATCCGACCAGGCCCTTGCCACAACCTGCGCGCCCCGCATCGGACCGATATCCTCCTCGTAGTTCTTGACGATCTCATCGATTCGAGTCGACGTGATCAACCCCTTCTCTACCAGCAAGGATTCAAGGGCCTTCGTCAGAACCGCCGGATCTTCACTCGCCATCAGTTGCTACCTCCTCCTCCAGATACGACTCCCACATATCCAATACGACACTGCTGTTCGTCTCAGCCTGGTCGCCCCACAGTTCGACTCCATCGAACCGCACGGCGTACATCGGTTGTGGGCCGTCGAAACCATCGATCGGCTCGTCATCTTGAAAACCTTGCGGCCTGTATCGAAGGATCACCGTGCCTCGACGCCCTCTCACGTATCGCGGCAGCCGCGTGTGACCATCCGGGTGAATCGTGCGGGCCACGACCTGATCACCCACGTCAAAACGCGGCTCCGCGGCGTCGACTGAATCGACGGCGCTCCGGGCCTCGCCGGCACTGAGCGCCTTTGCATAGGCCTCAGGGTCATCCGCGGGCAGGTCTGCCTTCTGATTCGTGGCGTACTTCGCCACGGAAGCATCGAATTCCTCCTGCGTGATGACACCGCTCTGCATCAGCGTGTTGATGCGGGCCAAGAGCCAGCGTTTGTAATAGCTCGATCCCAGATAGACAGCAGGGTCCAGTGATTCCAGACTGAAGCGGCCACCACCATTCACGGCCATCGCGTTGGATATTCCATGAACACGGGCCTCCCACTCGTCGTGGTAGGACAGTTCGTCGCGGACAATGGGACCGAATCCATGCATCCCACCCATATCATGTACGCCGTCCATCAAACTCTCCTGTGTCGTTTTGCGTCGTCGCAATAAACAAACCCCTTCGCCGGTTGATCTCAAATCACCTACCGGCACCGAACCACCGTGACATGACCCGCTGTGCCGGTTTTGTCTGCGGCAGATAGTCATCGTCGTCACCCAGATCATCACCGGGCCGCACATCCGCATCCCACTCCCATATGAAGAGCCCCGCAAACCAGTCCTGTTCCCAAAACACCCTGAACATCGCCTCGTATGCATCCGCTTGTTCCTGCACATCCACGGCGGCCTGCACATCGAAGTTCCACGGCTCCACGGCACCACCGGCAATGCTGCGGTAGCCAATCTCCGTAAACAGAATCGGCCGATCCCAGGTAGCACACAGACGGTCTATGAGTCGTACATGGGGCCGCCAGCCTCTGATCAGTTCATCGACACTGGCATCGGTCCTGTGCGTCAGCGGGAAATAGGCGTGAATGCCGATGAAATCAACTTGATCCCAGAAGCCAACGTGCACCGCATCGTCCCAGTTGGCGCCGTATGTCAGAGGTCCTGAATAGATCTGACGAATCTCGCCGATCAGAGTAGACCAGAAGGCGGGACGCTCCCTCGTCGCACGCCCTAGTTCGACACCGATGCTGAACATATCTGCCTGCTGCTGTTCGGCAAGAAGTGCATAGTGAAGGATGAACGTGCGATAGTCGGCTTCCCAGGTCTCCCACTCCGTGTCGGTGTCGAAACCGATGGTCCCGCGCCACTGACCAGGTACATCCTGGGTTAGCCAGATATGCGGCTTGAGCAATGTGCGGATACCGCGGGCCCGGGCACGCGTAATCGTCTCCGTCAGACCCGCGTCGGTCTCACCCCAGCGCACACGCGTCGTGCGCAGTCGAATGTCAGGATCATCGAAGCGGGACTGCCAGCCAAAGGGGGTCACCGCAATCCAGCGTACCCCTGCCGCATCGAGTTCATCGAGAGCCACTTCCGCAAGTTGATTGGATACATCGAGACTGACACCGGCGATCTTGGCAGGTTGGTCGGCAAAGGGATTCGCTTCGTGGCGCACGGGATTGTCGTCGCCACAGCCGGCGAGACTGATGATCGTCGCACACAGCAGACATTTCGTGGTGAGTCTCACACGAAGGCGTCGTCGAAACGACGCCGATTCCTCTCTACACGAAGGCGTCGTCGAAACGACGCCGCTTCCTCTCTACACGAAGGCGTCGTCGGTGTCCCCACGCACGATCGTGACCTGGCCTTGCTCTTCCAGTTGACGCACCTGCTGCACGATTCGCAGTTGCACTTCCTCCACCTCACTCAGACGCATGGGGCCGAGAAACTCCATCTCCTCCGAGATGAAGGTGCGCACGCGTTCGGACATATTGCCGAGAATCTTGTCCTTCAACTCTTCCTCCGCCGCCTTCAGGGCGATGACAAGATCCTTCTGATCTACTTCGCGCAACAGAATCTGTAGTTCACGGTCCGTCAGTTTGTTGATGTCGGCAAAGGTGAACATCAGGTTGCGCACAGCCTCTGCAACTTCCGGGTCCTGTCCGTCCATCTGATCGAGGACATTCTTCTCGACACTTGAACCAGTGAGGTTGAGAATGTCGGCGACGACCTTCGGCCCACCAACATCCTGGTTGCCACCAAGGACGTCACGCAGACTGGCTTCCAGAGCTTCTTCGATTTCTTTAAGGACGGCGGGCGTGATATTCTCCATCGTCGCGATACGGTAGGCCACGTCCGCCTGCAACCGTTCGGGAAGATGCGCCAGAATGCCAGACGCCTGCGCTGGATCCAACTGCGACAGAATCAGGGCGATCGTCTGCGGATGTTCGTGCGAGATGAAGGGTGCGACCTGCTCGGGGGCAACATTCTTGAGCATGTAGAAACCGGAGGAAACACTGCTTGCGACACGGTCGAGGATTTCCTGCGCCCGCCGGGGGCCAACAGCGCGTTCCAGGGCGCCACGAGCGAAATCCAAACCACCTTGCGCCACCCACTCGCCAGCCAGCAGGTGCTGCTCAAATTCATCGAGCACCTTATCCTGCATCTCGACGCTGACCGTCTTGAGATTTGCCACAGCTTGGGTAATCTCTTCGATCTCATAGTCGGAGAGAAACTTCATCACTTCACCCGCCGCTTCCTGACCAAGAGCGACAAAGAGAATGCCGATCTTGGTCATGACAGGAAGGGAGTCTTCTGCCGCCTCTCCATCAGCGTCATCAGGCTGGCGATCCTCTGCCATGATCAAACTCCGGTACGGGTGCGGGACAACCGACTCAGAGTTCCTGAGGCGCTCATTGGTCCAGTCGTGCTGGACGTGCATCGTTGCGCTGTATCCGGCTACTCTCCTTTGAACATAGTCAACTAAGAGTAGGAAAGCCGAACGTCCCGATTCGTGTTGCCCATCCCACCGGCGAGCTTAGGTCAACGCGCCGTCTGGGGGGACACGCGGAATCGCGCACGCGGATCCGCGTGCAGACGCGATTTCGCGCGCTTCTGCGCTCCTCCGGGGCCCGCTGAACGGCATTTCCTCTCGAGTAGAGCGGCCAGACACACGCGTGAGTCGGACTGGCACTGCTATTGCGATGAGACAAGAGCCGCAGACAGCTCAAAGCTGCCACACGGGGCCGATCGCTCTCACTCGCTACGCCAGTCGAGGTTTTTCATGAGAACCACCCTTGTTGGAATCATTGCGACCCTTGGCCTGCTCACGACTGCCAATGCACAGGTTCCCAAGACGCTGACCTACCAGGCTACCCTCTCCGATACAAACGGTGTGGCCCTGGAGGACGGCACATACGAGATCACCTTCTCGATCTATCCGTCGACCACGTCGATCACCCCACTGTGGGTGGAAGCTCATCCGTCGATTGCGACGAGCAACAGCGTGATGACGGTGGTGCTTGGATCAATCGCGCCCATCGGCATCGATTTCGATGACCCCCGATATCTGGCCATCTCGGTGGATGGCAATGGCGAGATGACCCCGCGCATCGAACTGACGGCAGTGCCCTCGGCTCGCACCGCTGCCACCGTGGAAGCAGGCGGCGTGCGCACCGCCTCCCTTGCCGACTCGTCAGTGACATCAGCGAAAATCGCCGATGGCAGCGTGCAGGCTGCGGATCTGGCAGGTGGGCAGGTGGTGAAGAGCGTCAATGGCCTGACCGATGCGGTAACTTTTGCGGCCGGATCCAACGTCACAATCACCAGTAGTGGCAGCACAGTGACCGTCGCCAGCAGCAGCGACCTTGCAGACCTGTCCGTTACGAATGGCAAGATTGCCGGAAATGCTGTCACGAGCACCAAGATCTCCGATGGCAGTATTCAGGCTGGTGATCTGGCGACTGGGCAGGTCGTGAAGAGTGTGAATGGCCTGACAGATGCCGTGACACTGACTGCCGGCGCGAATGTGACCATCACCTCCAGCGGTAGCACTGTCACCATCACCTCGAGTGGTGGTGGTGGCGGCGGCGGCAGCACAGTTTCCAGCTCCGACATCGTCGATGGTGCCGTGACATCTGTGGATATCCTCGACGGTACCATCACGGCAGCTGACATCGCCGCTGGTGTACTGTCCTCTTCGATTGCTGCCGGCGCGGTCACGACGACAGAGATTGCTGACGGCACGATCACCGCAACTGATATGGGAACCGGTGCAGTGACGACGACGCAGATCGCCGATGGTACGATTGCGGCGGTTGACCTGGCAGCCAGCGCGGTGTCAACATCCGAGATTCTGGACGGAACCATCGCCGCCGCGGATTTGGCCACAGGCTCTGTGACAACGACCGAGATCGCAGATGGCACCGTGGCGAGTGCCGATATCGCGGACGGAACGATTGCCGCCGTAGATCTTGCCGCTGGCGCCGTGACGACGACCGAGATCTTGGACGGCACGATTGCAACGGCAGATCTGGCAACGAGCGCTGTCACGACGACGCAGATCGCCGATGGAACCGTGGCGACGGCAGATCTTGCGGCGAATGCAGTGACGGCAGCCCAGATCACCGACGCGACGATCACGGCGGCCGATATCGGCGCCAGTCAGGTCGTGAAGAGTGTGAACACTCTAACTGATGCGATCACCTTCGCCGCAGGCGCAAACGTTACGATTACGCCGAGTGGACAGACGCTGACGATTGCTGCCAGTTCGAGTGCAGCCAACACGCTGGACCAGGCCTATGACCAGGGCGGTGCAGGCGTGGGCCGCACGATCACGGCTGACAATGGTGCCGTGGACATAGCCGGGGCAGATGGACTGACGGTGAATGGCAAGATCGGTATCGGCACGACGACTCCCGCGGAGAAGCTGCACATCATGGGTGGGATACTTGTTGAAGGCTCAACGGCAAGCTTTGCCCAGAGAGGCCTTCACATAGATATCGAGACAAGCGATCCAGCTCATACACTGACCAGAGTTGTCGTAGGAGAAACGGGGTCAAACCACGGCTCCATGAGTCTGCAGACGACCAATAGCGGTGGGACAGGTGAGGTGGTTCGCTTGACGAATACGGGGAGCGTCGGCATCGGCACCGCGACTCCTGCGGAGAAACTGCATGTCTACGGCAACGTGCGCCTCGACAATGCGGGCAACGACAACACTATTTCCGGCGGCGTCGGCGGCATCGGCTCAATCAATTTCCGGGACAACGGCACTGGCCGAATGTCCTTCGATCACACCGAGAGATACATATTTAACATCGGCGGTGTGGAGAAGGTGCGCATTCTCGACGATGGCCATGTCGGCATTGGCACGGCGGCGCCGGCAGCGCTGCTGACCTTGAATCAAGCCGTGGGCACCGATGTGGGAGGCATGCGTCTGGTCGATGGTGCTGTGACGTGGTCGATGTATGGCGACGCGGGGGGTGATTTCCACCTCAAAGGCGGCGGAACCGCCACGGGTGAAATCGTCATCGACTCCGGAACCGGCAATGTCGGCATCGGCGCGGCGAGTCCGGGACAGCTCCTGTCAGTGCACAATCCCGGCACGGCCGGCTCGGCCTATCCCCTGCGGCTCATAAACGACATTTCGGCCGCTGCCAATACCGGCGTGGGCATTGAGTTCGGCTTCCAGAACGGCACGCAGATATTGAGCAATATCGAATCGATTCACATCGGAGACAGTACGACGGATTTACTCTTCCGGACCCAAAAGACCGGTGGTCTCGCGGAAATCGCACGGATAACGGGCGATGGCAATTTCGATTTTGCCGGAAACACGAATGTCGTCATCGGCCGCACGGTGGCGCAGAATCCCACACCAACATCGTTGACTATCCGATCGAACATCGCCAACACGGGTGCAAGCCCAAACAGTGGAGCACACCTCGTCCTCTACTCCGGCTTCAATGCCGGGGGTAACTACGGACAGATCGAATACAACACGCAGTCCGGCGGCGCCGCGGGCGCCGATGCAGGAGCCCACATCTTCAGCACGGGCACAACATCCCTCGCTGAAGCCATGCGTATCGACCTAACCGGCAAGGTCGGCATCGGAACTGCCACTCCACCGGCACTGTTCTCCGTCGAGGAGGGGTCCATCAATCTGAATCACTCGAACACACCCTTCATGAGGTTCCAGAGAGCTGGTGCAGAGCATGGGTACGTTGGGAATGCGAATGCGCTGTTTGTGGGCTCGACAGCAGATTTTGGCATAAGAGCCGAAAACAACCTGATCTTCGGTATCAGTTCCTCTGAGTTCATGAGGCTCAGCAGTGGTGGCAAGTTCGGCATCGGGGAGGCAAGCCCTGTGCGAAGGCTGCACGTGACAGATGCCAGCGCTGCTGTGGCCGCCTTCAATCGCACGACGGATGATGGTCCTATCATCTCTCTCCAGCAGGATGGTGTGGAAGAGGGGACCATCTCCGTTTCCACTACGACCGTCTCGTATAATGCGTTCACCGGATCACATTACGCCTGGACGGACCGCGAGATCGAGATGGCAACTCTGGTGACGCTCTCCGGTGACAATCACCGACTGCACGGGACAACTGACTCGGAGATCATCTACGGCATTACTCCTTCGAACAAGGCCAATGACCCGGCCATCCTTGGCGCCTATCTGCAACTGCAGGAGTCGACGGAGCCAGCCAGCAATGACAATCCTCATTTGGTGATGGCCGTGGGCAATGGCTTGATGTGGGTTGCGGACAATGGCGATGACATTCAAGTCGGCGACTTCCTGATCTCTGCGGATCTCGCAGGCCATGCGATGAAGGATCCGGGCACCTACGAAACGAGTTACATCGTGGCACGGGCAGCGGAGCCCGTGAGTTGGTCAGATGTAGAAGACTTTGTGGTAGATTCCAGAGCGAAGGGGCTGAAGCACCGTAAGATCTCCGTCTTCTTCGAGAGCTTCACGCGTCACAACTCGGCGCAAGAAATCGCTTCTCTCAAGGCTGAGAACGTGCAATTGCGAGCACAGTTGTCTGCCTTGGCAACGGCCGTAGACAGACTTGCTGGGCAGATAGCGTTGACGGCCAGTCAGACACAGAATCTGGCCTCGCGAGACTGACATGACTCGCAGTCTCCTTCTGATGTTCTGCTGCGTCGCCGCAGCCGCAAGCGCTCAGCCTCCTGCTATCGTCCTCTCCGGCGCTGGCGAGACAAGAGACAGCACGCTGATCCTTCAGTCTACCATCGGCCAGATGGGCGCCGCCATCGTAACGGGCGACAATCAGCAGCTGCGGGGGGGCTTTGCTTTTCTGTCGATCGAACCGGCACCGATCGATAGTTCTTTGATTCGTCTGTCCCTCACGGCGCGAGTACTCGTCGGTGACGTCGCGCTCGGCGATACGACGATCCATCAACTGACGATCCGCAACGATGGCTTCACGCCCGTGCCCCTCGTGATCGCCTCTGATGCGACGAGTTTTGTGCCCGTGCCTGGTGAAGTCACCGTCGCAGCGATGCAGTCCGTCGTCATCGACATCCACTTCTCACCGGTATCGGTCGGTGATATCGTTGGCACCCTCAGTGTGACAGGCCCTGACCAGATGCAGCTGTCTCTTGTGGAATTGTCTGGATACGGTGGCATCTTGCCAGAAGGTCCCCTCTCCATCGACTTCGGTTTGGGCCCCGGCGATCAGAATGTGCGTCAGGTAGGTGGTGCAGTCTCGGGATCCATCTTTACTGCCGAGTTACACGCCGCGACGACAAGCACTTTCAGTGGCTGGCAGGTCATCGTCGACTTGCAACCGGGGCTGAACTACGTGGCCGATAGCTTCTCGCCCTCCGACTTGATTCCTGACATAGTCGTCGTGTCCAGCGTGATGGACGACCGTCTCAGTATCAGTGGCACGAGCCCTTCCTCACAGGAGGGCACCTCAAGAAGAGCACTTCTGGGGACATTCCAGATCGAAGTAACAGGCGCTTTTATGGAGAGTGCGGCGCTGGTGATTTCTCAGGTCTCCGTCGACCTGCAGGCCGTCGCCGGCACACCGGAGTTGGTACGTTCTACCGCCGTCATCACTACACGTGCCTCTGACCCCCTTCCAGGGGACTTTGACGAGAGTGGCATCGTCGGCCTCGATGACTTCTTCCTCTTCGCGGATGCCTTTCACCAACAGATCCTGAGATTCGATCTGAATGCTGATGGGGTGGTGAACTTTCGCGACTTCTTCATTTTTGCCGATCTCTTCGGTACGCACCGAGAGTAGTCTACCGGCCCCGGTCACCGGATCGTTGAATGGGTTGGCGTGAGTGCCAAAGTGATTCAGATTCTCGGCACCTCCATGGAACCGACCTCCGACTTCGACACCGAGAAATGTCCCTATGCAAATCACTGATGCCCACGCACACGTGTTCAGCGACGACGAACAACGCTATCCGATCCTGGCAAGCGCTCGCCAACGCCCACCAGGCATTGGCACGGTAGATCACCTGCAGCAACAGATGGCCTCGGCTGACGTGCAGCGAGTCGTCGCCATCCACACGAGCATGACCTATGGCTTCGACAATCGCTTCCTCACAGACACAGCCCGAGAGAATGTGCCGTGGATGGCTGGCGTCTGTACCCTGCACCCAGAGGACCCGGAGAGTCCCTCCTTACTCGAATCCCTCGTGCGCGAGTCCAATGTGCGTGGCATGCGCAGCGTCCCGGCAGGGCAGCCCGAGCGTCACCTTGATTACTCCGTTGAAAGCAC
>Ga0233429_1003934_pt1 | contig 13543 bp, 8 predicted proteins | sample SI_118_April2016_3_FD_179879 | JGI IMG/M metagenome (GOLD analysis project Ga0233429, IMG submission 179879) | Seawater microbial communities from Saanich Inlet, British Columbia, Canada - SI_118_April2016_135_MG | ecosystem: Environmental > Aquatic > Marine > Inlet | place: Canada: British... | reverse complement strand
AGGCTCATGAGTAATACGGAACAATCAAGCGGACCGCTCAGTTCGGAAGAACTGGAGGATCTGGTTGCCTCGACCGATACTGGTGGGCGGGTACCTGACAATCCGAATATTGTAAAGTTTCTCGCGGCAACCGCATTGATCTGGTCTCTGTGGCAAATCTGGATCGCCTCACCGCTGCCCTTCATGTTTCATTTTGGCGTGTTTTCCGGCAAGGAAGCCCGCCCGGTTCACCTGGCGTTCTCATTTCTTTTGGCTTTCCTGGCCTATCCGGCTTTCAAGAACTCACCGCGCAATCGAATTCCGCTGGTGGACTGGCTACTGGCAATCGCCGGTATTTGCGTGACGATGTATCTGTTCGTCTTCGACAGCGTCTTCATCGACAATCTGTTGGGCACGCGCCTCTCGGACAGGCCCGGAAATCCAAATACGCTTGATATTTTTGTCGCCTGTGCAGGCATTGTGGTGCTGATGGAGGCGACACGTAGGGCCCTGGGTCCACCCTTGATGGTGGTCGCAATATTCTTCCTCGGCTATACATTTCTTGGCCCTTACGCGCCAGGCATTCTTGCCTGGAAAGGTGCCAGTTTTGGTGCTGTCGCAGACCATCAGTGGTTGTCATCTGAAGGTGTATTCGGAATTGCACTCGGTGTTTCAACCGGGCTCGTCTTCCTGTTTGTGCTCTTTGGTGCCTTGCTCGACAAAGCCGGTGCTGGCAACTATTTCATCAAGGTCGCATTTTCACTTATGGGCCACATGCGCGGTGGTCCGGCCAAGGCAGCGGTGGTTGCCTCTGGAATGACAGGTCTGATTTCCGGATCATCCATTGCAAATGTTGTGACCACCGGAACATTTACAATTCCGATGATGAAGCGGGTTGGGTTCTCAGCTGAAAAAAGTGGTGCAGTGGAAGTTGCCTCCTCCGTCAACGGACAGATTATGCCACCAGTGATGGGCGCTGCTGCATTTTTGATGGTTGAATATGTCGACATCAGTTACTTCGAAGTCGTCAAACATGCCTTTGTCCCGGCGATCATTTCCTACATCGCTCTGGTCTATATTGTACACCTTGAAGCCATGAAGATGAACATGCAGGGCCTGCCACGGGCGACGGAGCCCAAACCGGCAAAACTGGCCTTGATGTCCCTGGGCATTACCCTTGCGGGGATCATCGCCATGGGCGGTGGGCTTTACTATTTATCCGAGGCTTTCAATCTGCTGGAAAGCAATCTTAACCGGGTCTTTGTTATTGCAGCCCTGGTCTTGCTGCAATTCGGTGTGCTGAAAACGATTGCCTCCAAGGCGGAGGCAGGTACGCGCGAGAAGATGATCTCCACGGGCGGCATCATTCTTTGCAATATCGTGATCGGTGCCTTTGGAACATTTTATGTAATCAATACTGTCCGCGAATTGGCCGGTGCCCAATTAACACCGTGGATTGCGGGTGCGGTAATACTGGCGGTTTATGTGGCGCTGATTTCAAAGTGCGCCGCCTATCCGGACCTGGTCGTTGACGATCCCAATGCGCCGATTGTGGCCTTGCCGGAACCCGGCCCGACCGTTATGGCTGGATTGCATTTCTTGCTACCTGTTGGAGTGCTGATCTGGTGTCTTATGGTTGAGCGTCTGTCGCCGGAGCTGTCAGCTTTCTGGGCGGTGGCCTTGATGATTTTCATCTTGCTGACCCAGCGCACAATATTTGCCATGTTCCGCAAGGAAGCGCTGGATGGCCGGATCAAACAAGGATTTTCCGAACTGATTGATGGCTTGATTGCAGGTGCCCGCAATATGATCGGCATTGGTATTGCGACAGCTGCTGCCGGTGTCATCGTTGGCACCGTTTCGCAAACCGGTGTCGGACTTGTGCTGGCTGAACTGGTTGAATTTCTGGCTCAGGGCCAGATATTGCTGATCCTGATATTTACGGCCATCCTCAGTTTGATCCTCGGCATGGGACTGCCAACAACAGCAAACTATATCGTTGTGTCGTCCTTGTTGGCACCTGTGATTGTCAGCCTGGGGCAGCAAAACGGATTGATCGTTCCTCTGATCGCTGTGCACTTGTTCGTCTTCTATTTCGGCATCATGGCTGATGTGACGCCGCCGGTGGGTCTTGCCTCCTTCGCGGCAGCAGCTGTCTCCGGTGGCGATCCGATCAGGACCGGCGTCGTGGCCTTTGTCTACAGCTTGCGCACGGCCTTGTTGCCGTTTTTGTTCATCTTCAACACGGAACTTTTGTTGATTGATGTGACGATCGTTCAAGGCGTTATTGTCTTCATTGTCGCGACGGCCGCGATACTCTTGTTCACGGCCGGGACCCAGGGGTATTTTCTGGCTCGATCAAAATTATGGGAATCTGTTGCCCTGGTGTTGGTCGCCTTCAGTTTATTCAGACCCGGTTTCTGGATGGATATGATCGTGGCGCCATTCACGGAAGAAAAACCGGCGGCTATTTCTGAAGTCGTGGGCAAAGCGACGCCGGGATCAGAAATTCGCCTGATTGTTCAGGGCGAAAATGATGTGGGTGATCCTATTGTCTTCACGGCCCTGATGACCGTTGGGCAAGAAGCAACCGGCCAGGAACGTCTCGAGGCTTATGGTCTGGAATTGCTGGTTGAAGACGGTGCCGTTGTCATCGACAATGCTGCTTTCGACAGCCCGGCCCAAAAAGCCGGACTGGACTTTGAGCAGAAAATCCTGACAGTCATGGCCCCAGCGGTACAGCCACCCAAGCAACTCATCTTCATTCCAGCCTTGTTGTTGCTGGGCTTTATCATTGTCATGCAGCGCCGACGCAGGGTCATCCCGGTCGATACCGCAACGGCACCGGCAACCTGAACGGAGATCAGACACATGTATAAACACATCCTTCTGGCCGTTGATCTGGAACATGACAGCACCTGGCAAAAATCCTTGCCCACCGCTGTCGAATATGCCCAGGCATTTGGCTCCACTATCCACGCCATGGTCGTGGTTCCAGATTTTGGCATGAGCATTGTTGGAAGTTTCTTTCCGAAAGATCACAAGAAGCAAGCCCAGGACCTGGCCATCGAAAAGCTGCATGCCTGGACATCCGACAATATTCCCGACAGCATACCGGTCCAGCACATCGTTGGAACCGGGACACCCTATGAAGAAATTCTCCGGGTTGCCGAAGAAGTGTCCGTTGACCTTGTCGTTATGGGATCTCATCGCCCAAGCATGGAAGACTATTTGCTGGGTCCCAATGCGGCGCGGGTTGTCCGCCATGCAAATTGCTCGGTTCTGGTTGTTCGTGATTGATTGATCGGGAAAACGGCGCTCTGCACGGACCTGGTATTTGGCGGCAACAAAGTGCGCCAGCATGAGTTTTACCTCCGCGAGGCCGTTGCAAGTAACTGGTCAGATTTGATCAGGGACCGCACACTTTGCCAGAGCATATCTATGTCAGCGCGGATCAGCTCGCCGCTGGTTTTTTCATCCTTTTCCCGGATCGCTGCCAGTATATCACTGTGAAAAGAAAGGTGCTGTGGCGAGACTTCCGAGGATGGAAGATCCTGAAGGAAGTCGGTTAGCAACGTCAGCGTTGTTTCACCAACCGCACTGAGAATGGCGTTTCCGGATAGCTGAACGATCTGTCGGTGAAAACGAAAATTCAAGGGCCGTACCAGCTCTCCCTTGTTTGAGGCATCCTCGGCCAGTTCAAGTATTTCCCCGAGTTTCGAAACATCTTCATCCGATCCATTTCTGGCGACATGCTCTGCTGCAAAGGGTTCGACCAGAAGGCGTACAGCAAACAGGTCGTCCAGTTGTACTTCGCCTGCGCTGACCATATGTCGTATGGAACTGATCAGGGGTCGGTCATATTCCTGAGCGACAAAAGCCCCGCCTTTGACGCCCTTTTTGACGATGACAAACCCGGTCAGTTCCAGTGATCGTATGGCTTCGCGAACAACCACACGGCTGACTACAAACTGTTCAGCCATTTCCCGTTCGGATGGCAGCCGATCATTCAATTTAACCTCTTTTTGCAGTATTCGGTCGCGAATTTTGTCAGCCACTTCTTCGTAGGCTTTTTTGCGACGTTCCAGAGGTTCAAACATTTTCAGTGTCTCTTGTTTTTGTGCTTCAGGCTGATGCAGAAACACGGATTGGCGGCAAGCCCTTGAGAAGTAACATATTAACTGCGTCGTTCAATTCAGATGAAATCGATTATGCATCAGCCAATTTGTATCTGGAATAGATACGAACAGGTAAAAGGTAAAGTGCCTGGGTCAAATCCATTGAAACTGACCTGTGGCATCACTTCAAAAGCATTGAACATTCTGAAGGCAGCAGTTTTTCGTTTGACTCTCCAATTCGACCTGGCTTTAATGGGCTAATCTTTAAAAGGTCCTACCATTAAGAGGCTCTTTTGCCATTTTGGCAAGATTAAAGTCCTCTTCGCCCCTAAATCCAGACAAGGAGCTATTAATGAACCCCCTGAAATTAACCCGGATAATCGAAGGTGCCCACAATGCCTGTATCAACTGGGTCGACGTGAAACGAGGCGAAGAAGTTCTGATTATCACGGATACTTCCTGCGACTTTACGAATGCTGAGGCTGTTGCAACAGTTTGTGCTCAGGTCGGTGCAAATGTAACGACGGTTATCATTCCTATGCAGACCCTGCCGAACCAGGAGCCACCGGCGTCCGTTGCGGCTGCGATGCTGAAGGCCGATGTCATTTTTGCGCCGCTTAATTATACCATCAGCCATACGGATTCGCGGTTTGCTGCCAATGCGGCCGGTGCCCGGTATTTGGGCATGTATGCCTCTACCACGACGGATGCCCTTGAGTCCGAAGGTGCCCGGTTCCCGGCAGAAATTATCTTCAAGGTGACGCAGAAAGTTGCGGCCCAATGGTGCGGCGGCAAACGCATCACAATCACTTGTGACAAGGGCACAAATGTCACCGGCGAAATAAATAATCCTGATGAAAATGTTGTTGGCTGGCATGGTACAGCAGCACCGCTTGGATCATTCGCGCAGGGTGCGGATTCATGGATGAACAAGTTTGGCAATTTCGCCGGCGGCTTTGGCGTCGTTGGTGTCTGGCCTGAATGGACCGCCGAAGGTGTCATGTATTATGACGCTGCCCACACTTTCAAAGGCCGTTTGAAGACGCCGCTGAAGTTCGTGATCAAAGGCGGTCGTGTTGTTGATATGGAAGGTGATGACGAAGTTGTAGATTTCTTCCGCAAGTTGCCAGACAAGTTCGGTCCGGACGCGCTTCACATTGGTGAATTCATGATCGGGCTGAACCCCAAGACCCGCATCTTCCTGGAAGACGGCACGCATATGGAAGCGCATCGTCACGCAGGAGCCTTGCACACAGCAGTGGGCATGAGCGTCGACAGGAACCGAACGGTCAATCCGGGCATCCACCTTGACCAGTGGATTCAACGGCCAACGATCTATATCGACGATGAAATTTGTGTCGAAAAAGGAAAACTGAGGGTCTATTACGATGACCCTGAAATTCTGGAGATGCTGGACAAATATAACATCACTCTGGACTAAGGCTCTGATCAGCAGGGTTTGGCGATTAATTGTCATAGTAGAGATAGCCAAGCCCTGCTTCCAGAACGTAATTCTGTTTCCCTGAAAAAAGCGTGGCTTCGTTTTTCCGTCGAACACGGATATGATTATGGTCATCTCAATTCATGCTGTCGCATCCAGCGATCGATTATGTATTGAGCACGTTTGAACATTATCTTCGGGATTTTCAGGAGCACCTATGAGCATTGAAGCGCATGCCCGCAGCGTCGTGGATATCTATGACGCGCATCCGATCAATGAGCAGCAAATTGTCGACAAGTTGAAACTGGATGATATCGACCTGTCGACCTTGAACGAAGATATTCTCCAGAATTACGATATGGACCATTACGATGGCGTTGAAGCCATCGACAAGTTGGCACAATCTGCGGGCATAAAGACCGATAGTCATGTCCTTGATGTTGCTTCCGGAATGGGGGGACCGGCACGATATCTTGCCCATAATTACGGCTGCACAGTCACGGGAATTGATTTGACGCAAAGCCGGGTTGAGGGTGCAAAGCGGCTGACGGAAATGACAAAAATGTCAGGCCAGGTCGATTTCCAGGTCGCCAATGCTCTCGAAAATCCGTTTCCGGATCAGAAATTTGATGTGGTTATCGGCCAGGAAGCCTGGTGCCATATTCCTGATAAAAAGCGATTGATAGCAGAATGTGTCCGTGTGACCAAAGTGGGTGGCTATCTTGCCTTCACAGACATTCTTGAGTGCACAGGGTTACGTGCTGATCACCGGGAAGTCCTGGAGCAAGGTCTTGGCTATAGCGAGTTAGGGACCCTGGCAGGGTATCGGGAGCTGCTGGAAGCATCTGGATGTGTGGTTGAGGACATAGAAGACCTGGGTGCTCGATGGGGTGTCATATTACGCCAGCGTCTGGAGATGTATCGCGGTCTTGAAGCCCAAACGATTGATCTTTTGGGCATCGAGGCCTTTCGACGATGGGATCGTGTCTACACGCTTTATGTCGATCAAATCGAAAAAGGCCACCTTGGCGGCGGCAGGTTTCTGGCACGCAAGTCGACGCAGAACGCCCCGTGAGCGGCGCTGACAGTCAGACGAATCAAAATCTAAACTGGTGGTGGATACGACATGCCCCCACAGGCCGGTCTGGTTGCATGATTGGGTCCACGGATGTGCCTGCCATATTGCCTGACCAGGAATGTCTCAAGGGTTTTGCCCTGTCACTCCCTGAGAAGGCAAGCTGGATTGTATCTCCCATGTCCCGGTGCCGACAGACAGCAGAGGCATTGTTACAGGTTTCGCACAATCCGGATGTCGTGCCAGACATCAACCCGGCATTTGTGGAGCAGGATTTTGGCGCCTGGGAAGAACAGTCTTACGACACACCAGCCATCAGGGATGCCGCCGAATTTTGGCGAGATCCGGGCAATACCGCGCCGCCAGACGGTGAGAGTTTTGCCACGATGGCATCCCGCGTCCAGAAGGAAATAATCGCTCTTTGCGACCACGAAGACTTTTCGGGCGTTGAAAATATTGTGGTCGTTGCCCACGCCGGTGTTATTCGGGCCGCCGTCGCGCTTGCACTTGACCTTACGCCCGAACAGGCATTGCGCCTTCAGATCGATCCATTGTCCCTGACCCGGACGACGCGCTATGTCTCTTCCGAAAATTCAAGCGACAATCAAAGCATAACCTGGAGTGTCCAGTACCTGAACCAAAACCCAAACCAGAACCAAAATCAATCTTCGGCTATTCCTGTCCGATCAAAATAAGCTTGCCGGTTTTTGGATCGCGATAGACCTGTCCCAGCGGTGTCAGGCCTGCGCCACCCTTGCCATATCCTTCAGGCAACTCGGGTAATTCGCGACCTTCGCTGATTGTTACAGATTTTTGCGACAGGTTTTTCGCCAGATCAGGACTGAGCGCAAACAATGCCGCGATTAATCCGCAGGCGAACACCAGCATGATATCAACAAGGTTGGCGAGGGGACCAAGGGGTTCGTCATCCTGTGCGGTGAACCGGCTGGATCGCCACTTCCGCGCGGTCATAGTGTTTCTCCGTTTTCCATCAGGTCCATCAACTCGTCGTACCAACGTCGCCGCAAGCGACCAATGGCAAATCCGATGGCACCCGCCAACAGACCAAGAACAGTAGTGTCGAAGGCGATCATGATCGCATCCGTCAGGGCACCAAGATCACCCTGGCCGAGACCGGCTAACCCCGGTCCCAATGGAATCAAGGTTCCCATCAAGCCCAACATTGGTGCGATGCGGGCCAGAAGATCGGCTCGTTCAATGCGGCGACGGCCATGTGCCTGGACAAGATCCAGGCTTTGCTTGCGCATCTCTTTCAGGCCCCAGAAACGTTCACCGATTGATGTGCCGATTTCAAACAGGGACATTGTGACCAGCACGATCAGGGCGGCAATGACGGGATAAAGCAACCAGCCGACAAAACTGTGTGTCGCGCCTGTCAGGAACATGGCAGATGTGTAAATGCTCATTTGATGCCTCCACGGCGAATAGAACGGCGGCCATTGACGACGCCAAAAACAAGAACGCCCGACATCAGGAGCAGTAGCCAGATGCCATAGTCGGGGATGTCAGCCTCCAGCACTTCTTCGGGGTCACCTTGTTCGGGGTTGCGGGATTTGGGTTCTTCAGGCTCGCGAGGTTGGGGTTCGATTTCTGTAACTTCAACTTCCTGAACAGTGGTAATCGTTGGCGTCACTTCCGGCATTGGTAAACGGGCAGAATCCAATAGTTCTTCCAATGCTTTTGCCGTCGCTACATCAAGGCGGGGGGTGATCCATTTGAACATGGGATGATCCGGTGTGGTGTGACCACTTCCGGGTAAACCGTTTTCCAAAATCTTTTCGACGAACTCTTTTGACAAATCATCAAGTGTCTTTTCGTCCGGTGTCCAGAATCCTTTTTGTGCCGATACCAACATAATTGCCATCATGTTGGTTTTGACGTGAATGTTCTGTCCTGACTCTAGAAACTCGTCCAGGCCAAGGCCGTATTTGTCATCCAGATAGACATCTTTGACATCGTCCCAGACCCGACTGGTGATGATGTCGGGATTGGTCACCTGCCAGCCCCACAGATATTCCATAAATTCCGATCCCATGGTTCGGGCCCCGGCATAGTCGTGTTTCATCAGGGGCTTTAGCCACTCCGGATTCAGGAACCGACCGCGCAATTCAGCCAACAAGGCCGACGTCAAAGGTTCCATGGACGCGTTGTTTGGGTCTGCATGATGAATGACGCGATTATTGGGCGCTGATCCGGTCAGGGTTTCAACGGCGAGACTGAGGCCGCCTAGATAGTCGAAGGCGTCATTGTTATCGATGAAACCATAGAGATTACTGCCGCGTCCCAGGTAGGTATTTTCCACTCGCGCCAGATTTCGTTTGAAGGTTTCCTGCGACGCAACACCTTGTCGATTCATACCATAGGCATGTCCCATGCGCTTGATATAGGCGGCACCCAGTTCCTTGCGGTCTTCCCAGGCACCGGAGCGTTCAACCAACCGGTTCACACCTGCGCCATAGCTGCCAGGGGCGGTTCCGAAGATACGCATGCCTGCTTGCCTGCCAGCCTTCGCTGCATCAACGCCGGCTTGCAATTCGGCAAGTGCATCCTTAACCCAGTGGGCTGCAACTTCGTTCTGTGTGAGATTTTCACCGCCGTTTGAAACCGATGTGCCCAGGGGATCCAGGGCTGCATCAAGGGCGGGTCCGAGTTTCGGGTAAGTATTCCGGATTGTTTGCGACGCACCATCGAGGGCCAGCAATACAGCATTATCCAACAGCGCCAGTTGCTGACCGTAAAGATCACGAAACAACCCGGATGTTATGAAAACTGTATCTTTACGAACTTGTTCGTCTTTCAGCGCCATGCGTTTTACACCCCGGACGATACCGCGACTGTTCCATTGGGGCTCAACGCCCAGCAATTGTAAGCCAAAGGCAATCATGGCGCCTTCGTCCCGGACCGTATCGGATGCCCACAAAATTATCGCTTCCCGACCATCTTCGGTATTACGCGAACCTGTATCGGATTTGGTTGCCAGTTCGACGCCAAGAGCATGACCCAGACGGGTTGGTAGTACCGAGCCATCAAGGGCAAAGAAATTGCGACCGGTGGGCAAGGACTCCGGAGTTCGAATGGGATCATTTCCCTTGCCGGGTGATACAAATTTTCCCTCCAGCGCTTGCAGCAGGGATTTGATTTCCGCAGCAGGAGATTTTTTTAGGTTGGCTCTCCAGAGATCGGATTCGCCAGATTTCTTCTGATCACCCTGCAGCATGGAGTCCAACATGACGTTGACTGCCTTGTCGCTCCAGTCGCGGCCAAATACGTGAAGACCCAGCGGCATAAAATCTTCTTGCAGTTTGGTCAAATAGTGCCCGACCTCATGCACCAGAAACTCCCCATCCGCCTGATCAAAGGTTATGCCCCGAATTTTCAGTTCAGCATCCATGGAAGCTGAAAGTTCCTCCTTCAAATTGAGGGCATCGATCTTCAAACGCATCGCGTCCAGGGATCTGGTTCGAACGGAGGACTGACCTTCCCCATTGGCGGCCTCATAGGTTTCAATTAGTTGGCGCAACTCAAGCAATTCGTCGTACAAGGGCGTTGCGCTCAGGGGCGGCGTCAGGTGGTCGATCATGACTTCCAGGCCGCGTCTTTTGGCCTGAATACCCTCACCGACACCGTCGACGATGTAGGGATAAATTCCGGGAATGGTTGAGGCGATGTGCCAGGAATAGTCCGCAGGTCCCACGCCAACGCTTCTCCGTGGTAAAAATTCATAGGTCGAATGTCGACCAAGATGAACAATGGCGTCCGCCTTGTGGGCATATTTCAGCCAGAAATAGAAGGCCATATATTGGTGCGGCGGCGGAAAGCTCATGTTGGCGTGAAGCAATTCCTCGTTAAGCTCCCAACCACGTGGGGGTTGGGGGCCAATGAACACATTGCCAAATGTGATTCCCGGCAAAAGGATGTCACCCTTGTAGGTCATGATCTCACCCGGGGCTTCTCCCCAGCCGCGCAGGCCTTCGATACCTGTCTTGATGAGCGCCCGGGTTAATTTCATGGCTTTCTGCTTCGCAGAAGGCAGAGCCGGGTTTTCATGCCAGACGTCGTATGCCGTATTCAATTGTTCCAGCAGATTGATGGCGCGCTTTTTCGCCGGGTGATCTGCACCATCCAGCACATGTCTGACATCGGCAGTTATTCGATCTATCAGTTTACGGGCAGCCTGCAATTGTTGTTTTTCAAGCGCGTCACTGACGCGTGCCGCCAGAAATGACAACGGTCCACCCGCCATTTCTGCCTGTAATATTTTTGGTAATTTCTCAAACCAGGAGCGATATTCAGGAGTAGATACGCGCACGACCCTGTTCGACATATCCGCAATCGCGGCACGATCCTCAGGCAGGTTCACACCCCGGTCCTGGATAAGATCGAGCAAGTCCTTTGATGATTTTGGCAAGAGGCCGGTATTGTATCCGGCAGCTTTGAGGCGGTTCAGAATCTCGAACAGGGACGCCGGTACATCCAGATTGTCGGCACCAATGTTGTGGCGACCCGGAGGGTGATTGTAATAAACAATGGCGACCTTCTTGTCCTTGTTCGGCGTTGCCCCCAATCGCTGCCAGGCGGCCAATCTGTCTATTGCCAAAGAAATCTGCTCATCAATCGGCATCGTCGAGACAAGACGAACGCCGGTAACAGGATCAATATTAACCGGAGTTGCCGCTGCCATGACGATGGGTTGGCTAACGCCCTGAAGTTCGGGCATTGATACCCTGTAGTGAACGGACTTCCAGGGCAGGCCATCCGTAGAAAAAGCCCATGCATCTTCGGTCGCCTCGGTAAGCCGAATTCCCTTGATCACAGGCACATCCAGACGTTCGATTGTCTCAAGTGCAGTTGCACGCGCGTCGCCACCGCCAATGACAAAGTCCTGCAAGGACACAACGCCTTGCAGGGGGCTGGTTTTTGCCAATTTTTCAATCATCAGCAAGGCTTCACCACTTGCCGCACCCCAACGGGCAAAAAAGGCAACGCAATTCAATGCTGCATCATTTGCCTTTTTGCAAAGCTGTTCCGTTGTGTCGATATCGCCGCTGCGATCCCCGGTATCGTGGTCAATGATCGCAATCCATGGCTTCTTCACAGGCAATAGCTTCCCCGGATTTTCGACCATACGGCCATCAAACCAGGTTCTGACATCGGCCCGGGGAACAAGCTTTCCAGGGGCAACACCTGGTTTGATGGCACGCGCAATGACAGCAAAAAATGACGCCAGGTTGTTGCGACCCCTTGCCTGCCAATAGGATTTTGCGTCAATCCATGTTGCCTGACGGGGATTGGCTGTGCGGCGGCGTTCATGCCATGCCAGATAACTTTCGGCCTCCCTCGGCCCCTTGGCCAGTTCGCGGATATCACTGCTGGAGACACCAGAAAACAGCATCCCTTTTTGATCCTGGGAGAGGCGAACAAGGCGATGATCTGAATTGATGCCGAGAAAGGGTCTTTGTTTGCCAGCCTGTTTGACAAGGCGCATAAGTCGGCTGACCTGATCGCCAAAAACAGCGCCACTGAAGACGGCATCAGCAGATTTAATCTCTTTTACAATGTCGGCATCGCTCATGCCCGAAAATTGTGTTGGTGTTCTCAGGGCGATTGAAAAATTCGGCTGTTGCGTCAGAAATAGTGCGGCACCCGAAGCAAGTTCGGCTGCAGAACGATCAGAGACGACGCCAAATATGCGTTCTTTTGCATTGGCTGTCGCAGTGATCAGAAATATTGAGATCAGGCCTGCAAGCCATCCCGTTTTTGACATTGCTGTGTTACTTCCATTGAAGTGGACAAGCAGTCAGACGACAGATGCAGCTTGATTGACGCACAAATCCGTAACGCCAGCTTTGGCGTTGATGCGGAATAGCAGTCAGAAAAACAATTCATCAGAATCCTCTGGCGCCCAACGCACCTTGTTTGAGATCAAATTTCAATGGCCGGTTCCGGACTGTGAAACTGTGCCTCGTGGCACAAATTCCTCACCGTTACGTGGGTAGCGCGGGACTTGAACCCGCTTCCCGATTATCTGGCATCGTCTTGCTCAGCCGATATGCCAGCACCAATGAACTCATCGGTTCTAGTGCCAAAGGATATTTTCGTCAATTGGTTTCATTCCAGGGCAGTTGTGATGGCGCTTGACAATATCAGGGCAAGTTCTCTAAATACTGCCTCTACTTTTGGTGATCGTCGATGCTTTCGTAAGTACGGCGATAAACGGGAAGCTGGTGAGTTGACCACTTGATACGGTCCGCAATTCCAGCACTGCCCCCGCAACGGTAAGCGATTGTATGGGCCGCAAGACGACCACTGTGACTGAATATTTGTCATGGGAAGGTGCGGTTCAATTATCAGAGCAAGTGTTCTGGTTACCTCGCAAGTCCGGAGACCGGCCAAACGTATTTCATTGCGGCGCTGCGTGGGGCGGCTCGGCAGGAATGATATGGTTTTTTGACCGCATCCCTGACACCCCTGACATCGCCGTTCGTAATTAACGCCATTCAAGGCGAACGAACGGAGTATCTTCATGAAGATTTCGACCCAAGGCCTGGGCTGGAAACTGGTAATTGTTGCCGGTTCCATGGTCCTGCCATTAGCTGCCCAGGCGGCAGACATTTCCGCGAACAAGGAAATCATTGTAACCGGTTCCAGGATCGCCCAAACCGTTGATGAAAGTTTGTCACCGGTGACCGTCATCACCCGTGAAGCGATCGAAGAAAAGCAGCCCAAGGATATTCAGGATCTGGTACGGGATTTACCAGGTATATCGATGGTCAACAGTGGTGGCCTTGGTAAATCCACAACAATTTCCCTGCGTGGTTCTGAAAACAATCACGTTCTGGTCCTTATTGATGGCGCTCGTGTCGGATCGGCAACGTCCGGTCAGGTTTCACTTCAGCACATCCCGGTTGA
>Ga0233429_1003929_pt1 | contig 13557 bp, 11 predicted proteins | sample SI_118_April2016_3_FD_179879 | JGI IMG/M metagenome (GOLD analysis project Ga0233429, IMG submission 179879) | Seawater microbial communities from Saanich Inlet, British Columbia, Canada - SI_118_April2016_135_MG | ecosystem: Environmental > Aquatic > Marine > Inlet | place: Canada: British... | reverse complement strand
CCAGTGGCGAAATCGATCTCGATCCGCAAAAGCTCGAGGCTGTCGAAGAGCGCCTGTTCGCCCTGCGCGCCCAGGCCCGCAAACACAATGTCGATGTTGATGATCTGGCGGATTTGCTGGCCCGTATGCGGGGTCAACTTGCCGATGTGGAAGACGGCGGGGCGCGTTTGGTTCAGTTACAGAAAGCCGAACAGGAAGCCCGCGCCGCCTTTGAGACGTCCGCCCGGTCCTTGTCACAGTCGCGGGCTAAGGCGGCGCTCGCAATGGACAAGGCGGTCGGTCATGAACTGGCCCCCCTGAAAATGGAAAAAGCCACCTTCGTGACTGGCATCGAACATCAGGAAGAGGCCGCATGGGGTGAGCATGGTTGGGACAAGGTCACCTTCGAGGTGTCGACCAATCCCGGCGCCCCGGCAGGGCCCTTGAACCGTATTGCTTCGGGCGGGGAGTTATCGCGCTTTATGCTGGCGCTTAAGGCGGTGCTGGCGTCTTCTGATAAAATTCCGACAATCATCTTCGACGAAGTCGACGCCGGTATTGGCGGGGCGGTCGCCGCCGCCGTTGGCGCGCGCCTGGCCACATTGTCCGAAGGGGCCCAGGTTCTGGTCGTTACTCATTCCCCGCAAGTCGCCTCGCGCGGGGCCTATCACTGGCGGGTTTCAAAGTCCGGTGACGAAGGCCAGGTGCGCACCGCCATTGAACCCCTGGAAAGCGATGCCCGAAAAGAAGAACTGGCCCGCATGTTGGCCGGCGCCGAGGTTACAGAGGAAGCCCGCGCCGCCGCTGACAGCTTGCTTCAAGGTGTTGGCCGGTGAGCAGGGGGCGAGCGCCCGAAGACCTGATGCCGCTTGAGGTCATCACCGAACTGGAGGCCCTGGCCAGGGAAATCGCCCGCCATGATCTCGCTTACCATCAAAAAGACGCCCCGGAAATTTCTGACGCCGACTACGACGCCTTAAAGAAGCGCAACAGCGATATTGAGGTGTTGTTCCCGGATCATATCCGCGATGACAGTCCCTCAAAGCGGGTTGGTGCTGCCGTTGCCACAGGTTTTTCAAAAGTCACCCATGCCCTGCCCATGTTGTCGCTAGGCAATGTCTTTAGCGAAGACGATTACCGGGAATTCATCGACGGGATACGGCGTTTCCTCAAAGAGCTACATGATGATCCGGATGCCCCCCTGGAAATGGTCGCCGAACCGAAAATTGATGGCCTGTCCATCTCGCTGCGTTACGAGAACGGGATTTTCGTTCAGGGCGCGACTCGCGGCGACGGGGCAACGGGTGAGGATGTCACCACCAATGTCCGCACCATGAAAGATTTTCCTGAAACATTACCTGGCGATGTGCCGGGCGTGCTGGAAGTGCGCGGCGAGGTCTATATGTCTGGCAGCGACTTCCTGGCCCTTAACGCGGCACAGGAAAAGGTCGGGGAGAAGGTCTTCGCCAATCCGCGCAACGCCGCCGCCGGTAGCCTGCGCCAACTTGATAGTTCAATTACCGCCAGGCGGCCCTTGTCGTTTTTCGCCTACGCGTTGGGTGAGGTTTCCGCCCCCATTGCCGACACACACTGGGGCATTCTTGAAAAACTCAAAAGTTGGAGCTTTCCGACAAACAGTCAGACAACCCTTTGCGCCGATATTTCGGACGTGCTGGCTTTCTATAATCGCCTGAACGGCGAGCGCGCGGCTTTGGGTTATGACATCGACGGCATCGTCTACAAGGTCAACCGCCTTGATTATCAGGAACGCCTCGGCTTCGTCTCCCGTGCCCCGCGCTGGGCTATCGCCCACAAGTTTCCGGCGGAAAAGGCGACGACGGTCATTAATGCTATCGATATTCAGGTTGGCCGTACCGGCGCCTTAACGCCTGTTGCGCGGTTGGCCCCGGTTACTGTCGGTGGTGTGGTTGTTTCCAATGCTACCCTTCATAACGAGGACGAGATCATCCGTAAGGACGTCCGCATTGGCGATACCGTCGTCATCCAGCGTGCTGGGGATGTCATACCGCAAGTCGTTGAAGTGGTGGCTGAAAAACGTCCAGCGACGAGTGAGCCCTACGTTTTCCCCGATACCTGCCCGGAATGCGGCAGTCACGCGATCCGCGAGGAGGGCGAAGTTGCCCGGCGCTGTACCGGCGGGCTGGTCTGCCCGGCCCAGGCAGTCGAACGCCTGAAGCATTTCGTCTCGCGCAATGCCTTCGATATCGAAGGCATGGGCGGCAAACATGTGGAGGCTTTTATCGCGGGTGGCCTGATCACCTCACCGGCGGATATCTTCCGTCTCGCTGCCCAAGCGGACATGCTATCAAAAAAGGAAGGATGGGGCGGCAAATCAGTGGAAAACCTGATCGCCTCTATTGAGGAGCGGCGCTCCATCACGTTGGACCGGTTTATTTACGCCCTGGGGATTCCCCAGGTCGGGCAGGCGACGGCCAGACTGCTGGCCAAGCAATACGGCTCGCTGGATTCCTGGCGAAGCGCCATGAGGGATGCCAAAATCCACGGCTCGGAAGCCTTCGGGGATTTAACCAACATTGACGGTATCGGCCCATCGGTAGCCGAAGACCTGATAGAATTCTTCGATGAAGAACACAACCGGCATGTGGTCGCCGATCTTGAAGCTGAGCTGACCATTGAAGATTTCATCGCCCCCGACATCGACTCCTCGGCCATCGCCGGAAAGACCATGGTCTTCACCGGTTCTCTCGAAACAATGAGTCGCGGTGAGGCCAAGGCGAAGGCGGAAAGCCTGGGGGCCAAGGTTGCCGGGTCCGTATCGAAAAAGACCGACTACGTGGTCGTTGGCGCAGACGCGGGGTCAAAGGCGCGCCGGGCCCAGGAACTGGGCGTCACCTGCTTAAGCGAGCAGGAATGGCTGGATCTGGTGGGGGCTTAATGCAGCTTCGACGGAAGCTCGTCGATGGCGGCGTCTATCAGGGCGTTGCCTTTTTTGCCGGAAACTTTATCGCTAAGGATACGGCGGCTGGCTTCCAGAGCGACGTCGATGGCGGCGGCGCGAATTTCGTCATGGGCTGAAACCTCTGCCTGGGCGATCCGGTCCGTGGCCTGTCGCTGGCGGCGGGCGACCAGTTCTTCCAGGTCTTTGGCGGCCTTATCGACAAGGTACTCAGATTCTTTTCTGGCCCGTTCGGCAATTTCCGTGGCCTCACCGGCGGCATCGCGTTGCTTGCGCTCGTAGGATGCCAACAGTTCCTGTGCTTCTTCGCGAAGACGGGTGGCCTCTTCAATTTCAGTGCGGATCGCCTCGGATCGCACATCAAGGGCTGCGGAAATTTTCTGATAAACGGTTTTACCAACAAGCGCGATGGTGATGATGAAGGCGACCATCACCAAAAAATGGGTGTCTTCATACCAGGCCCCGTGGGCGGCTGCAGCACCGGCTTCGGCTGCATAGGCGATGCTGATCATTGGCGTTCCTCCATAACGACGCTAACAATCTTGGCCACATCGGCTTCGCTTAAATCTTCCCCGGAAACCTTTTGGCAGGCGCTGAGGGCGACTTCGGCGGCGACCACACTTAAACCCGCCATGGCCGTCTCCTTGGCTTCAAGGATGCGGGTTTCGGCGTCCTGGATCTGGCCTTCCAGCTTGGCGCTAACCTCGGCTTGGGTCTTGGCGGCTTTTTCGGCAATGGCGTTGTGAGTTTCAAGCATGATCTCATGGGCCTTGCTGCGGGCTTCGGCGAGGGCCGCTTCGTAAGCCTGGGCGGCTGCTTCGGCCTCTTCCTTCAGGGTTTCGGCTTTTTTCAGGTTATCATCGATCTTGTGCTGACGTTCTTCAAGAACCTGCGAGATTCTGGGCAGGGCGACACGCGACATCGTGAAATAGAGCACGATAAAGGTAAGGCCCAGCCAGATCAGCTGCGGTGGAAAGGTCGAAATATCAAGCTGCGGCAGACCTGCGGCCAGGGCAGGTGTACTGCCCAAGGCGAGAAGGACTGCCAAGCCGGTAATCGACGTTACCGCAGTTTTCAAGATCCGCATGAAATGCTCCTGATCAAACTCTGTTCTTAGGTGAACAGGATCAGGAACGAGATCAGCAGCGCGTACAGCGCAACGGCCTCAACCAGGGCGAAGCCAAGCATGGCCAGGCCAAAAACCTGACCACGAGAAGCCGGGTTACGTGCGATGGAGCTGATCAGCGATGAAAAGATGTTACCGATACCGGCGCCAACACCACCCAGTCCGATAACGGCAAGACCAGCGCCAATCATTTTTGCGGCATCAAGTTCCATAGTCCAAATTCCTTAAGTTGCTAAAATTAATCAAAGTTGTTGTTAAGCGATAAGCGTAAGTTTAATTAGCGCCTAATGCAGGTGAATGGCATCGTTCAAATACAGGCACGTCAACACGGTGAACACATATGCTTGCAGGAACGCTACCAGAAATTCAAAAGCGGTCAGGGCAACGTCAACGCCAAGGGGCGCCCATCCGCCGAAAAACCCCAGGGGAATAATAAAGCCCGCGAACACCTTCATCATCGTGTGTCCGGCCATCATGTTGGCGAACAAGCGGATGGAAAGGCTGATCGGGCGCGACAGATACGACAAGACCTCAATGGGGATCAGCACCGGGGCCATCACCATGGGAACGCCCGAGGGCAGGAAAAGCGTGAAAAAATGTAGTCCGTGGCGAACGATGGCGATCACCGTGACGCCCAAAAACACCACCATGGCCATGGTAAAGGTCACGGCAATATGACTGGTGAAGGTAAAGGCATAGGGGATCAGGCCGATCAGATTGGCAAACAGGATGAACATGAATAACGAAAAGATGAACGGAAAATACTTGCGGCCTTCATTGCCAACATTATCGCGTATCATCCCGGCGATGAATTCATAACTGATCTCGGCCATTGATTGCCAGCGGCCGGGTATCAGCGAGCGCTGGCGCATGCCAAGGCTCAGGAAAAGCGAAATGGCGGCGACCGTGATGACCATGAACAGGCCGGCATTGGTCAGTGACGCATCGACGCTTCCCAGTTGAATGGGGACCAGGGTTTTGATCTGAAACTGCTCTAGGGGGTTCGCCACGTTATTTGCCGCCCGTTTCCTTGTTGTTTTCATCCGCGCCATATGGCGCATTATTATTTTTCATCTGCGAGGGTACACCCCCGGTAGGCTCTTTGTCTTCTGCATATCCAACGGCCATGCCGAGCCCGCTCGCCGCCCTGTAAACATTCAAAACCCCGGCAGCCGCGCCGAGGAAAAAGAATACTACCAAGAACCAAGGCTTCGTATCCAGCCAGTTATCCAGAAAGTACCCGATTCCCACACCAACGATCAAGGCCGCCACCAATTCGGTGCCGATACGAATGGCCATACTGTAACCGGACATATCCTGATTGCCGGAAGTCTTGCCCGTATGGCTCTTTTCGCGTGCCTGATGCAGGCGCTTGTCAAGGTCTTCCAGTTCTTCCGCGGACTTCTTGTCGCTCATAGGATCAGCGCCTTTAGGAGTCTACGGCAGGGTTGGAACAGTGCCTCGAAACGAAGCGAAAATTAAAGCCCGGCACGGACCCTGTCAAGGACCAATAGGGCCTACATAAACGTTTGATAATATTAGCAAAATCAGGGGAGGAATCGGGCGCGCAGCCGCCACGGGCTGTTTCACGCACACTTCCGGTGAGCTTTAAACAGCGAGCCTGTAAATCTAGGCGGCGTGGTGATGCTTTTCGATCTTGTTACAATTGGCCGCCACAGGGGTCGTTTTGCGCCCGGTGCTAACCCGGTTGTCCGTATAGACAACGTCAGATTCCGGTGTTTCGTCAGCCATTAACGAGCGAACAACCTCAGGGATCATTCGGCGTTCCACGCCAATATCCGCCAGCATACGATCACTTAAGGCTTCCAGTTCATCAACTGCTTTTTTGTAATGGTGGGCTTCCATATTGGTTGTCCACGGGATGCGTTTGATGAATTTGACGATGGCCCTGCCAGCGGTCAAAAGCATGTCCGCGATCAGCCGGGATTGTTCGCTCCTGGCGGCGGCAATCATGGCGGCGGGATGGCGGTTGATGATTTGATCACTTTCCGTGAGCAGATCGTTAGCGATACGGCCTTCAATGCGCAGGTCATTTGCTAAGTTGTTCATGGTCAGGCTCCTTTCCGTACCCGCATCGTTAGCTACATTATAGGAGGCATTATAAACCCTTTGTAATCAAAGCTTAAGCGGCAATGTTGCAGTGCAGCATTGCGCCTGTCGCATAGCTCGTGAATGACCATGGAGAAAGCCTGTTTGGCGGGAAAATTTTGTGGGGTGTGGGGGAGTTCTTATGCCGTTTTTCTAAGTTCATCGGCCATTTTCAGGTCGACGGAAACCAGTTGCGAGACGCCGCGTTCCGACATGGTGACGCCGAACAGGCGATCCATGCGGGCCATGGTCAGGCGGTGATGGGTGATCACCAGGAAGCGGGTGTGTCCGGAATGGGACATCTCGGTTAGCATCGAGCAGAACCTGTCGACGTTGGCGTCATCCAGCGGTGCGTCAACTTCGTCGAGCACACAGATCGGCGCCGGGTTGGTCAGGAAAACCCCGAACAGCAGGGCCAGCGCCGTCAACGCCTGCTCGCCACCGGACAGCAGAGACAACACTTGCAGGCGTTTGCCTGGCGGGCTGGCCATAATTTCCAATCCGGCTTCCAGCGGGTCGTCGCTGTCGGTCAAGGTTAGATGGGCGCGGCCGCCACCGAACAGGCGCACGAACAGTTCCTGGAAGTGTTTATCAACCTCGTGGAATGAAGCGAGAAGACGCTGCCTTCCCTCCCTGTTCAACTCGGCGATGCCCTTGCGCAGTTTCGCAATCGCTGCGGTCAGGTCATCACGTTCGCTAAGCAGTGTTTCGACCTGTTCGGTCAACTCCTGCATTTCCTGTTCGGCGCGCAGGTTGACCGGGCCCATGGTGTCGCGTTCGCGGAGCAGGCGTTCCACCTTGCGCTCGCTGGCCTCCATGTCGGGCAGTTCCTTGTCTTCGTTTAGGGCGGCAATTTCAAACAACTGGTCAGGTGTGGCGTCCAGTTTGTCCAGCACCCGTTCGAGGATGCCTTCGATGGCCTGTTCGGCCTGATCGACAAAACCCTGATAGCGGACCCGGTTTTCGCGCGCCTGGGCCAGGTCGGCTTCGGCGCTGCGCAGGGCTTTGTCAGCCTCGGTGAGTCGGGTTTCGGCAACAGCCAGCTTGTCGGCTGACTGTTTACGGGTGGCTTCGGACTGCTCGATACTTTCCATCAGGACGGCGCGTTTGGCTTCTATTTCCTTTGGCAGGGCGGAAAGCCGGTCAATTTCCGCGCTCTCTGCCTGCTGGCGTTCGCTCAACTGATCGATCTGGTGTGTGGCCCCTTCGATGCGTTGCCGCCAGTTCGTCAGTTCGCGTTCAATATCGGCGAGGCGGCGGCGGCGTTCTTCGGCGGCGCGAACCAACGTATCGAAGGCGCTTTGGCATTCCACCTGAACGGTTCGCCGTTCGGCCAGATCGGCCCGATGGCCGGTGATCTTGTCGCGGGCAACCTCGGCATTGGGCAGGGCCGCCAGCGCTTCGCGGGTTTCAAGGGCGCGCGCGTCGGTTTCTTCCTGATCGGTCTTTATGGAAGTCGCCATCTCGATCATCGTCGAAAGTCTGGAAGAATGATGGGCCGCTTTTTCCTTGATCTCGGTGAGAACGTCGCGGGCCTGACCATAGGCTGTGTCGGCGCTGTTGGCATCGGCGCGGGCTTCGCGTTCCGCTGCTTGCGTCTGTTCGGCAATTTCGCGAGCTTTACCGGCGGTGGCATCGGCGTCGGCAACATCGGCGCGGGCGTCATCAAGACTGTCGCGGATGGTGTTCAGGCGATTGCGTTGCTGGAGGCGGGCGGCGGCGGCGGTTTCGGCTCCGGCGGACATGGTAAAGCCATCCCAGCGCCACATGGCACCGTCGCGACTGACCAGCGACTGGCCCTGCTTGAGGCCGTCGGCAAGACGGTTACCCGACTCTTCATCATCAACGATGCCGATCTGGCTGAGGCAGCGGGTCAACGCCGGGGGGCCGGAAACGAAACGGCTTAAGGGTTCGGCTCCACCGGGCAGATTGACCGGCTGGCTGAAGGGAAGCAGGGTGCGCCAGCGAACCGGTGCCGGTTCGTCGCTGGATGCGGAAAGATCTTCGCCCAGGGCTGCGCCCAGAGCCGCCTCGAAACCCGGATTGACGCTAACCTGATCGATCATTGCCGGCCAATCGCCTGAATCACCGGCTTTCAGCACGTCTGCCAGGGCCTGCTCTTCGGCCAGAAGCCGGGTCAGGGTGGATTGTGTGGTGTGCTGATGGGAAACAGAGCGCGAGATATTTTCGGTCGCCTCGCTACGTGCCTGTTCAGCATTTTCGGTGCGATTTCTGGCATTTTGCAAAGCTGTTTGATGATTTTCCAGGGTTGCTTCAGCATCGGCAAGAACGGTGGCATCGATGGCTTTGGCCTCAAGACGGGCGCGTTGTTCTTCAGTATCGGCAGCGCGGGCTTTCAGACGTTCGCTGCGGTGGGTCAGGTCATCCATGGTCCGGTGCAGGCTGGCGCGTCTGGCTTCGTTGTCGGCCAACTGATCGGTCAACGCGGTTAGCACGGCGTCCAGTTCGTCAACGCGGGTATTGGCCTCGGTCAGTTTTTCCTGGGCCTGCTGGCCGTCTTCTTCTTCACCCTGACGGGCCGAATCAATGGTTTTGCGTTCCGCCTCAAGGGTGCTCATCGCCTGGGTGGCGTCCCCCGCAAGGGCTTTTTCCCGCTCGATGTCGGCGGCAATTTGCTCAAGCCTTCGAGCACCCTCGGCGCTGGCTTCGGCAATGCGTTGTTCTTCTGCCTCAAGGCCATCGCGGGCGACTGTCTGACGGTGCAATTCCGCCGCCGTTTCGGCTTCCCTGGCGCGCAAGTCGGGCAGATCGGTTGCGGCTTCTGCCTGGGCCGTCGAATTGGTCGCAGCCAGACGGGTCAACTCTTCGACCATGCCCGAGGCGGCGAGGAGTTCCTGGCGGTGGGCATCCAGTTCGCCGCTCGCCTGAACCCAGCGCAGATGGTAGAGGGTCGCTTCGGCCTTGCGGATGTGATCGGACAGATTTCGGTAACGGTTGGCTTGTCGGGCCTGTTTTTTCAAGCCCTGCATCTGGACTTCAAGAGTTCCCAGAATATCTTCCAGCCGTTCCAGATTGGTTTCCGCACCGCGCAGGCGCAGTTCTGCTTCATGACGACGGGAATGCAGGCCGGTGATGCCGGCGGCTTCTTCCAGCAGCGAGCGGCGTTGTTCCGGCTTGGCGGCAATGACGGCGCCGATGCGGCCCTGGCTGACCATCGCCGTGGAGCGGGCCCCGGTGGCTGAGTCGGCGAACAGGAGTTGCACATCCTTGGCCCGTGTTTCCTTGCCGTTAACCCGGTAGGTAGAACCTTTCTCGCGCTCGATGCGGCGACTGATATCGAGTTCGTCAAATTCGTTGAACTGGGCCGGTGCTGTGCGTTCGGCGTTGCCCAGGTTGAGCACCACTTCGGCGATGTTGCGAGCCGGGCGTTCTGCGGTACCGCCGAAGATGACATCTTCCATGCCGCTGCCGCGCATTTGTTTCGCCGATGTCTCGCCCATCACCCAGCGCAAGGCTTCAACCAAATTGGACTTGCCGCAGCCATTGGGTCCGACGACGCCGGTCAGGCCGGGTTCAATAAGCAATTCAGTCGGATCGACGAATGACTTAAAACCTGCAAGTCTGAGTTTAGAAAAACGGAGCAATGGTTGGTTTCCTGAAGTTTAGAAAAAAGCCGGTTTGTTTTATTGTTTTTTGGCCAGCGCTTTGTTCAGAATATCCTTGAAATCTTCGTAAGGAAGGTTGCCCGGGACTTTAACGCCCTCAATGAAGAACGTCGGGGTCGATTCAACGCCAAGAACCTGACTGGCCTCCTGTGCCTTTGCCTGCAAGGCGTTGAGGAGGTCTTGATTGTCGAGACAGTTTTCAAGATCGTCGACGCCCATACCGCTGAGGCGGGCGATTCCGGCGATGGCGTCAAAGGGGGTATTGCTACGAGCCCATGTTTCCTGCGACTGGAAAAAGGCGTCGATCATCGGAATGTAGTTTTTTTGACCCGAACAGCGGGCGACCATCGCCGCCGCCATGGCCAGATTGCCAAGCGGGAAATCCCAAAAAACAATCCTTACCTTTCCGGTGTCGACGAAATCCCGCTTTATGCTGGGCAGGGCGTCTTTATGAAATGACGCGCAGTGGGGACAGGTCAGCGAGGAATATTCGATCATGGTGACCGGCGCATCGGCGCGGCCTATGGATTTTTCGGCCATGGCCTCAGCCAGCGGTGCATTCTCGGCAAAGCCTGAAGTGGCCGCAAACATGAAAATGGATACTGCTATCCCTAGTAGGTAACGAGCCAAAACACCCTCCAATAACACAACATGTAGACTATATTAAACGGACTATAGAATCGCCTCAAGCACGGAGTCGACTCCTTTTCAGCACGCCCTGTGGACAGTTTTTCCAAGTCAGGCCGATATGGGCGTTATTAAGGCTTTTGTTTGAGAGTTTTGCCCAGAACAGCCCGTCCCAGACCCTCCAGGGCCTGATGCAAATCCTCATCCTCAATATCGCTTAAATTCTTTAACAACCCGCGTTCTTCGGTTTCCGGCAAAGGCGGAACCGGCGGCGGCGGTGACCCTGGAGGCTCTGGCAGGGGCCCTTGATTAATGTGAATACGCTCAACGGCGGCATAACCGAAATAGCTGTTAATTTTTTCAATCAGGACATCTCCCTGATGCTGCACATAGGTTGCCAGCCCGCCGTTATTGATACGCAGATGCAAGACGCCCCTGTCTTTGTTGCCCGGGGAGTAGTGGATTTTTTCCGGCGCGCTATGGTCAGCCAGATGTTCACCGGCAATCACCGGCCAATCATTGATAATTGCAGCATCGGCGAAACCGCGTACGCCGAAGATCGGTTTGGTGATCTTGCCAACGTGTTCGGCCAGGGTTTTGGCCCTGCCGCCTCTTTGTCGATTTTTCTGAGCCATTGTTTGTCAAAGATAGCGCCATGATCGAAGGGGAACAACAGCGTCTTCTGACGGGCCTGTGAATCGAGCCTGAATCATCTCTAACACGAGCCGAAAGAATCCTGTGACTCCATGAACTTAACACATAATCTGGAATTTTTTAATGTTGGATTTTGGCACGTCACACTATATAGTGCGTTAACGTTTTTTTTTGAGGGCGGTTATTGATGGATATACTCCACTCGAACCGGCGATGGGTTTGTGTCGGCATGGCCGCTGCTTTTGCGGTTGTGCTTTCTGTTGGCAGTTCTTCGGCTGAGACCCTTTCGGAATTGCTGCCGGATTTTCTCGACAATCATAATCTGTCCAAGGCCGCGCAAGCGGATGTGACCGCTGCCGGTGAAACCGCGCTTGCCGCCAAGGGCGGCTGGTATCCTGCCTTGAATGTCACCATCACCGGCGGCAGCGAACGCCAGAACAAGCCGACCGGAACCGACCCCACCAACATGGTCTCGCGGGAAGCCGACTTTACGGTGACCCAGCGGTTGTGGGACGGCGACGCCACCAATTCGGCGATCCGTACGGCCAACCTGTCGGAGCAACAGGCCAAGGCCATCTACACGACGACCCGTTCCGGCCTTTTGCTGCGTGCTTTTAGCGCCTACGCCAATGTTATCCGGGCCGCCGAAGGACTGAACTATGCGCAGCGTTCGGAACAAAACATTAAAAAGCAGACGGAACTTGAAGACGCGCTGGTCAAGCGCGGCGCCGGTTTCTCGACCGATGTTCTGCAGGCCAAGGTACAACTGGCCGGGGCCCAGGCCCGCCGGGTCCGCGCCGAGGGTGGGCTGGCCGTCGCGATGAATGCTTACCGGGGTGTTTTCTCCAAGGATCCTGGTCCCGCTGACACGTTGATCAAGCCGGTGCTGCCGGTCGATCTTGTTCCGGTGGATGTCGATGAGGCGGTTAAACAGGCGCTGACCAACAACGCCTTCCTGGTCGCCAACAACCTGACCAGCCAGATCGCCATGGAAACGGTCAACGCGACCCGGGCCAGCAGTTATTCGCCGACCATCGACGGCATTGTCGACTGGAAGCACAAGAAGGATGTCAGCGCCACCGCCGGTTATCAGCAGGAAGTCTTCGCCAAGGTGCAGTTGAGCTTCCCGTTCAATCTGGGCTTCACCGCCATCAACACCCTTAAGGCGACCGAGGATGCCCACAGTGCGGCCAATTATCGCTACGCCGACGCCAAGACCTCCATCGAGGAGGCGACCCGTAACGCCTGGGAACAGTTGAAGACGGCCAAGAGTAACGCCGAACTTCTGAGGAACCAGGCCAACATCGCCGCCGAGTTCCTTGAGTTCGCCCGCAAGGAGCGGACACTGGGGCGCAGGTCCCTGCTTGACGTGCTCAGTGGCGAGACGGCGCTGATCAATTCCAGCTCTGACGCCGCTTCAGCCGAAATCGACATCGCCATCGCCGTCTTCACCCTGCTCGACGCCATGGGTGAGCTGGATGAAGATGCGCTGACGCGTAAAGCTGACATGCAATAATATGTAACGGGCTGTGTCTTTCGATTAAATCTTATGGTACTCTGGCGGTGTCATTGGGCGGCGAATCCTGCTTGCCTGATAAGACCTTGGTCTGAAAAGGGCCCATACGTGATGCAGTCAGTTGAGCTTGCGGAACAAACACTTTTTATCGGGCCGGTCGCTGACACGCTTGTGTTGCAAGCCTCGCCGGGAACCTCCCTTGTTGTCCCTGGCGATGCCTGGCTGTTAAAGGCCGATTTTACGCCCCAAGGCTCTGATCTTCTTCTCACCGGGCCTGACGGATCGCGCGTCCTGATCCGTGATTTTTTCTCCCTTGATAGTCCACCCGACCTGATGACCGATGCCGGCGGGGTTATTTCCGCCGAGCTGGCAACCAAACTGGCTGGCCCCACTGCTCCTGGTCAGTTCGCTTTACTGGAAAACGGCCCCTTTGCCGAGCTGGCGCAAGCCGCTGAATCCATTGGCCGGGTTGAAGCGACAGATGGTCTGGTCGAGGCGATCCGCATTGACGGCACCAAGGTTTCCCTCGCCAAGGGTGATGATATCTTCCAGGGCGATACCTTGGTCACCGCCAAGGGTGCGGCCATCGGTATTACATTCGTCGATGACACCACCTTCTCGCTGGGTGAAGAGGGGCGCATGGTCATCGACGAGATGGTTTTCGATGCCGGCACCCAGGAAGGCCAGTTCAGCGCCAATCTGGTGCAGGGTGTGTTCTCGTTCGTCAGCGGACAGATCGCCAAGACAGGTGTCGATGCGATGACCGTGACGACACCGGTCGCCACCATTGGCATCCGCGGCACCAAGGTCGCCGGGCGGGCGGCCCAGGAAGGATCCGAGAACACCATTTCCCTGCTACCCGAAACCAACGCCCAGGGCGTTCAGTCGGTTGGTCAATTGTCGGTGACCAATCAGGGCGGCACGGTGACCCTCAGTTCGATTGGCGCGACGGTACAAATGTCCAGCGCCTTCCAGCCACCAC
>Ga0233429_1003916_pt1 | contig 13587 bp, 15 predicted proteins | sample SI_118_April2016_3_FD_179879 | JGI IMG/M metagenome (GOLD analysis project Ga0233429, IMG submission 179879) | Seawater microbial communities from Saanich Inlet, British Columbia, Canada - SI_118_April2016_135_MG | ecosystem: Environmental > Aquatic > Marine > Inlet | place: Canada: British... | reverse complement strand
TGAATACAATCGCCACGCGTCACACGGCCCGCGAGGCGATGAATCTGTTCGCCGGTCGAAAAGTGCGTATCCTGTTGGCCGAGGACAACTTCACCAACCAGCAGGTGGCCCTGGGCATTCTCAAGAAACTCGGACTTGCAGCAGAAGCCGTTGCAAACGGGGCGGAGGCGGTTAAATCCCTTGAAACCATACCCTACGATCTTGTCCTTATGGATGTGCAAATGCCTGAGATGGATGGGCTCGATGCGACCCGCCACATCCGTGATTCGCGGTCAGACGTCCTTGATCACCGGATTCCCATCATCGCCATGACCGCCCATGCCATGGCCGGAGACCGCGAAAAATGTCTGGAAGCGGGCATGAACGGCTATGTTTCCAAGCCGGTGGAGCCCTTGGCATTGGTTGAGGCCCTCGTGAAATGGCTGCCGCCGGAAAACGATGCCAGCCCAAGGGGTACGGATAAACCAAAAGCGACTTTTTTTAAAGACGCCCAGGTCTCTGAACCGACCGTCTGGGACAGGACGGTCATGCTGGAGCGTCTGATGGGGGATCAAGATCTGGCCGGGACGATCATGGAAGGATTTTTAACGGATATCCCTCGTCAGATTCAGTCTCTCAAGGAATTCTTGGAGAAAGGTGATGTTTCAGGTGTTGAACGCCAGGCCCATACGATTAAGGGGGCAGCGGCCAATGTGGGGGGCGAGGCATTGCGCGAAGTGGCCTTCGTGATGGAAAAGACCGGTAGAGCCGAATATTTGAGCGCCGGTATGGCAAACATGCAGGCGATCGAAAGATGTTTCGATCGCTTGCAACAAGAGATGATCACCTACTTGAGCGGCAGGAAATAGAAAGTAAAAACCAACAGGGTTACAACATTTTTTTGCAGAGAAAATGTCATATGGACCTACCAGTGCCGGAGTGACGGGTATCTTGCCGGAACACGTGCGCAAGTTGGGTCGAATACATGAAAAGGGGGACGCGGCCATAAAAATCTTAATCGCTGAAGACGATGTCACTTCCCGCAACATGTTGGCAGCCACATTGAAGAAAAGCGGCCATGAAGTGGTGGAAACCGCCAACGGCTTGGATGCGTGGGCTGCACTGCAGAAACCCGACGCACCCAAAATTGCCATTTTCGACTGGATGATGCCGGAGATGGACGGGCTGGAACTGTGCAGAACCATCCGTGAAGGCAGCGCCATGGGATATATCTTTATTATTCTCCTTACGGTGAGAAGTACCAGAGAAGACATTGTTAAAGGATTGGAAGCAGGCGCAGATGATTTTTTGATCAAACCTCCGGATCCGGCGGAACTGTCCGCACGAATCAAAAACGGTATGCGCATCCTGAAACTGGAAAAGGAACTTACAAAGGCAAATGAAGCACTCCGGATTTCATCTTTAACCGATCCTCTAACCGGAATTTATAATCGAGGTTACCTTACCGAACATCTTCCACATGATATCAAGAGGGCAAGGCGATACCGCCATCCATTATCTCTGATTTTATGCGACATCGATTATTTCAAGAAGGTGAATGATACCTTCGGACACTTGACCGGAGACCGGGTACTGGTGGAATTCGTTCAAAGAATTGCCGGGTCGATCAGGGAAAACGTGGACTGGATCGTCAGGTACGGAGGGGAAGAATTCATGATTGGTCTTCCGGAAACGGATTGTGAAGGTGCCCGTGTTGTTGCTGAAAGATTACGCAATAAGGTCGCCCAAACGGGTATAAGGGTGAAGGAGCAGGAAATCCGTATCACGGCCAGTTTTGGAATAAGCGCTTTTGACGCGAATACGCCGGATGAAAAAATCTCGTTTGAAAAGATGATCAGTCTTGCCGACAAACTGCTTTACCAGTCCAAAAGGAGAGGAAGAAACAGGATCGAGGTGGGAAAACTGTAAGAAAACAATCGGAAAGACAGGGATGAATATTATTAACTACCGGAGCTTGTGATGTTTGATGGGAAAATTTGGATTTTGATTATTGAGGATGATATCACATCGCAAATGTTCCGTTTATTTCGCATTGAAGGAGCGTCTCAATGAAAATATTGATTGCAGAGGATGATTTAACATCCCGCACCATGCTTCAGGCGATCCTGGGAAAGTGGGGTTATGAAGTGATCGTCACCTGCGATGGTGCAGAAGCCTATGCCGCATTACAGCAGGAGGATACCCCCCAGTTGGCCTTGTTGGACTGGGAGATGCCGGTATTGGATGGCGCTGCCGTGTGCCGAAAACTCCGTACGCAGAAAAGAAACGACCCCTTGTATCTGATCCTTCTGACATCCAGAGGTAACCGGGAAGACATTGTCCTGGGACTTGAGGCGGGTGCTGACGACTACATCACCAAGCCTTATGACAACCATGAACTGCGTGCCAGAATCAGTGTGGGAAGCCGGGTGATTAAACTGCAGGATGAACTGCGGGAACGGGATAAACTTCAGGGGGTGCTGGAAATGGCCGGCGCTGTCTGTCACGAGTTGAACCAACCCCTACAAAGCGTGTCCGCTTTTTCGGAACTGTTATTGATGAACCTGGGTGACAACGATCCAAATTTGGAAATGCTGAAAAACATCAGGGGAGGCATTGAACGGCTCGGCAAACTGACGAGAAAAATCATGAACATCACTCGGTACCAATCAAAACCCTATTTGGGAAAAAGTAAAATTATCGATATTGAAGCCGCCTCCCGGCCTGAAGAAAGGTGAACGAAATCATGATGGATGGGAAAAAGATATTGGTGGTAGATGATGAAAAGCAGATCCTGGACATGTATTCAGGATTTTTTTCAATGAAGGGATATGGGGTCCAAACAGCGAAAAGCGCGGAGGAGGCGCTTGAAATTCTTGAAAAGGAACAATACTGGGTGATGTTTCTGGACTTGAATTTGCCCGGTATGAGTGGGGTCGATCTTTGCCGACAAATTTGCAGGGACCGTCCCATGGCTATTTGCCATGCGGTGACCGGTTATGGATCGCTCTATGAACTGCATGACTGCCGTAAAGCGGGGTTTGAGGATTTGTTTATCAAGCCCGCAGGCCTGAGAGATCTGTTGGAGGCAGCCGAACACGCTTTCAAGAAACTGGAGCGGTGGCGAAAAGGAGGGACCATGTAAATATGAACACGGAATCCGGCAGAGAATTTAAGCAGAGGGCATAAAAATGAATTGCCAAAAAAAAACCGCAGGTCAAATCCGCGATGCCGGGGTATCGGGCGGTGTTTTGGCCCATATGAACACGTCAATCATGTGAAATTAAGGAAGATGGAATCTACAATGGAGAATGCGAAGTTATGAAAAAAATCCTGGTGATTGATAATCAGCCCGTCCTATTGAAATTAATGAGCGACCTGCTGAAAAGGCAAGGGCATCAAGTTATATCGGCTAAAGATGGTCTTTCCGCTCTCGATGTTCTAAAAACCTTTATTCCCGATGTTATTTTTGTTGACCTTGTCATGCCCAATATCAGTGGCGATAAGCTCTGCCGGATTATTCGGAGCAACCCAAAATTCAATGATGTTTATATCGTCATCATTTCAGCAATAGCTGCTGAAGAAAAAATCAATATCACTGAAATCGATGCAGATGCCTGCATTGCGAAAGGGCCGTTTGACAAGATGTCGGAACATGTCCTGGGTGTGTTGGAACAGTTGGATAAAAAAACTTTAAATGATCTTTCAGAAAAAGTAATCGGTATTGAAAATGTTTATGCGCGGGAGATTACAAAGGAGTTGCTTTCTTCCAAAAGGCATTCGGAAGTCATATTAGATAACATGGCCGAAGGGATCCTGGAGCTTAACTTTGAAGGAAAAATAATTTTTGCGAATCTTGCGGTTACGTTGCTGAGTGGAACTCCAGAAACGCACCTGTTGGCGTCAAAGTTTTCTGAGCTTTTTGATGATTCTCATCGTCAAAGGATTGAAAATCTAATTAATCAGGTGGATATGGGGCCGCAGAAAACCCCCGAAGATTCGCCGGTGACACTAAACGGAAAACAGGTTTCAGTTAACCTGTTGCCGGTTAAAAACACTGAAAGTACATCCATCATCGCCATAATGAATGATATCAGCGAACGAAAGCGTCTGGAATTCCAACTCCAACAGGCCCACAAAATGGATTCGATCGGTACGTTTGCCGGCGGCATCGCCCATAATTTAAACAATATTCTTTCCCCCATCATGGCCCATTCAGAAATGGTCATGATGGATCTTGCTTCCGACAGTCCCCTGCAAGAAAATATGAAAGCAATATTTCGGTCCGGTGAGCGCGCAAGAGATGCGGTCAAACAGATTATTGCCTTCGCCCGTCAGAAGGAGTCTGAAAAAATAGTTATACGGATGGGGTTTGTTATCAAGGAAGCGATCAAACTGCTTAGATCATCCATACCCACCACCATTGATATTCATCAAAAATTGGAAGTCGAATCAGATACTGTCTTTGCCGACCCTACCCAGATTCATCAGGTTATATTTAATCTTTGCACCAATGCGTCTCATGCCATGCGTGAAAAAGGAGGGGTGCTTGAGATTGAACTGGACGAATTAGACCTTAATTCCGAAGCGGTTATTCAATTTGACGGGTTGATCCCCGGCTCTTTTATAAGACTGACGGTAAAGGACACCGGCCACGGCATAGCCCCCGGAGCCATTAATAGGATCTTCGATCCCTATTACAGCACAAAAGAGGTTAATGAAGGGACAGGCATGGGGCTATCGATCGCCCATGGTATCGTCAAGAGCCACGGGGGTGACATCACGGTTGAAAGTGGGTTGGGGAAAGGTACGACATTTCAAGTATTGTTTCCAAGGTATGAGGAGGACATTCCCCGAGTTGCCGCGCAGCCGGTTCACCCTACAAGAAAAACAGAAAGAATCCTTTTCGTTGACGATGAAAGAACCGTTGCGAATGTAATGCAGTTGATGCTCGAGAAACTGGGTTATAAAGTAAGCGCCAGAACGAGCAGCATCGAAGCGCTTGAAGCCTTTCGAAATAATCCTCACGGATTTGATCTTGTGATTACAGACATGACCATGCCCCATATGACCGGTAAAGACTTGGCTAAAGAAATAATGGGCATACGTTCTGATATCCCCATTATCCTGTGTACCGGATTCAGTGAACAGATTGATGAACAGAAGGCAATGGCCATGGGGATCCGCGCCTATGTCATGAAACCGATCGAAATGGCAGAGATTGCCAGGACGATTCGGGAGGTTTTAGATAACCGCCAAGGGTTCGATCAAAAATTGTTATCCTGAGCGCAGCATCCGTAGAATTCAACAATGCCATTTGAAAGCCTGCAGCATGTGAACAGTTTGATTGCATTTTCCGGGATAATCGAAAGGTCATGGAGAATTTAGTCTATGAACAGAAGAAAGATATTATTTGTTGACGATGATGCCGCCATTCGGAATGCGATGGGAAAAGTTTTTAACCGAGGCGGTTACAATGTAATATTGGCGGAGAATGCTGAGCAGGCTTTAGAAATAATAAAGCACGAAAATATCAATGTTATGTTTTTGGACCTTAACCTGCCGGGAATGAATGGCGTAGATCTTTGCAGGTATATTCAGAAAGAGAAACCGGATGCGATCATCTATGCCGTCACCGGGTATTTCTCACTCTATGAAATCTCAGAATGTATAGACGCTGGATTCAAGGATTATTTTGAAAAACCGGCTGATTTGAAATTGCTTATAAAAGCAGCCGATGATGCATTTCAGAAATTAGAAATAGAGGCCCAAACCGGTGCCCCTAAATTTTATGATATATGATATCTGGAATAGAGTTTGCAATACCCCTGAAATATGATTTACGGAACACATCTTAATATAGGTGACATATTTTCTGGCCGTGTCGCTTAAAGAAAGATGGCTAACATTATTTTGCCCTTTACAAAAACTTATAGGATAATTGGAAATACGAACTACCTATGTCACCCGACTACATAAAAGCGAGAAAATCACAGTATCATTTTTATAGAGCCGTCCCTCTTTTCACTAAAATTGATGGAGAGAAATTTGTCTTATACAAGCCGGCAGGAACAATTCTTGGTGAGATGCGGTTAAGTGACAGCAAACATCCTGAAGATTTATTTCTTAAAAAAGACGACAAGATAAACGGTATCAAGGAAGCGCAGAAGGCCTTTAATCGCAAATTAGAAACAGATATCAAGACAGGAAGCCCGGAGAAGGTAAAAGAAACCCTGGTAACCATTATGGATGAAACCCTTACAGAGCCCCGCAGCGGGAGCCTTGAAGGGGTATCCCAAACCATGGATATCTTAGCGGAATATTCGACGGAATCTGATGTGATAAATAATTTACTGGCGGTCTCGACAAAAGATTACTCAACAATTATGCATTCGATAAATATTATGGCCTTTTCTTTAAGCTTCGGGATTTATTTAGGTTCTTCCAAATCCGATTTAAAAAACCTGGGGTTGGCGGCATTGCTGCATGATGTTGGGAAAACAAAAATCAATCCTGAAATTCTTACCGCTGCAAGACGACTGACAAAAGAAGAGTTCACAGAGATGCAGAGTCACAGCATCATTGGTTACAATATACTCAAATCCTGTAATTTCCAGTGTAAAGAAATAAAAGTGGGCGCATTAGAACACCATGAAAAATTGGACAAAAGCGGCTATCCAAACGGTAAAAGCAATATAGCCGAAGTTTCCCAGATATTAGGGATCATCGACTGTTATGAAGCCTTAACAAATGACGACAGGCCATACCGGAGTGCCATGGAGCCCTATGAGGCGCTCCAGCTCATTAAAAAGGATGTCATGGAAGGAAAGTACAACAAATCCTTTTTTGAAAAATTTGCCCATAGTTTGACGCGATAAAAATGCACCAGGGACAGAAAATGAATAACCATTTCCCGATACTTCTAGCCGAAGATAATCCTGTTTCACGAAAGATACTTGAAAACTATCTCCAAAAGGCGGGATATGAAGTTGTGTCTGTTGAAAATGGCCGTAAGGCAATGGAGTTATTAAAAAAGAAACATTTTCCCATCCTTTTGACAGACTGGATGATGCCTGAAATGGATGGCCTTGAACTATGCAAGGCTATCAGAAGAGATATCACAAACGATTATGTTTTTATTATTATCCTAACGGTTAAGGATTCTAAAGATGATCTTGTCTCAGGACTGGAGGCCGGGGCAGATGATTATTTGACCAAGCCCATAAACAATGCAGAACTGATTGCACGTATCAAAACCGGCATACGCATTCTGGAATTGGAACAATCCCTTAAAAAAGCCAATGAAGAAATAGAAATTCTATCCATAACCGATCCGCTCACAGAAGTTTACAATCGTCGATACCTTACCCAAAACCTTCCACTTGAAATCAAAAGAGCAAGAAGATACAAACATCCGCTTTCGATGCTCATCTGTGACATTGATTATTTCAAAAAAGTCAATGACACCTACGGGCATCACGTAGGGGACCTGGTGTTGAAACAGGTGGCTAAATGCATCGAAAAATCGATCAGAAATGTCGATTGGATGGTCCGGTACGGTGGGGAGGAATTTGTCATTGTGGTTCCGGAGACAGATATTAAAGGGGCGTATATTTTGGCAGAAAGACTTCTAAATGCCATATCACAAAAGAGAATCAAAATAGATGAGAATAAGATTTCTGTCACAGCCAGCTTTGGTATTACCGGTTTTTGCGCCGGTACTCCCGAGGATAAAATTTCGTTTGAAGCGATGGTCAAGCAGGCCGACGAATACCTGTACAAGGCCAAACAGGAAGGCAGAAACAGGATAGAGGTGGGACAGCTATAAAAAAACCCTGCAAAATACAGAATTCCAGAATGTTAAGTGTCGTAATCTTGTCTTTTCGTCCCTTATTTCCACAAATGATATCATCGGAAACAACAGCCGGCAGAATCATACGGCAGTGAATAAGGACAATGCGTTTCTGCGGTTAAGAAAATATAGCGTCCTTCAAGTCAAGTACGAAGCGACCGTCTTTGGGAATTGACGCGTATCGATGGGCTTTACCATGTAGCCGTTGCAGCCGGCTGCCTCGGCTTTTTCCTGGTCACCGACCATTGCCTGGGCCGTCAGGGCGACAACGGGTATCGAGCTTGTCCGGGTGTCTTCTTTCAGAAGCCTGGTGGCGGTCAACCCGTCCATCCCGGGGAGTTGAACATCCATCAGGATCAAATCGGGATGGATCCGAAGGGCCAGTTCGATCCCGGCCTGGGCATCGGTTGCTTGCAGTACCGTGTAACCGTTAATCTCCAGAATATCCGTCACCAGCTCCATATTGAGGGGACTGTCCTCCACCACTAAAATTTTAGCACTATCCATTGACTGTCTCCTTTCTTTGCTGACAACAAGGAAGCCTGTGAAGGGCTTCAAGAAGATCGCGGCTTGATTCGCCCTTGGAAACCAGCCCTGAAATGTGTTGGCCCAGACGCGCCTGATCTTCACCGCTGATGTCCTTTGCCGTGTAGACGATCACAGGCACTTGTCCCCAGGGGTGGCGCTTCATCTCATCGATGACCTCAAACCCGCTCATCCCGGGCATCATCAGATCCAGGACAACGGCGTCATAGCCGTTTGTTTTCATCAACTCCAAACCTTCTGCGCCGGAGGTGGTCCCTTCAACGTCATACCCATTGAGCTCCAGGAACGCGTAAATCAGATCCAGGGTCTTGGTATGGTCGTCGATGACCAGAATCCGGGATGCGGTGTTTCGCAGTTTTCCGGATGATTTCAACGCTTCCAGCTTGACGATCAGCTCCTTTCGGTCCAGAGGTTTTAAGACATAATTAACGGCCCCCAGGTCATGGGCCATGATCTTCTCATCGACCATCGAACAGACAATCACGGGGATATCCCGGGTTTCGGGATTTTCCTTCAGGGCGTTTAGGACCTGCCACCCGTCCTTTTTGGGAAGCATGATATCCAGCGTAATCGCGCTCGGCTTCAGTTCGCCGGCAAGACGCAGACCCGCCTCTCCATCCGCGGCATGGGTCACGCGATAACCGGCCTGGGAAAGATAAATCGATATCAGCTCTGCGGAACGCGGCTCATCCTCGATTACCAGGATCAATTCCCCTGCAGACGCCTCCTTTGTTCCGTCCTCATTACCGGTTATATTCTCCGGGAGGTCCTCCGCGGCATGCTCCTTGAGGTGCGCCAGCGGGAGGCTGAGGGAAAAAGTGGTCCCCTCTCCTTTCTCGCTGGCGAACCAGATTTCCCCTCCGTGCAGTTCAGCAAGCTTCTTGCTCAGGGCCAATCCGAGGCCCGTTCCCTCTTGCTGCCGGGAATAGCTGTTATCGATCTGCTGGAATTCGGAAAATATTTTGTCATAGTCTTCAGGTGCAATGCCGATGCCTGTGTCGGAAACTGAGATCTGCACCCGCTGTCTGGCGGGATCGTCGGCTTTCTCCAGTGTGCCCTCCAGGTGCACCTGGCCCCCTTCCGGGGTGAATTTGACCGCATTTGAAAGCAGATTGTAAAGTATCTGCTTGAAGTGCTTGGGGTCGGCTTCGATCTCTTCCAGTGCGGGGTCGATTTTGTAATCCAGGGCAATGGACTTTTTGCCGGCAAGGACTTTAACGATGCTGGTGATGCCGTCGATGGTTGTTTCGAGGGGAAACAGCTCCATCCGCAATTCCAGTTTGCCGGCCTCGATCTTTGAGAGATCGAGGATGTCGTTGATCATGTTCAAAAGGTGTTTGCCGCTGCTCCGGATATTGCCCAAATACTGCACCTGCTTTGGGTTAAGCGGCCCGAATGCCTGGTCTTCAAGAACTTCACCGAATCCAATGATGGAGTTTAGCGGTGTGCGCAGCTCATGCGACATATTGGCAAGAAACGTCGATTTGGTGCGGTTTGCCTGATCAAGGTTCCGGTTCACGGATTCCAGTGCCCCGTTTCGTTCAAGCAGCGCCTGCTTTGCCGCTTCTTCGGCCTTTTTAATCCTACGGTGCAGAAACGTAAGCTGGCTGTGGCTCGCCCCAAAACCGATAAGCAGGATGCAACATCCGATCAGAAACAGTTTTGGAATAAATTCATTGGGCAGCCCGGGTCCGTAAAACGAAACCCCGGCCAGTATGCCGAAAACCCCCAACCCCATGGTGGAAAATCCTACATGCATCAATCCTATCACGCCTCCTTTAGTATGAACTTCTTGAACTTCTCCACAAGCTCTCCATCCCACCACCCCTTTGCAACCTCTGCATCCAGGATGTCGAAGGCCTTTCCGGGGGGATACGCCTCCTTGTAGGAACGTTTGGTTGTCAGCGCGTCATAGACGTCTACGATGGCCATGATACGCGCTGCAATGGGAACTTCATCTCCCTTGAGACCATCCGGGTAACCGCTTCCGTCGAGTTTTTCGTGGTGCCAGCGGATAACCGGCAGGGCGTAACGCACCGACTTGAGAGAATGGCAAATCTTGTAACCGACGAGCGGATGCTCCTTGACCGTTTCATACTCTTCGAGCGTCAGTTTGCCGGGTTTGTTGATCAAAGATTCATCCAGGGTGATCTTTCCGATATCGTGGAGGGGTCCTCCCTTGCGGATGGCTTCCCGATCGGTGTCGGAAAGCTCGAGTATTCCGGCAAGCGCCATTGCATACCGGGAAACACGTTCGATATGGCCCTCTGTATATTTGTCTTTGGCCTCAATGGCCCGGGCAAGGGCGAAGATTACGTTTTCTGCCGTATCGAGCTGTTCGTTGAGATATTTTACCTTGAGCAGAGAACGGATCCGGGCGAGCACCTCAAGCTTATTGAAAGGCTTCGATATGAAGTCATCGGCCCCCGCCTCGATGGCCCTGATTTTGTCCTCCATCTCCCTTAATGCCGTAATCATAACGATCGGGATCAACCGGGTGTTCTCCCTCGCCTTGACCTTCTCACAAACCTGGTATCCGTTTATGTCGGGCATCTGGATGTCAAGAAGAATCAGGTCCGGCGCATTTGTCTTAACCATCTCCAGCGCATCATGGCCGTTTTTGGCCAGCACCACCTGATACCCTTCACTTATCAAATGTGCCTCAAGAAGTTCCCTGTTCTGTTTCACATCGTCCACAACCAGAATACGGGAATTACGATTCTGGTCCTTCAGGTCATTCAACATTTCATCATCTTTCGTAGCATCGGCGTTAAAGCTCTTTATTTGTCATTAAACATCGTCATAAACCACTTTTTACTTGAGGGTGAAAAGGGCTCAACAACGCAGAATTATTTATTTCTTTATGATGTTTCAAATCAGAAAGTCTGACAACGGTGTGTGTAAATATTACGGTATTTTTGGGACATTCATTTTGGTAGGTATAGTGCCTTTTTGGGTTTGACATTCAAGTCGCGAACTTATAAGTATTTAAATATACATTATTTATTCAACTTTTCTATGTGGCATGAAATTTGTAATATGCTTCATCTATAGGAAAAATAAATGCACGAAATAGAAACAGACCACAATAAAAATCTTTTGGTTATCCGCTTAAACGGGTTTCAAAGCTTAAATAGAGAGTCGTTTGTTTCTGATATTGAGCAGGCAGCAGCCAATCTGCCCCTCGGTTTTTCCTGCATCATCATCCTTTACAAATATAAGATTTTTCCCAATAAGCAACTACAGGACCTTGAAGATTTGTTGTATGCCTATGGTTTAAAAACAATAGTATACGTAGGCGGACATCATCATTCTTTTTTTCGCCACAAAGCATCTCTTAAACAAACAGATATTAGGATTGTTCAGGCAACCACTTTAGAAGAGGCAGAACATGTGCTGTCAATAAAAACAGAATCTTAGTTTGAGAACTCCGTCATAGGCAGGGGGTTCGCACATACTGATAGATTTTCATCGATGAGCAAAAAGACTGTTTCCGAGGCCGGCACAACCTCTGGCGAGACCCTCCACCGGCTACGGGGGCATCTTCAACATCCGGGCCTCTTTCGGAGATATAAAGCTTTAAATATTTCGCCAAAAGAGGTTCCGGATGTTTCATGAGGCTACTTTAAAAACGAGAAAAAACAGATCTTTAAATCCTGAAATTGAAAAGTTTAGAGATGAAAGAATAATCCTAATAAAAGGATGACGGGCTGAGGAAGGGCCATATTTTTCGCCGCCAACCATGCATATATGCCCATTGGCGTTTTGGTGAACGGCCTGCGGCTGGTGGTCGATGGGAGCCGGATGATCTGAGAGGTTCAGGTCCGGTTTTGGGAGAGCCTGGGGGTGAGGTTCCCTTGGTCTACTCGCAACTTTTAAGGGTCAAATGAATACGGGGATTTATTATGCCTGAAAAGCCTACCTACCATCAATTGGAGCAGCGGGTTCGGGACTTAGAGAGAGCTGAGTCTATTCGTAACCAGACCTTGCATGAGGCAAAGGATGATAGTTTGCGAGAAGTGTTGGAGAATTCGATAGATGCATCTTATAAACGCAATCTGAAAGCCAATACCTATGATTATCTAAGCCCGGTCTTTACCCGGATTTCAGGTTATACGCCTGAAGAAATGAAGGCATTACCCAATGACGGCGTTCTGAATTTGATTCATCGGGATGATCTGCCTGAAGTCAATCGCGTCATTTCCGAATCTATGTCCGGTACTGTCGGCACAACGTATCAACTGGAATATCGGTTCAGGCATAAAAAGAGGGGATATGTTTGGTTGCAAGATCGATTCATCACAATGGGGGATGCAGAGGGTAATATTACGGTTTCCGATAAGGGGTCAATCGTCTCTGTATTTACTTTGCCTCAGGAAAATATCCAGTGCCTCAATCACCGTTCCGGTGAGCGTATTACCGGTCTCCTTTGCGTAGGCCTCCACCCGTTTGGCTAACCTGGGAGGGATTTGGGTGGTTAATTCCAGGGCTGTATCAGTTTGATGGTTATCAATGGTATCATTGTTCATTAGTTGGATTTTCCTTTTGGCCGGCGATTTCCAGTATCAGGCACTTTCAAAAACAGTATTGACAATGACAGCTTCTATTTCCGGGGTCGGTGTCCATTTATATTCATTCTCAAAGCGTTTTTTCAGAAGCAAGTAACGGGCTTCTATAACATTGTCAGTAGGCTTGTCGAAGGGGACAGTAATTGATTTTCCCCGCCGGCATGAAAATGTGAGCGTCTCACTCAGTCTCAATTTCAAAGTATCCTGACTGACAGATTGTAATTTTCGATTATGTGATATGTTCAACCGGTCACACTATCGTGCCTGTCATATATTTCGGCTATTATGGGAAAATGATTGAGTCTTGATCTTACAACGGAATCAATGATACAGAATAGACGGTATTGGATGGAAAATTTGACAAAGCAATAATGCGGTCTGCATTCAAGAATACAAAATCGGAGGTTACTGTAAATAATCGGTTGAAGAAAGAAACTATCCCAGAATGGAATCTTTGACGGATTTTTGGTTTATGTGTTGTTTTCCATATCATTTGGTCAAAACCTGCCTGTCATCATAGAGGATTGAAAATGCCTGATTTTCCAACCTTAAAGCTCTCGCCAAATTATGAAAATGGCGCAAATCTTGCTCTCTCTCTCTCTCTCTCTCTCTCTCTCTCTCTCTTACCCCTTTTAACTTTAA
>Ga0233429_1003915_pt1 | contig 13587 bp, 16 predicted proteins | sample SI_118_April2016_3_FD_179879 | JGI IMG/M metagenome (GOLD analysis project Ga0233429, IMG submission 179879) | Seawater microbial communities from Saanich Inlet, British Columbia, Canada - SI_118_April2016_135_MG | ecosystem: Environmental > Aquatic > Marine > Inlet | place: Canada: British... | reverse complement strand
CATGGTGAACCGTAGGTTTTCCTGGTGTCGTTGTTTCGGTCTAGACATCCAAAACACTACGATATTTCAACAGGTTAATCTACGTTCACCGCCTAATTCAAAGGCTGGAGTGAATAATTCAGGTTAGTAAAAGGGCAAATTTTCATAGTATATTGACAATTCTCAGGTAGTGTAACGAACAAATACGCACAACAATCTATGGATTGAGATAATGGATCAGGAATCAAATGCCGATTTGTCAAGCGACGAGCTGCGGCGAATCGTGACTGAAGTTGTATCCGCCTATGTCAGTTATAATAGTTTGCCCAACTCAGAACTTCCCACATTGATCCAAACAGTGCATGGCGCACTTGTCGGCGTTAGCAATGGCGCAACCGAAGAGGCCAAGAAAGAAACGCAAAAACCGGCGGTGCCTATTCGACGGTCAATCCAAAACGACTACCTTGTCTGTCTGGAAGACGGCAAGAAATTGAAGATGCTGAAACGGTATTTGCGCACCCGTTACAATCTGACCCCGGATGAATATCGCCGCAAATGGGGCCTGGCATCTGACTACCCCATGGTGGCACCCAGCTATTCTTCGTTGCGCTCCAATTTCGCCAAGAAAATCGGCTTGGGGCGTGCCCGTGGCACGACCTAGGGGATGTTTCTTCAAAACATGCCCGGAATCTCAAGAAAAGCGCAATTGAATCAATCGTCTAAGTCGCGCCAAACAAGTCTTGGGCGACTTCGATTAACTGAAAACTGCTCTAACTCAGAACCATAACCTGCTTGATTGATTTTCAGCGCGCGGCGTATTTGCCGCCGCTCCACTCGTATAATACGTAAGCCGGCTGTTTGATATCACCATTGCCGTCGAAAGCGATCTCGCCCAATACGGATTTGAAGACGTTCGAATTTAGCGCCTTGGTCAACTCGTCCAATTCCAGGCTGCCGGCCTTGGTCGCCGCCAGGGCCCAGATTTGCACGGCAGCGTAAGCATGCAAGGTAAGGCCTTCCGGCTCGAACCCAGCCTTTCGAAAGGTATCCACCGCCGACTTGGCAGCCGGGGCTTTGCGCGGATCGCGGGGGTATGTCATCAACGTGCCTTCGCCCGCGGCGCCGGTAATTTTCCAATATTCCTGCGTCGCCAAATCATCGCCTGAAATCATCGAGGTGGACATACCCTTTTCACGCATCCGCCGCACGATCAGGCCAGCCTCCCTGTGGTAGCCGCCATAATACAAAGCATCGATATTGTTCATCTGTAACTTAGCGACAAAATCGTCATAGTTTTTCTTGCCAGGTTTTACGCTGGCCAGCATGTCTTCATTCATGCCGCGCGAATTGAGCTGCAATTTCGCCGCCCCGGCCAAGGCTTTGGAATAGCTCCGTCCATCGTGCACGATGGCAACTTTTTTACCGCCGAAGGTTTCGGCCAAGTAGTCGCCCGCGATGGTGCCTTGCTGATCATCCCGGCCACAGACGCGATAGACGTTGTCAAAACCACGTTCCGTCAGGGCCGGATTGGTGGAGGCCGGCGAAATTTGCAAGATGCCCTCTGCATTGTAGATGTCCGAGGCGGCAATTGATGCACCGGAGCAGAAATGTCCGGCAACAAATTTGACGCCTTGGTTGAGCACGTCCTTGGCCACGGCCACCGCTTTTTTCGGATCACAACGATCATCGCCGAACATCACCTTGATCTTCTGTCCCAGGACACCGCCCTTGGCATTCAGATCCGCAACCGCCAGTTCCGTCCCACGCTTTACCTGTTCGCCAAAGACTTCGAATGGCCCGGTCATCGGTCCGATCGCGGCAATAACAATTTCGGCCCGGGCTGAGGCAACGATCAAGGCCAAGGCAGCGGCCAAGCCGAGAAGCATGGGTTTTTGGAATTTCATAGGCATCATTATACCACCGCTGGAGCAGTTCCGAGCAAAGTTACAGCAAAGGTGTTTGATATTATACCTTGATGCCGGGTCGGGTGTCGGGGGGTGCTGCTTTCTTGCGCAGCATGTATTCCAGCTTGCGCACCGCCAAGCGTGACAGCTCCGCCTCGGACGCGGAGGCCGGGCCGACGATGGAAACCTCTAGCAGGCTGACAGGGTCAATCGCGGACACTTTGACAGAAGCGCCGATAACCTGGAATTCCACCAGATAGCTGGCGCCAGAGCCCCTCTGAGAACCCCTGCCAGGCCTTGTATTTCTCGCCATGCTAATGCCGCCGCGACGGAGGGAAGCCGATCCGATTTTATGCGGCGCGGCGCAAGTGCAATCGCGACCACACCGTTTTCAGTGCGGCGACCAGTTCCGCCATCATGGCATCATCATGGAATGGCGTCGGGGTAAAGCGCAGGCGCTCGGTACCGCGCGGCACCGTGGGATAATTGATGGGCTGCACATAGATGCCGAATTCATCCAACAAATCGTCGGAGACCTGTTTGCACAACGCCGCGTCACCGACCATCAAAGGTACGATGTGGCTGACTGACGGCATCAAGGGCAGCTCGGCCTCGGCGAACAATGTCTTCAAGGCCGCGGCCCGTTCCTGATGCTTCTCACGTTCCGCATTGGAAGTTTTCAGATGCCGCACACTGCATAAAGCACCGGCGGCGATCGCCGGCGCGATCGAGGTCGTGAAGATGAAGGAGGAGGCATAACTGCGGATCACATCGACCAGATCCGAGGACGCGGTGATATAACCGCCCATCACGCCAATCGCCTTGGCCAGGGTGCCTTCGATGATATCCAGTTGATCCATGACGCCGTCACGTTCGGCGACACCGCCGCCACGGGGGCCATACATGCCAACCGCATGAACTTCATCCAAATATGTCAGGGCGCCGTATTTCTTGGCGATGGCGCAAATCTCGCCGATCGGGGCAATATCGCCGTCCATGGAATAGACAGATTCAAAAGCCACGATCTTCGGCGTATTAGGGTCGGCCTTGGCCAGCAGCTCTGTCAGATGTTCGGTATCATTATGGCGCCAGATCTGCTTCGGGCCGCCGCCATGACGGATGCCGTCGATCATTGAGGCATGGTTCAAGGCATCGGAAAAAATAATCAGACCCGGCAGCGCCTTGACCAACGTCGACAGGGTCGCTTCGTTGGAGATGTACCCGGAGGTGAACAGCAGGGCGGCTTCCTTGCCATGCAGATCCGCCAGCTCCCGCTCTAATAGGACATGATAATGGTTGGTGCCCGAGATGTTGCGGGTACCGCCCGAACCGGCACCGACCTTGTCCAGGGCCGTATGCATGGCGTTCAAGACATCCCTGTTTTGGCCCTGCCCCAGATAATCGTTGGAGCACCAAACCGTGACGTCCTGTTGCCCGCCATCGTGATGCCGCGTCGCCTTGGGAAAATTGCCTGCATGACGCTCCAGCTCCGCGAATACACGGTAACGCCCTTCATTGCGAAGGTCAGCTATGCGGTCGGCAAATAGTTTATCATAGTCCATAGTCAATCCCCTTATGCGCCGAACTATACAATCCCCAAATGGCAGCAGACTTGATCAGTATCAATTAAACGCATTTCAAATTTATTAACCAAGGATAGTTTGCCGCCTGAAAAGGTATTTTCAAGCCTAATTCATGGCTAGCGGACATTTTGTCGCACGAATCGCCACGCTGGCAAAGTAAACCCGGCAACGCTGTCACCGCGGTGGTTGTCGCAGCGGCAATCCTTGGCTAATAAGGCTGTAATCACAATGACGGCACCACGAAGGAGTTTAGGCGCATGAATACGGATCGGGCAAAAAGCCAGACGGATTATCTCGCAACCGGGTCTTTCTCCTGGGAGGATCCTTTTCTGCTGGATGATCAGCTGAATGAAGAGGAGAAGCTGGTCCGCGACAGCGCCCGCGATTATTGCCAGGACAAGCTGATGCCCCGAATAATCGAGGCCACGCGGCAGGAAAAATTCCACCGTGAAATCATGAACGAGATGGGCGAGTTGGGGCTGTTGGGCTCGACCATCGAAGGTTATGGCTGCGCCGGCGTCTCGTATGTCTGCTATGGCCTGATCGCCCGCGAAGTTGAGCGCGTGGACAGCGGTTACCGATCCGCCGCCTCGGTACAGTCGTCCCTGGTCATGCATCCCATCAACGCCTATGGCAGCGAAGAGCAACGGCAAAAATTCCTGCCCAGGCTGGCGACCGGCGAACATGTGGGCTGCTTCGGCCTGACCGAGCCTGACCATGGCTCCGACCCCGGCTCGATGATCACCAGGGCCAAGAAAGTGGATGGCGGTTGGATCCTGAACGGCGCCAAGATGTGGATCACCAATTCCCCCATCGCCGATGTCGCCGTGGTCTGGGCCAAGGACGACAATGGTGATATTCGGGGCTTCATCGTGGAGCGGGACTTCAAGGGTTTCTCCACCCCCAAGATTGAAGGCAAACTGAGCCTGAAAGCCTCCATCACGGGCGGTATCGTCTTGGAAGACTGCTTCGTGCCGGACGAGAATTATCTGCCCGAGGCAAAGGGCCTATCGGGTCCATTTGGCTGTCTCAACCGGGCCCGTTACGGCATTGCCTGGGGTGTCATGGGCGCGGCGGAATTCTGCTGGCAAGGGGCCTTGAACTACACCATGGACCGGAAACAATTCCGCCGGCCCCTGGCCGCGACCCAGCTGGTGCAAAAGAAGTTGGCGGATATGCAGACGGAAATCTCCCTCGGTCTGCAATCCTGCCTGCGTGTCGGCCGTTTGATCGACGAGCACCGCGCGGCACCCGAGATGATCTCGATCATCAAGCGCAACTGCTGCGGCAAGGCCCTCGATATCGCCCGGACCGCCCGCGACATGCATGGCGCCAACGGTATTTCCGACGAATATCATGTGATGCGGCATATGGTGAACCTGGAGACGGTGAACACCTATGAAGGCACCCATGATATCCACGCCCTGATCCTGGGCCGCGCCATGACCGGGCTGCAAGCTTTCGCATAATGGACCCGCGCCTAAGGCGCCTAACTGGGTGGCGGCGGCAACGTCTCCGCCCAGCCCTCGGCCCAATCATCAGCCCAGTCATCGGCCCAGCGATTTAGAGGCAAAAGCAGCGCGGCCAGATCCCGGCCCGCGCTGGTAAGCTGGTAGCCGTCGGGAGCCAACGCGACCAATCCAGCCTCTCTTAGTTCACCTAGCCGCGTATTCAACACGTTTGGGTTGGTTTCCGCTGCCTCTTGCAAGGGGCGAAAACGTAGGGTTGCCTCCTGCAATTCCCACAATATACGCAGGCACATGCGGCGCCCCAATAGATCCAGCAGGGCCATGACCGGCCTGCCAGTCTTTGATCCGCGTACCGGACCGCCTGGTTTGGGAAATATCATGCTATTGATTCCATAGCAATTTTACCTTATACATGACGCTATCGTTTTTATAGCATAGGATCTTTAACATGACCGCACGCATAAATCCAATGCCCCCGCCATATTCGACCCCGGTGCAATCCACTTTCGACAAACTGATGCCGGCTGGGGTTCCGCCACTGACCCTGTTCAGAATGCTGGCCACCCAGCCGAGATTGTTCGACAAATTCATGGCCGGGGGATTGTTGGACAAAGGGCATTTAACCCTGCGCCAACGGGAGATCATCATCGACCGGGTCACGGCACAATGCGGCTCTGAATACGAATGGGGCGTACACACCGCCTTCTTTGCCAAAAAAGTGGATTTGACCGAGCCGGAGATTGCCTCGCTGGTCCACGGCGGTGCGGATGATCCATGCTGGCTCGAACCCTCGGAGCGCCTCCTGATCCGAATGTGCGACGGGCTGCACCACGGATGCGAAATCGAGGATGGCCTTTGGACCGAACTTTCAACCAAATTTACGACCGGTGCCTTGCTGGAGATTATGATGCTCTGCGGCTTCTACCGGACCGTGTCTTATCTGACCAACGGCGCCCGGTTGCCCTTGGAGCCGTTTGCCGCCCGCTTTCCACCGAGCCCGGAAAAATCGCTCTGACGGCATCCGCGAGCGTTGGCGTTCAGTGGGCGGGACTGTTACGTTCCAGCCAAGCGACGATAGATGACGAGGAGAGGCAGGATGACGAACATGGTGGAGATTGACCGGCGCGGCTATTCCGTCGAGGATTTCGAGCGGCAATATAATCCGCGCCAGGCGGTGCCCGACCATCAAGGCAAAATCGATGCCAGGGTCACGGTCTCGGCCGAGGCGCGCTGCCGCATCGAAGGGGTTTACGATCTGCGCTACGGCCCCGGTCCATTGGAGCTGCTGGATGTGTTCCCGGCCGAGGCCGAGGCGGCACCAGTGCAGCTTTATATGCACGGCGGCTATTGGCGGGCCCAGGATAAATCCGATGTCAGTTTCCTGGCCGAACCGTTCACCGCCGCCGGCGCCTGCGTGGTGATCGTCAACTACGACCTCTGCCCCAACGCCACCCTGCCCGAGATCATCGCCGAAATGGTCCGCGCCCTGACCTGGACCCACGGCAATATCGCCGAATGGGGCGGTGATCCCGAACAAATATTTATCTCTGGCAATTCCGCCGGCGCCCATCTGGGCGCCATGATGCTGGCCCATGACTGGCAGGCGGATGGCCTACCGGAGGATTTGATCAAGGGCGCGGCCTTGCTGACCGGCGTCTATGACCCCGAACCCGTGCTGGGTATTTCCGTCAACGAAGAGATCGGCCTGACGCGGGATATGCTGGCCGCCGTATCACCGTTACAAAACCTGCCCCGCCGGGATCTGCCCCTACTCGTTCCCGTGGGCGGCGGCGAGACCGAAGAGTGGATCAAGCAGACCCGCGTTTATGTGGATCATTGCCAGGCCAACGGTATTGGTGCCGAATTTATGGAAGTGCCCGGAGCCGATCACTTCGATATGACCGCCGCCATGGGCGATGAAGACGGTCCCGTGCTACCCGCGATCCTGGCACAGATGGGCCTATGAACGGCGCGCCCTGACAAAGAGATAGTCGCCAAGTTCGGAAATATAGGACCGCCGTACATCTTCGAAACGGCCCGTGGCGATGTCGTCTCTCAAGCGCGTCACGCCCTCGCGAATTTCGGCCTCATCGCCATGCTTAGCAAAGGTGGAGATAGCGGCGCGGGCATCAGCAGCCAGATAAAATTCCGGCTCATGCTTACCGCTGTAAAGGAAACGGTCCTGCAAGTCCTCCGTCACCTTGTAGGACGTGAACATCAGGTCAATAAAACCGGCGGCGTCCAGCAAGCTCTCGATCTCCCCGCGGCTGGGCATGTCCGCGATCGAGCGCGCCATGGCGTCTGGGAAATAGGCGTTTAACCAGTAGTGCCGCATCTGCCCGGCCTCGCCCGTGAACAGCGCGATCGGCGCACTCGGACACAGCACCCGCCGGCATTCACCAAAGGCCGCCGAAAGATCCGCGAAATGGTGGATCGCCAGGGTACAGACGACGCCGTGAAAGGTTGCCTCGGCAAAGGGCAGCAGCCCCGCCCCACCCAAAGCCCAGCCGACGGCCCTGGATTTTGCCCGCGCCGCTGACAACATGCGCGGGGAGATGTCCAGGCCGGTCAGGCTATATCCCAGTCCCGCCAGGGCAATGGTATAATTTCCACTGCCGCAGGCCAGGTCGAGATAGCGGCCAAGTTCCGGCGTGCCCAACATACCCGACAGGCCGTCAACAATGCCCGGGTCGGCGCGGCGATGGTAGTCGTAACCGGCGCCAATATTGTCATAGATCGCGGTCATCCATCAGGCTTGCCACGATCCGGCGGCGATAGCCAGCCCGAACCTGCCGTTCGATGCCCGCTTGTCAGATGTTCTCGAATTGATACCATGGCCGCCAAGTCCACCTAGCCAGCATCAATCCTTTATGAATGGAGTGCGCAGCATGCCCCGGCAATCCGGCCATCCCTATATTGAAACCATCAAGCGCTATTACGACGGCTGCAACAGCGCCGATTACGACTTGATGATGTCGACCTTCACCGAGGATATCGTGCATTACTTCGTCGACCATGGTGCCGTTCGGGGGGCCGCCGGCCTAGCCAATTACTGGGTCAAAGTGGGGCCGCGCACGGCTGCCCATTGGCGCCTTGATCACGCCTTGGTCCAGGAGCCGGAGGCGGTGATCGAATGGAGCATGCGCTGGACCCCGGCCCCCACGGGAACGCCGGAAGTGCTGCGCGGCAGCGAATGGTATCTATTCGAGACTGGCAAGATCGCCGAGATCCGCAGTTATCATAACAATTATTTCCTGCACCGGGCGGAAAACCGGGAGCTTTGGGATTTCGATTACCAAGGTCGCGGCTACACCCCTAAAAGCTCTTAGAGGCGGAAGGATCTAGCCTTTTGTTTTTTAGCTTTTTGTCGGATCCGCCATGGGGGTAACGGCATGGATGCGGTGCATGGTGATACCGCCGGCCTCCAGCGCATTATAGGTGCGGGCCCAGTATTCCACTTCCCACATGACCCATTCCTGCAATTCCCGCGAGATGGGTTCCTTGGTGAGGGTATCGGCAAATCGACGCACGTCGTTCAGCACCATGGACATATAAATCTTAGTCTCGTCCTTGGCGACGCGGACATCAAAGCCAACTTTATTCAAGCCATCACGGATCTCGTCCAACTCGAACAAACGCGGTGTGGTGCGGTGCATGGCCGCCCATTCATTCCGCTCCTCCTGGCCCTTGCCATGAACGGTGAGGAATTCGGTCAAGAGCAGATGGCTGCTGGGTTTCAATAATTCGCTCAAGGTTTTGAACAAGCGCTCACGCTCCGGGATTTGATGCAGGAATTCCCTTACGATGATGGCGTCGCGCTTGTGTTCCCTGACTTCGTGGTCGTTCAGTTCCAGCTTGCGGATCACCGCCTTCTTGACCAGACCTTCCTTGGCCGACAGGCGCACGGCTTCTTCAACCAAAAGATCATTGCCTTCGACCCCATCGACCCAGGCTCCGGTTTCCTTGGCTATGGTGCGGGCCGCCGTTCCCAGACGGGCGCCGATATCCAGCACCGTCATCTGTTCGTTCAAACCTATGGGATTAACCAGGTTCCGGGCCCGCTCCTGGCTGGAAGGGCCGTCAACGCCGTCGCCATAAACCCGTTGCAGCGAGGTGATCCGTTGCGGTGTCCATTCCGCGACGCCACTGGGCGAGGGAAAATTCTCGACCTCTCCGTCCTTCTTGCCCGCAGACCTGCCATTGACCCTGTGCAGCTCCGGCCTCGCCTCATCACCATTCCACCAGGCTTTCAAGCGGCTTCCGAAACCGTCGCCAATAGGGCTCTTTAGAGTTTGCGCCATGACCCGGTCCTCAACGCCGGCCGGAGCCAGCGGTCGCCATTACAGGCGTGGCGGAAGTGCCGCGGCTCCATCCCGCGATCAGCACGCCGATACCGGGATTAAGAAATCGAACGCCCACCCCGCCGCTCGTCAAACGCATGACCTTGGCTTCGACACGGCCGGGGATGTTGGGCAATTCCAGTTCCAACACCGCGCCGATCTTCAGGAGGGGGGCAGGTTGCAACATGGCACCGGAGATGGAGACATCAAGCAAGCGGGCTTCAAGGCTTTGACCTTGGTAAAAAACGGTGACCTCGGTGTTCACATCCGTACGCGCGAAATCGCGCTGACTTTCAAAGGTTTCCCTTCCAAGGCCCTCGGCAAAACTTCTAAAGCCCAACAGTATGCGCCGAAATGGCGTAGCCATGATCTCCGTCCCACTATTCAGCCGCTCGCATATTGATGCGGCCTCAAGGTCGGAACCCTACGGATTTTCGCTTAGTAAATGGTTAAAATTAAATCAGGCACAAAAGTAGCATTACCTGCCTGAAAAATTTGCCGCACGCTTCTGCAGCAATGCCTCAACGCCCTCGGCATAATCCTCGCTATCGATAAGCAGGGATTGAACATAGACGCTATGTTCCCATTCCGCGGCGAGTGTCGATTCCATGCCGCGGCGAATACCCTCCTTCATGGCGCGCAACGCCAACGGCGGGCCATTGGACAGACGCCGGACCAGCTTCTCCGCCGCCGCATCCAGCGCCTCGGCTGCCACCGTTTCATTGGCCAGCCCCATCTCCGCCGCCTCTTCACCGCTGACGCGGCGTCCCAGCATGAGGATTTCATTCGCCCTGGCCAAACCAACCAGCCGTGGCAGTAGATACATTCCGCCCAAGGGCGAGATCAAACCAAGGTGGATCCAGGTTTGATGGAACATCGCCGCACTGGAGGCGATCCGGAAATCGCAGGCCAAGGCGATCTCAAATCCGGCACCGGAGGCCGCGCCGTTGACGGCGGCGACCGTCGGCTTTGGGAATAATTTTAAAGTCTGAACCGCCTTGCCGAAGAAGGCATAGACGGTGTCTTTGATTTCAAATGGCCGGGCGTCTTTCAATTTTTCAAGAAAGCCTGCATCGCCGCCTGCCGAAAAAGCACGCCCCGCACCCGTAATCAGCAAGGCGCGGACCGCATCATCGGCCTGCATCAGATCCAACGCGGCAATGATCTCGCCCATCATTTCCGGGATTAGCGCGTTCAAGACATGCGGCCGGTTCAAGGTCATGCGCCCAACCCCCTCGGCGACAGAAACCTCGATAAATTCAAAGTCCGGGTAGACAATTGTTTCAGGCATGATTTGTAGCTCCGTCAAAGGGGCAGGAAACATTGTTGGCCGGAATTCCAGCCAGGGCATCCGACGTATTTTGAAAAATCCAATCGCCGTTTGAAACTATTGAATTCAGCTGTGGCGGGCAATTCTTTACGGCCAGGGCCATTGCGAATGAGCCATTGCGAATGAGCCTATATTCATCGCCCCTGATCCACACAAAAAATACGGGAATTATTCTATGCCACATTGAACTCTTTGCGCTCTTTTCTCGGCTGTGCAACAATTATGGCTGCTGTTGTGGCGTTGTAACATCGGTCGCATTTGTGCCGCGAAATCATAGTGTGCCGTTTCAATGCCAGAGGTGATTTATTTTGCGGCGATTTACCCTGCCGTTCCAACGAGACCTGAATTGATGAACACACCATGCCAACCAGCGCCCGGTAGCGCGCCAAGCCATGGGTCAGAGGGCCCCTCGGAGGCCACCCATGACAGCCATTTGACGCCTGAAGAATTGGCCGCGGAATGGGTTGACCGCTGTATTGATTTGCTTCGGCCAATGGACTGGCCCGGCCGTATGGATGCGATGATGCAGTTGCATGATCAATTGCGCAGTGACTTCACTGATTTCGATGTTTTCTGTCAGGTCTTTCCGATCTTCGTGGAGCAAACCCTGGTCCGGCTGGGTACCGAACCAGTCACGGAACTGGATCAAGCGCACATCTACGCCAATTCCGCCGACCCGGCCCATCGCGAGGCTGCCGGCACCTGGTTGGTGGCCAATGGGCAACCGGCACCCTGAATTCGGCTAGTGTCCGCCCGTGGGCCACAATACAGCTCGAACCGTTTGCAAGATGATGATTATATTCAGGAAAAGGCTACGGTTTTTAACATAGTAAAGGTCGTAAGCGAGTTTTTCGCGGGCATCTTCGATCGAGGCGCCGAACGGGTAATTGATTTGCGCCCAGCCGGTTATCCCCGGCCGCACACGGTGGCGCTCGTTGTAATGGGGAATGTGGTGCGACAGGGACGCCACGAAAAACGGCCGCTCCGGCCGCGGGCCGACAATGCTCATCTCGCCACGCAACACATTGATGATTTGTGGAATTTCATCAATTCTGGTCTTTTGAATAAAGTTTCCCATACCACTAATTTGGTCGTCATCGGCACGCGCCCAACGGGGCGCCCCGCCCGCCTCCGGCACGGCTGCCGCGCTGCGGAATTTGATCAAGGCAAACGGTTCGCCATTTCGTCCCGTGTGCGCCTGATAATTCAACGCGCCGCCCTTGCCCTCTAATCTGATCAGAATGGTGACAAGCAGCAAAATCGGCCAGGCAAACAGCAAAATTATGATGCTGATGGCAACATCAAGGCAGCGCTGAGTCGCATTGACAAAAACCCCGGCACCAAAGCCATCGGAAAAAATAAGCCATTTGGGATCCAGGTGTTGCAAATCAACGCGGCCCATTTCACGTTCCACGAAGCTGAGGAATTCCGTCACTTGAATGCCGCGCAGCTTGCAATCCAGCAGCGCGTCGGTCGGCAACAAATCACTGTCCGGCAGGGCAATGACCAATTCATCGGCGTCGAATTGATCCAGCACGGCCGACATATCCGCGCGCTCGGTCACGAAGGGGATGATCGGGGCCCGTTCCGTTTCGCGCCGCAACTCCGCCGTTACCGAATCTTCCACCGCGGCAGGGTCCATGACAGCAACGATCTCAAAGCCCGAAGCCTGATCACCAACAACCGCGCGCTGGAACGAATCCACCAGTTCCCTGGGCCCGATGATCACTATTCGCTGACGCAGGACACCCAGATCGGCCACGTATAGAAATAACAATCTGGTACAAAAAAGCGCCGCCATTCCCAGCATTATTGCGGTCGGCAGTAAATAATATTTCGTCGGAGAATATAATTCCACGGGAACAGACGACAAATGCGCCTGCAAAAGCCCATAGGTGACAATGGAAACCACGAACAGGCCAAAAACATACCGAACCATCATCACTTGAATATTTGGTATGACCGTCCGGTTGTACAAACCAAGAGATAAAAAGATAACGATGCAAACGAAGGCGATAAAGCTGGCAAACCAGGAATCCGGGACTATGCCTTGCCCTTGCGCATTTGTTTGGGTGGCCAAAAGCACGTGTGCCAAAAGCAGCAGAATGGCGCCTTCCGCCGCGACCAGGAATATTGAGGCACGGGAAATATAGTGGCGGAATATTCTTACCCTGGGATAAATCATGCCGCTTTACGAAACCTGTATTCGCGCACCCACCCGGCGCCATTCCCAGACCGGCATTGCGCCCAGCCCCTCCGTGGCGCCGTGGCGCCGTGGAAATGCGCCAGCGGTCCCGGTGTTTCGGCTCACCCGTTGATTTCCAACAGCTCGACCCAATTGCCGTCCGGGTCTTCGATCATGCAAATGCGCACGCCCGGGCGGATCTCCGTTGGTTCCATGGCGATGACATAACCGCCCGCGCGGCATTTCTCCGCGATGGGAGCAAGGTCCTTCACCGAAATGGTCCAATAGCGGATACCGCTGGCGCCCTGGGGCCCGCCGCCGTTGTCGGATTTCGCCGGGAGGTCATCCTGGCGCACCAGCTTGACCACGGTGCTGCCGCAGGCCAGCCGGTGCATGGTGCCGCCGAACGGAAACGGCACGTCCGTCACATGTTCCAAGCCCAGGGTATCGCAATAAAATTTCAACGCCGCCGCGCTGTCGCGCACCACGATACCGATATCGATGGAATCCTTGGTCAGCTCGATGCTCACTATTCAGCTCCTTCGTTTGCTTGCTCCGCCTTACGTCACCAAGCCAGACTACATCGCCCACCCCACAACGCCAACGCCAGCATTCGCCGCGCCCCGCCCACGGGCGGCAAAGCCCGCGGCAACGGTGACGGAATGGATGAGGAGAGAGGTGGTGGGCCCGGCTGGACTCGAACCAGCGACCAGACCGTTATGAGCGGCCGGCTCTAACCAACTGAGCTACAGGCCCGTAACTCTATATGAAGCACTACGCTGCGTCACCGGCCCGCG
>Ga0233429_1003912_pt1 | contig 13592 bp, 11 predicted proteins | sample SI_118_April2016_3_FD_179879 | JGI IMG/M metagenome (GOLD analysis project Ga0233429, IMG submission 179879) | Seawater microbial communities from Saanich Inlet, British Columbia, Canada - SI_118_April2016_135_MG | ecosystem: Environmental > Aquatic > Marine > Inlet | place: Canada: British... | reverse complement strand
CAGTACAATACAACCGAAGCCACCACCAACTATCGTTGATGATAAAGCCTCGCCTGCCCCTGAAAAGAGATCCTGCAAGACAGGTTGTGAACTTTTGCCAAGATTTATCATAACCCTGTAAACTCCGACAAACGTAAACAAGACACCTATACTGATAAGGCCGGCTCTGCCATATCCCCAATATGTATTGCAGATATCAACATCCTTAACTTTAATCCTATTCTCCCCATGGCTTTTAATGGCTTTTATCAGTTCTCTAGAATATTTCCTGATCACCATATCACTGCTTTTAGTAATTAGATCAAGAGCTTCTTCAAATTTCTTAATTTTTAATAATCCAGCCAATCTCACCCTGTGTATATGACTTTTGCAGACATACAGCTCGTCAAATATTTTGAGAAACATAACAGAGAGAAATACCGAAATAACAGTCATAGGCAACAGATAGAGAAGTGGTGACCAATTAAATTCCAGCCTTGAAGATTTTACTCCAACGTTAGCGTTTGAAAATCTAATAACAATAACCACGGTAAGAACAAATAAAAGGCATCCATATAGTGCAAAATTTTGAACAATTTTGCGTCGTGTTCTTTTATTACTGTAATTTGCTTTCAAATAGTTTTGTATTTTCATTTTTCCATCCTTATTAATATTCCCAACCCAAAGGTTTTTCTTAAAATTTTTACAACTATTTTAGCCCATACAATTCAAATGAATATCCCACCTTTATTCCTTTTATATCCAACTCTTATTAATTCCTGATTTTTAGAAATTGTAAAAATGGGACATTTGTTTCTTGCAGGTGTGACTAATAGCTCTGTATTAAGGGAAAAGGTAAGTAAGTTTATGTATCAACTCATAACTAACTCAAAATGCCTGTTTGTCTTGAAATAAGTTTTCTCCGCGTTATCAACTACAGCTTTGTGGCTTTTAATAATTATGAGCCTATCCTCTGGCAAGATCAGATCTTTTGGAAATCCTTTATGGCTTTTATCCGGATTAATCTTGTAAAAGAAATCTCCACAAGATTTACATAAATAAACATCAAGCACCACATACTTTGGCATAATTAGCAGGTGGGAAGACTTCACACCAACAGTAACATTTCTTCTAAAAATCGCATCTCTACTGTCTGTCTCAACCAACTTTCCACAGCAAACGTGATTTTCTCCCATTTTCTATCCTCCACAAAAAATGTTATAAATTTATGCTTCTACCCTATTAGGGGTTCCCTTATGCAGGGTTCCCTGCAACAGAAAACAAATAATTCATAACATCAATGATTTGAAGCTGTTAGATTTTGATATTTTTCAAAAATATTATATTTAAGGAAACTTTATAAAGTATTAAAGAAACCCACACATTTTCAGCCTCTCAAAATTTATGACACGATTCTTTCAAGTTAGTGGACTTTGAAGAAAAAAACAGCCCATGCCAATATTGTTAATCCTGTCCCTTACATATTCGGGAAGTTGTTTAATAATTTCCGGTATAGCTTTACAGCAAGTAACTTTTAATGTTGAGTTAAACAGTATACAATCTTCATTTAATTTAATGCGGCTTTCATCAACTATTGTCGCAAAAGTATGTCTATCTTTGCTATTCAATCTACTATGTGATGGACACATCATAAGGTCTCCATTAGGTAGAACGTTCAAATACGGGACTTTTATTTCCACAGTTTTAAGGACTTCAGTGCTACCATAAACACGTGCAATCTTAATCTCTATACCAAGCTCCTCCGATAAGGCTTTGCAATGATCACATAACTTCAGCCAATCCTCGGGCATAATATATGTGCCATCATGTTGGTTATTTGTGCTTAAATCCTTCAGAGACACAGTACGTTCTTCATCTCCCGGGAATGTGAAATGAATCCGGCATCGCTTCACGTCAATACCGGCAACAAATCTGATCATAGATTCGGTATCATGAAAATTACCTGGGAAGAGCGTGTGGTTAACTGTCACCGTAAATCCATATTTTCTCGAATAAAGGACCGCTTTTTTTAAATTTCTGATTGTGACAGAAAATGTGTCTGTACCGTTCATAGATGGCCGTATCATGTTGTGTATTTCAGGAGTACTTCCATCGATACTAAAGGAGATGTTACTAAGATTTGATAATGCTAATTCCTTCATTTTTGAAGATGTGAAAACTCCATTAGTTGTTATAGATACCTTTTCATATCCGAGTGCATAAGCCTTCTTAATTATCTGTGAAATCTTAGGGTGTAATGTAGGTTCACCGCCAAGCAGGGAAAGCCTGTTAATGCTCATATTCCTTCCAAATTTTAAGGTTCTCTCCAGAATTTCCGCATTCATAACCTCAATAGACTTTGATGTTGACAAACCATGTGAAAAATTGACCCAGCATCCAGGACAGCGGAGATTGCAAGAGCTGACAATCTCAACAGCCATAGTCGTTTCCCTGAGATTATAGTACTTGCTCAAGAGATGAAAAGTTTCCGACTGTGATAAGTAACTATTCTTTTTGTTCATCCTATTCATAACCATTGACTCTTTAATCATGAATATCTCCCCTTAATAGAAAAATTGGTTTATACAATTGAAATAAAAAAGCCCTGAAAAGCCTAAATAGCTTCTCAGGGCTTCAAAACCATGAAAACATTTTGGTAGTAAATTATCTCATCTCTGAGAAGTAATTTTATCCCCACCTATTGTTTACAACGATAACGGGGTTTCATCACTCTATTGAGTATTTGTTTAAACTCATAGCAGATATTGAGAAGTTCTTCTATTTCTTCAGGCCTGTAGTTATTTAAGATTCTCCTGGACAACTTCCCGTAGCGAAGAAGGGCTCTTCTCTCACGTTTTGAGAGGTCTAATTCATATAAGTTACCGTAGTCCATAGACTCGAACAATTGCATTGCGGCCTCCATTGTTGGCCTGTCTATATTCATTTTCTTACACTACTCCTTTCGGGACGCATTTAAATTAAATACAAAGAAAAAAGTCCTGAAAGGCCTATGTAACCTTTCAAGGCTATTATTGTCTTAACGCTTAACACCCCCTTCCAGAATAAAGATTTGCAATGTAGTTATTCAAATTCCTGGGATGACTGAGAGGAACTACATATAGATCATCTCCCTTCCAATCGGCGTTTCGGCCATATGCCTATTCCGCATGTCCTGCATTTTATGTCACTTTATTTACTGAATATTAATGTCTTTCTTTAAATTGCATTTACTTAAGATAAGTTTTATGCTATTTTGATCACCTCCTTCCTCGATGCTTATTAAGTTTAACGATTTCACATTTCACAGCTTTGATAGTATTGTATCTGGTATAAAAATTATATCTATCCGTTAAAGATTCCATAAATATCCTGTAAAAACGTTATCTGCAGTTTAGGGAGTAAGAACCATGATAACTTTACATATCATAAACGAGATGAAAAGGATTGAGACTAACCTCATTCTTGGCAATACTATTCTACTCGTACGGAAAAACCTAATGCAGTCCTGATTTCCTTTATAGTCTCTATCGCTCTGTTCCTGGTCATTTCTGCACCATTCCTCAAAATATTTTCAAGACCATTATTATCGTTAATCAATTCATTTCTAATTCTTCTAGGCTCTCTCATTGCATCATTTAAGACTTGAAATAAATGAGGTTTGCATACCTTGCGGCAACCTATCTTTCCCTCTTTACAATCTTCCTTGATTTGTACAATAGTATTTCCATTTTCATAACATTTCATAAGTTGGAACAGTTTGCATTCATCTGGATGTCCGGGATCAGACAATCTTGGTTTTTTTACATCAGTAACCATTTGAAAAATCTTATTTCTCGTTTCATCGGATGAATCTGACAGAGCTATAAAGTTATCATAAGATTTGCTCATCTTCCTACCATCAATTCCAGGAATTTTAGGCATTTCTGTAAGAAGGGCTTCTGGCAATGGAAATATTTCCCTATTACATAAGGTATTTGTCCTTCTGGCTATTTCTATAGTTATCTCAATGTGAGGGACCTGATGCTTACCGACAGGTATAAATTCTCTCTTATAAAGACATATATCAGCCGCCTGTAGAACCGGATAAAGGAGAAACCTGCTTAATCCGTTCCCATTGAGATGAAGTTCCTGTTTTTGTTCTTTGTAAACAGGGTTTCTTTCAAGCCCTGAAACGGTTATCAAATAAGAGAATATCAGGTGCAATTGAGGCAACTCAGGAATGTCAGATTGCCTGAAAATGGCACTCTTTTCTGGGTTAAGACAGCAAGAGATCATATCGGCCAACACATCAAGACTATTCTCTCTAATTGTGCTAAATGCCGGATTTGTAGTGGCAGCATGGATAGACACTATCTTATTAATGTCTACCCATGCATTTTGATGTTAAAATGTCAAAGATAAAGAGTTGCCGATGGCATACTAATGGATGCCCATTGCTTTTTGTGTTACTTAGTTGCGCCTCAAACCGCTCATTCAATGAATAGAATTCAAGTAACACTGTACAATTCCCACCATTTTGTCAATGGTAACGGTCTCCTGCTGTCCGGTTTGAAGGTTCTTCACGACCACTGAACTGCTAGCAAACTCTTCGTCACCAGCAATGATCACTACCGTGAAGCCTTTCCGATTAGCGTATTTCATCTGCACGTTGAATTTCTTTGGCTCTAAAAATACTTCTGTTTTAATTCCTGCATCACGCAGTGTAGTTCCAAAATGCAGATATTCTCCGAGTTTTCCCTGATCCATGGAAGTAATAAGAACTGGGGCGGCTGTAGCAGCGCCGACTTTCATTATTTCTTTCTCAATGAGACGCGGGATTAGGCGTGTGAGCCCAATAGAGGCACCAACGCCAGGCAATTTTTTGGTGGTGTAGTTACTGGCAAGATTGTCGAACCTGCCACCACCGCAGATGCTGCCTATACCGGGATTGTCGTTGAGGCGAGCTTCATAGATCGTGCCGGTATAGTAACCGAGTCCGCGAGCCAGACTGGGATCTACACAGAAGCAATCTTCAGGAACACCCATTGCTCTAACAGACCTGACGACTTCCTCTAATTCGCAAACTCCTTCATCAAAGGTATCTCCTACTGACATATCTTTGAGGTGTGCTATCCAAGCGTCGGAATCTAACTCCTGTCGGAAAAAGATCATCATGCTTACTGCCTTGTCACTGTCCAGACCGATTTTTTCCAAGGCTGCCAGTGTACGATCGGTACCAACTTTCAGCATAGCATCGACGATTCGTGTTGCTTCTTCCACCAGATCTTGGGTGCCAATCCCCAGAGACTCTAGGTAACCGCAGAGAATTTTGCGGTTGTTAATGCGGATCGTGAATGATCCAATCTGCATTTTTTTAAAAATGTGATACATGATTGCAGGCATTTCTGCATCATGTTGTAGAGAGATTTCTCCATCACCTATGACATCAAAATCACACTGGTAAAACTGACGGTAACGACCAGCTTGGGGCCGTTCTCCACGCCAGACAGGTTGGATCTGGTATCGGCGGAAAGGAAATATCAGTTTTCCGTGATGATGGGCAACATAGCGGGCTAATGGCACGGTAACGTCAAAGTGCAGAGCCAGGCCTGTATCACTCTCCTCACCTTCTTCGGCAGCCAACCTGTGTAGTGTGTAAATCTCTTTACTGTCTACTCCTCCTTTTGCTGTCAGGATGTCCACACGTTCTACTGCGGGTGTTTCGATAGGACTGAAACCGAACAATTCGAAATTTTCTCGTATTAGATGCAAAGCACGATTAAATACGATTTGCTCTGCAGGCAGGAACTCAGGGAAACCGGAAATCGGACTTGGTTGAATGATACTCATTAGTTTTCCCCTCCTCTTGTTAAGGTATGATGATCATAATAATCATCTAGATTCAATTTTTCGATCAAAATTCTGGCTGCTTCCTGACCGCTGGTGACTCTTCGGTCAGGCATGCTGACGGCTCGAATATCCAGTTTTGCCCATAGATGGGGGAGTTCTTCCGCCACTCCTCCAGTTCCATGTATTGGCACAATAAATTTGGGCGTCCCTCCATGTTTGACTATAGCTTCATTTATTTTTTGAACGTGGGCGCATTCGGTAAGTGTGCCAGCACCACCTCCAATTACAAAAATACCGTCTACTATCGAAGTCCAGAGTGGACCTTCATCTCCCCAGCGACTTTCGCCAATGAGTGGCTCAACACAAAGACGCAGATCAAGGAAATCATCGTTCATAGAATATTTTTTTCCGGTGAGTGGGTATATGCCTATTGTCTTGAAACCAAATTCCTTCGACACTTCACAGGCTATTTTTGGAACACCCCATTTAGTGCCACCGGTTAGGATAGCGACTTGGTATCCCTGAAGTTTTTGTAGGGCATCCGTCACGATCCGACTGTCAAAGTTTTGACGAAAGCTCTTGAATTGTTCCTGCAATGAATCGTTATCCGGAACGCCACTCAACTTGTCGTCAGATCCTCCTGAAAATGCAATTATTTTGTGCAAGCCATGTTTGTCCATAAAGTCCTTGAATATTTGGGAGTAATTTTCCTTTCCCGTAATTAAAACTTCCATTTTTGTCTCCTTTATTACCACTATCTTGTTTTAGCTTGTTGGCTTTTGGGACACATTGCCAACTGACTGTTCTAACTATAAAATTATTTCAGATTTACTTTGTTCATAACATAAATTGTTAACTCATTATTTTCTCATCACCTCCTTCCTTACATTTTTTACCTTGAGCGTTTCTTATATCTTATTAACTGATGAGTGACAATTAACGTTTACTATATAAAACTTCATAACTCTGCTGGTATCGTATCTGGAATGAGAATAAATACTATACCTTAAAGATACCTCATATCTCCTGAAGCGGCACGTGTACAACTCATGGCACAGGAGATATATGAAGACTGTAACACTACACAGAAATGAGTTGAAAAGGAATTGAGGCTAATCTCATTTCTTTTTCCTGCCATACCATTGTTTACCTCCCTCAAAGATATGATTTAAAATGTTTGCTTTCATCTTATTAGGGTTTCCAGTTGCATGGTTTCCTAAAATATAAATAAAAAAAGCCGTAACACCCATATTTTTTAGATGTCACGGCTTTTTTATATTAGAAAAAATTTATTGTCAGGAAACTTTAGTAATCGTCGCGGAAACTATTATCTGCTTCTAGCTTCAAATTTTTGTATTCTTGCAACATCCTACAAACATTTATTACTCTAAATTTCATAACCCAACCCTTCAGTTTTTCACCTTTACACATGGCCCCATACTCTTGAGTTATTGGTTCTGTACCGAATTCATATAATTTATTAGGAATGTCTGCTTGTTCACGAAGTTCCTCTGCTAATCGATGTATCCTCGTCTTGATTTGATGAGGTTGAGTTTCACCCTTGAGGATCTGCTGGAGTTCTACCTTTGGAAGAAAAATGTATTTATCCGCTGTTAACATACGCTGTTCACTCACGTAGTTTAATAAATTAAATCCTTGTGTGTTCGGTTTTGGCTTTTCAAGCTTTATAATTTTCTTCAGTCTTTCATGTTCTTTTAGTAAAGCTTCTACCTTATAAAGACCATGTTCGATATTAGCATCTTGTATAAGTCGATCTTTTATTTGTAATATTATTGCACTAAGTCTCTTAGCGAATTCTTTAGGTTTGCTTTTAACGTAATACACTTTATCCTGATTGGTACCAATAACAAAGAGAACATCTGCTATAGGTTCTGGCTTAGGTTCTATATTGTTATTTAAATACTCTATTAATTGACTATAGTCCTCCTTTTTCTCAATCATAAATTTATGAAATACCTTGACACCTGTCTCGTTTTCAAACTCCTGGCTGATTTTAATTATATCTTTTTTATCTTTTGAAAATTCATATGGAGCATTAGTAACCATAACACATAAAAACTTATCAAGACGTTTGGATTTAATATATTTAACCACTTTTTTCCCCTGTACCAATTGATAACTCCCAGACTTATTAGGTACTTCGAGTATTTCATCTATTATTGCCGCTCTTAAACTTGTATCATCTCTGATAAACTTTATGGCTGCCTCTCCATCTTGAGTAGATTCTGGTTCGAAACCTGCTTGTGTAAGCCTTAAAGCGTGCTTCTCAAGCCAACTTTCATCATCATCCAACACCAGTATACGATATTTCTTCTTGCCCATGTTAGTTTCACTCAAAAGATTTATTTGTTACCAATTCCAACCACTTATTTAAGAGAAAATCAAGTTTTTTTACTTCATCTGGATTACTTTTAAGCCCTTCTATCGCATTTATCAACCGCTGTCCTAGAGGAATCTTATCCTGATCACCAGGGACGGGATTGTGACAAGTCTTTCTGGTAATCTTTACTGTGTTTTCTATAAGTGGTTCGATTCTATTGGTGATAGAAAAGTATTCTGAACTATTGAAGATAGTTTGTTGAAGTTTTTCTAATAACGGTTTAATTTCATTATTGTACAAATCTATGTATCGCCCTGAAAATCTTTCAATGAAGAATCCATAATTCTCATCATCCAATGGTGTCGAATCTGAGATTGCTTTTTTCAAAGTGGTTAATTCAAAGGGTATTGTAAAGTAAGCATTGCTACTCTTATACTTATTCATACTGATACCAAACCCAAAAATACCATAACGTTCATTCAACTCTTTTTCATTTAGAAATGAACAATAAAGTAATGGGAATCTATTCCCTTTTTTAATCCTCATGTATTTGATAGCTTGACTAATCCTTTCATTTTCCTCATCATGTATGAAGAAAGCGATAAGAACTCCTTCTTTCTTGAAACTTGGACAATACATGTTATCGAAATTGTCTTTCTCAATTATTTCGGTATCGTAAAAGTAATAGCAAGTATTAGGAAAATATGTTTTTAAGGCTCTTTTGAGAGATAAAAATAATTCCTGGTTTTTGCATATGATGCAAATTGCTTTCTTTCTCATTTTTTATAAGTAAGAGATTAGGAAGTTCGGAATGAAAGGTAATTCATTCCGATTCCAAATATTATTTATTTCTGGATTGTTGAAGAAGTTGTTCAAGACATTTTTCAATCTTGGTTAAACGTTCTTCAATAGTTTCTTTCCACGATTGAGTAGCTTCTTTCTCTTCTTCATTAATTAGTTCTATTGATCCGATATTAACACTATTGATACCAGAACCTCTTCCTTTCCTAGATCGTTCTAAGAGGCGTATAGGAAAAAGGCCTTTTGATTCCCTTTTTATATTATTGTTGACAGAATTTAAATAATCTCCAAATCCAAATTTTTTTGTTTTTAATTTTCCGTGATATTGATCTGGCATTATCATACTTTTTATATCATTCTTGCCCATTTCATACAAAATTCTTAAAAATGCATCGTCACATGTTTGTGGTGCACTATCTGTTTTCCATCCGTCACTAACTTTAAATTTTTTGTTTACTATGTCATTTCCATTTACATCTACTATATTCAAACTTGGAGACTTACAATCAATCAATAATCTACATTTCTTATGCACATCATTTATTATAGAATCAATACAATTTTTGAAAATCCCAGGCTGTCCATCTAACGCTGTTTTAGAAAGGTAAGCGGATGCACCTCCGTATAGCAACTTTTGTGAATATGCAAATTCTGACCAACCTTTTTCTTGTGCTTCACCTTCCCCTCCTCTAAAGACTGGAATTACAGTTAGAATAATTACCTTTATTCTTTTACTTACAAGGTTTTTAAGAGCATCCTCAGCTTTTACCTTTATCTTTGAGAGATCAAGATCAAGAAGAACAAGTTCTAAATTGGGAGGAATATTTCTTATTAAATTTTCAATCCCAATTTTTGTTTTAATAAAAGCAACCTCATAATCCTTTCCAAGAATTGTATTTAATTTTTTACCATCCGTACTTCTGGCAGTTATAACATCATCGATTAATACAATTAATTTTTTATCATCCGTACTTCTGGCAGTTATAACATCATCGATTAATACAATCTTATTCATTGCTCAAAACTCCTCCTATTTGATTGGCAATCTCTATAAATAATTCATCAGTAATAGATTGAAATTTTGTACATTCTTTACCAGACATCTTACTTCTCTCTATTTTTGATATTATCTTGTTTGCCTCTTCTATTAAACCTTTATGACAATTCAAATCTTGTAAAAGTTCCTTAACCTGCGTATAAAACCCAACCGTCAGGTTTCTTTTTGTTTTATCTTTTTCATCACTGCCTAAAGTACCTCGTACCTCATGGTGTGCTTTATTTAAAAGTCCTATAGGTTGAGAATATTCTCTTACATTTTGTTTTCTCTGGTCTTTGTCTTGGTTCTCTAATGGTTTTAAATCATTAATCGATTCTGATAGTTCGCATAATGAGAATGGATTTTGCAGATATTTATATGATTCCCACTCTTTGGAAAATACAAGATCTCTCAAGTCCTCAGTAGGGCTTAACTCATTATAACTAATGGCGATAAATGGATTAAGGCACTTATAATGGACTCTAATTTCAATCCATAACCATTTATATAATAAATCTCTATTATCAGCATAAACCAGTATAGGCTGCCTTTTAGGTATTTTCCCTGTCGTGTCTTCCCATTTGTTAGCTGTTATTTCGAAAACACCTAATGCCCGTTTTAAAGATTTATAAACCTCTTCATCTTCTGAAAGAATTATTATGGAATCTGTCATTGATTTACTCGTGACTTTCAGGTAATTGGCATTTTAAATAATAAGCATAATGCTTAGACATACTTTTAAATAATTAGTGTGATCGTTTGGACACTTAAATTCATTATGTAATCTATCAATTGTAATGAGTATCTGTAGATACCAAACCCCGGTGAATTCAGCAAGACCATTGTTGGAACTTCTATATAATTTTCAACACACGAAATAAGCGGATCGATTTCTTTTAATCGTAGTATAGATCATAAGATTTGTAACTACTACTAAATCCCTATTTCTCAGCCAGTTCATCTGTCATCCTTTCTTCCACATTTAACAATAATAAAGAGTATGACTTGATAATCTACATAGGATATTATTTGTAATTATTGTGTGCAATCACGATCCGCTAATTTTTTGAGTTCTCTGGCAAGTTCACGATACCATTGGTAAAACAAATTAGCATCTTCTATTTTATTATCTGGGAATAAAGGAATAAGTTCTTCATCTTTAATTTTCTCAGATGCGAGGGATACAAGGAATTTGCAAATAGGAGATTCTTCAGGCTTACTTTTGTCAAGACCGATTAGCTCTTTAACTCTGTTGCCGTCTGTGTCTTTTATTTCAAGTTTATTTATCTTCTCTTGTAATTCTTTTAATTGACCAGGAAGGCTTTTATGATAATCACTGGATTCAGAATACATTTGCTTCAGATATCCTTCCTTATCTACTTTTTTATCCGATAACGCCTGCATATCTATGTCGAGGGGAAGGAAGGTGGATAGTGCGATGAGGTAGATAGGGCGTGGTTTACAAGCGTTTTTTTTAATGTATTCTTTAAATTCATTAATGCAATCTTGTATGTTATTATTACCATTGCTAATGGCATTGGCCAATTCCTCTACTTTTTCATATCTACCGTTATCCAAGCCGGTATATTCAGCAATGGTGATTTTTTTATTTTCTTCCACTCTATTATTTCCATTCGTAGAGCATAAAATTCTTTCTTTAGCTTCTGCAATACTGTAGGGCGATCCTGGATGAACAAGAATAAGAATTTCTCTATTATCATTTATGGCACTATTAAGAAGAAGACATAATGACTTTTGGATAATATCAGTTTTAACTCCCTTACCATCAATATAAACTATAATTATGTTGTTATCATAGGTTAATTCCTGTTGGTTTTCGTTAGGAATTCTTTTTACTTGATTGTTGCTATCATAGATCACTGCCCATGTGTTGTTGTTAAAGTAGCGATGGAATTCATTATCTCCAGTCATCCTTGTTACGATTACAACTAATTCAGACATTATGCGCCTCCTTTGGTCGACATAAGCGCTCTTACTAAGTGGTATTTAGATATTGAGGGATATGTATTATCTTTCAGAATTGAAGCCTCCATAAATGGCAGGTTTGAAATAATACTGTCATCTTTTTTGATTGTACCTGCACCTCTGCCTGAGGTTATGACTATAGAAGGAGAGAGGGAGTATAAACTCTTTAATTTCTTGAGCTTTTTGAGCTTTTCATGAGTTTCTACAATGCCATAATGAATGACAATATAATCTGCTTCTGTTAGCTTATCACCAAGGCCATTTTTAATCAGGATTTCTGAATTTAGCATTAATTTCCATAATTTTTTTTTATCATCTTGACTTCCTATTTTTGCAATTTTATTTTTAACTTCTTCATTAAGCTCTACGTTTTCAATATTAAATACAGGATAACTTAGGCATTTGTTTAGCGAGTCGAGATGGTCAACAGAGTAGAAATCCTTTTGATCAATACAACTTTCAGACACTCGTTCATCTATAATTATGACTTTGGTCAGTGCAGCTTCAAGGAGACCGAGGAGAAAATACTTAAATGTAAAACTATTTTGATATGGAGGAGAGAAAAGAGTTTCAAATATTTTCTTATCTTTCTCTCCAGTATTATGCAAATATGTAAGTTCGGGTTTACCTAATAGTTGCCTTGCTTTTGCGTCACAAGAATGGTTTTCATAAATGTAATATTTGCATTCTGAATTATCTTTATTATTGTATTTGCTATATTTCGTATAATTATTAAATTTTTTCTTTTCTTTACACCAATATGCTCTATCTACTATCCAATTAACTTTATCCGACAAAAGATTAATATTTTCTATTTTACTGTATTTTTCAAATATCGGATCATTATCATCTCTATCAAAAGCTAATATAAGATTAGCGCACTGATTCTTAAGCCATCTGTTCTTTATCCATGCCTCGTATGTAGAGATTATGAATTTTTTTGCGTTTTCATCTGTTTCTATGTTGTTTAAACTAATGTCTTTAGAATTACAAATTATGACTCTTCTTTTGGGCAAGCTGTTAGGAACGCTTATACTATCTCCAACCAGAAGGAGTCTAAAAGGCAAAAGATAATCATTATCCACTAGAGTATTCATAATATCGTCTTTGTTTTTATCATTAACATAGAACAAGACAAATTGGTAGGCACACTTTTTCGATTTCAATTGATTAAGAGTAAGCGGCTCTATCCCATACTTTTTATTCTCATAGGAATTCTCCTTATCGTCATCTTTCCCAACAATAGCTACCATCTGTGGTTTCATAAGATTAAAAGTATAGGCCAAATGATTGCAGCTATTGTTCAAGTGGCAGTTATATTCTTTTGTCTGGCTATAATGAATGGTCTGTGAAGCAGGACAATCAACTCCTAATGGGTATTTCTTTCCCTTGTGCTCATGGGCTGGATATTTATCCCCGAATGGCTCAATAAGAAATCTGCAAGCTTCCCTCATTTCTGCAATTCCAAAATTTTTTGTACTAATCACCCCTTTTGTATCAACGATTTCCTCTTCTATTTTCCCCCTCATTTTTTCTACCAATTCGCCATTACATAAGCTCAGATTATCGCCTATTGTTACTTTATAAAATTCCTTATTCTCAGATTCTTCGAGTTTGATA
>Ga0233429_1003907_pt1 | contig 13609 bp, 15 predicted proteins | sample SI_118_April2016_3_FD_179879 | JGI IMG/M metagenome (GOLD analysis project Ga0233429, IMG submission 179879) | Seawater microbial communities from Saanich Inlet, British Columbia, Canada - SI_118_April2016_135_MG | ecosystem: Environmental > Aquatic > Marine > Inlet | place: Canada: British... | reverse complement strand
AATGGCTTCTTCTTCAATTAGATCACCTGAGACTGGGATGTAAGACGCGGTCGCCGACCTGAATGCCGAGGCGGCGGCTAAGACCGCCGTTAATCTCCAGCACCGCCGTAGCATCCACCGGCGTCACAATGGGGGTCAGGGAATGTGGTACGGCGCGATGGTGCATATGGACGATGCGGCCATTACCCGCAAGGAACAACATATCCAAGGGAATGAGTGTGTTCCTCATCCAAAAGCTAAGGCGTTCCGGGCCTGGGAAGATGAACAGCATACCCGCATCCACAGCCATGGTTTGCCGGTGCATCAGGCCCGTGCGTCTGCTGCTGGGTGTCGCGGCCAGCTCTATGGTGAAATGATGGCGCGCTTTGGCGGTGACCACCGTGACTTCGTTGATAGCACCGGCATAAGCGGGCATGGCGAACAGCGGCAAGATTACCGCCAATGCCAAAATTTTTAATTTGAAAAACGATAGATCGATCATGATCGGGCCAATGTATCCCATTAAAACCAACCCGCAGTGATAAAACGACGCAACCGCCCGACCAAATTCATTGGCCGGGCGGTCATCGGGGTTCGAACGCACGGGGCGTCCGGGTCGAGACTGGCTTTATTCTTTTGCGGCTAACTTAGCAGCTTTTTAGGTCATTAAGCTGACAAGCCTTCCATGATAGAGCGGTTGACATCGATCAACGGCTCTATCTCGGCCTCGCCGCGCAACACTTTGCGCGAATGTTTGTCCACCCAAATGGCCAGGGAAATTATTCCGGCGCGTGTTTCATCGGGCAGCAGATTGTTTTCCAGGGCGCAATCGGCCTGCAATGCCAACCATAGGCGGCGGTTCCAATGTATGGACTTGGCGAGCAATGATTTCGAATCTTCGCCCTTGCACTCAAGCAACGATCTGGTGACTTGCGCGAACAGTCGGTATTCCGTCTGCCGTGGGTTCTCGGTCGTATTTTGCGCGACCGTATAACTATGAAGCGACATAACTCAATCTCTCCTCTTCGAAGGGAAACAATTTCCGGCAGCCAACCAGGCCTTTGTAATATTGTTTCGAATGAACCAGCTGAATGACATTTACGCATTGCGCGACGGCTTCGGCATTGCTTATGGCATTCATGAAGGACGTCATCAGCTCCAGGAAATTATCCTGGTTTTCCTTGACCGAGCCTTCGTCGAGATACAACAACATGATGGTGAAGTAGACCCGCCGCATGGGCGTCGTCGCATCTTCCGGCAGCATGATGTCCTTTTCCCGAAGCAAGGATGCCCGGTTCTGGATCACCAAGGTGGTGCGTCGATCTGAGTTTTGCACCACTGCCCCATTGATGATGAATTTCTCGCTTGGTTTCAGTGTCAATTTTAGTGCCATTTTCCTGCATACGGCCGATTACTCGACCGCACCCTCTCTGCCTAGGCGGCTATGTCTAGTTGCCGAACAGGCTGAGGATAACTTGCGGATTTGAATTGGCAATGGATAGCGCTTGAACGCCCAGTTGCTGCTTAATCTGCAACGACTGCAATCTGGCACTTTCTTCCGCCATATCAGCATCCACAAGGTTGCCAACACCGGCGCGCAGGATATCGATCAATTTGACGGTAAAGTCACTTTGAATTTCCAGGCGCTTGGACACGGAACCTAAAGCTGCCAATTTGTCAGCCACGGCGGTAATCGCCGAATCAATGGCGGTCAGGGCCGTTGACGACGCTGCCGAAGTCAGCAACGAGGTGGTGTGGATGACAAGTGTCGTTGGATCCATGGTTTGGGCGGACACCGCGATGGTGCTGCCGTCAACCGTACTCAATACCGACAGATTGGCCGCACTGGCCTTAATCAGGTTGGTGCCGTTAAATTCTGCGGTACCTGTAATGGTCTGGATCTGCTGACGCAGGGCATCGAAATCATTATGCAGGGCTGTGCGCGAGGTGGCATCAAGGCCGGCTTGGTTGGCTTGCACCACCTTGGCCTTCATTTCCAGCAATAGATCGTTGATCGCCACAGCGCCTTCAAGGGCCACGTTAACCGTCGATTCACCGCCAGCGATGGCTGTTTTCACTGCCATCATACCGTTGATATCGCCGCGCATGTTCTGGGCGATGGCGTAAGTAGACGCATCGTCCTTTGGTCCATTGACCCGCAGGCCCGTGGTAATTCGAAGCTGGGTATTCTCCAGCATCGAGTTTGTCGAGTTCAAGTGTTGCAAAGCAACCATCGCCCCGAGGTTTGTGTTAATTGATAAAACCATTTTAGTTCTCCTAATCCCCGATTTTCGGTACACCGTTCGACCAACGGCGGGCTTTTGCCACCCATCACAACGCAAAGGCCGTGCCAAGTTTTGCCAGTCGGGGAAAAACCTCCGTAAGCATTTGATTCTAATGATAATTTGTTGGTTAAATTATTCCCTCTCGAAAATTGATCGGGTCAGGAACAAGCCATACCAGGCAAATTTTGCCACCTATCGAGCAAGCTTTGCCGGGCAGGAAATAACTTCCCCCCAATCCTGGCATAGTGGGCGGACTAAATAGAATAAGCGCCAATTAGGGCTGGGACTTCAATGAATGTTAACCCTGTAAGTCTATGAATCTAGGCCATGAACAGTCTCAATCTGACCTACCAATCAGCTTTGGCCCAACATCAGGCAGGCGACGTTGCCCAGGCGGAAGGGCTATACAATGAAGTATTGGCCAATGACCCGGGCCATATGGATGCAATTTTCAACCTTGCCGTCCTGTTAGCGAGCCAAAACCGCACCAATGAAGCCATACCCTTATATGAGCTGGTGCTGGAGGTTCTGCCCGATGATCCCGATACCTTGTCGAATATGGGCAACGCCTACACCAACACGGGACAATTGGAACAGGCGATGGATTGCTATCAACGCGCCATTGAAGGCAATCCGCTGTTATCTGCGGCGCATATCAATCTGGGTAATCTGTTCTTCCAACAAGGCCATACGGACCAGGCCATAGAGCGCTACCACGAAGCTATCAGCATAGATCCGTCCGCTGCCAACGCCCACAACAACCTAGGCACCATTCTTTTGGCCGCCGGCCGGCGTGATGAAGCCAAGGCATCCTATCAAGCCGCCTTGAAATACGATGCCGACAATCCAGAGACCCTTAAAAACTATGGCAATATTCTATTGTCGTTTGGGGAAATCGAAGATGCGGCAGATATTATGCGCCAGGTCGTCGCAATTGCACCCAATTGGGCCCCGGCCCAGGCCGACCTAGGCTTGACGTTGATGCGGTTGGACGATTTTGTGCCCGCACGGGAGGCCTTGGAACGCGCCGTCGCGCTGGAACCTACGTTTATTGAGGCCTGGAATTGCCTTGGCAATTTGTTGCATCTGATGGAATTGCATGATGATTGCGAACAAACTCTGCGCCAAGCGTTGCAGGTCGAACCAAATAATCCTGTCACTGCATTTCATCTCGGTACGCTTTATTTCGGTCAAACAAGGTTTGAGGAAGCTCTGACGCAATTTGCGCGCGCCTGTGAATTTCAACCTGATTCAGCGGATTATCGAAATAGCTACGGCAATACCCTGCTTTCCCTACAAAGGCAGGCAGAGGCAATTGAGCAATATGCCTTGGCAATTGAGCTAATGCCGGAATTTGGAGAAGCCCACAATAACATGGGCAATTGCCTGGCGGCGCTGGACCGGCGGGATGAAGCGGTCGAAAGTTATCGTCGATCCCTCGAAATCAATCCGGACCAGGCCCTTGTCGCCTGCAATTTGGGCAATACCCTGCGGCACATAAATAGATTGGCGGAGTCTATTGAGGCGTTCGAACACGCCCTTAAAGCAGATCCAAATTTATATAATGTTTATAACGGAATAGGACTTAATCTTCAGATTCTAAATCGGCATGGCGAAGCCGTTGAAACCTTCAAGAAGGGACTGGAGATTTTTCCCGAATACCCAGAAGGCCTCAATAACCTGGCAATATCCCAGTCTGCGGTTGGCGATATCGACGGTGCCATAAAAACTTACGGCAAATTGCTGGAGATAAGTCCGGACCTGGCGGAAGGTTATTTCAATCTGGCCAGCCTGTTGCAAAGCATAAACCGGTGGGACGAGTCGATAATGGCCTTCATGCAGGCCTTAAGGGTGCGTCCGGAGTATAGTGTCATCTATCCCTATCTGGCCCATTCCCTGATGCAGCAGTGCAGTTGGTCCAACCTGCATTCCGTTGTTGAAAAAATTCGCACCAATACAGAGCATGAATTGGCCATCGGGAATCCTGTCGCGGTGTCTGCATTTGCGCTGCAAAGCTTGCCGGGTGAGTTTTCCATGGCCCTACGACTATCCGTCGCGAAGCAGATTTCAGAGCGAAACGCCAACTATGTCGCCGATCTGCATAAGAAATTGAATTTCAATTTTAATCGTGGTCGACAGCGCAAACGTATCCGCGTCGGCTATGTTTCACCGGACTTCCGCTTTCACAGCGTATCTGTCGCCTTCAAAGGCATTCTGGATAATCACGACACTGATCGCATCGAAGCCTACGGTTATGCGGCACATTCGGCCGAAGATGACCATATGACGAACGCCTTGCGTGAGCGTTTTCATGGTTATCGTCAAATGAACGGCCAGCCATTCGAAGTTTCCGCGCAACAGATTTATGATGATGGCATTGATATTTTGGTCGATCTAGCCGGCCATACCAAAGGCGGGCAATTGTCACTGCTGGCCTTAAAACCGGCACCAATTCAGGCCCATTATCTCGGGTATTCGGCCACAATTGGGGCTAGTTATCTGGATTATCTTATTACCGACCATCACCAGGTCCCTGAAGAGCAGCGGCAGTATTTTTCCGAGAATCTGGTCTATTTACCGGACACGTTCATGGCAACCCAGCGGGCCCCCGTCGCCATCGACGCTTTTACGCGGGCCCAATGTGGACTGCCCGATGATGCCTTTGTCTTTGCCAATTTCAACACCCACTACAAGATAGAACCGAGGATGTTCGCCATCTGGATGCGATTGTTGCGTAAGATACCAAAGGCGGTTTTGTGGCTGGTCCGGGGCACCAATTCCAGCGCGGATAACCTGCGACGTGAAGCATCAGCCCGTGGTGTCGCACCGGAACGGTTGATTTTCGCTGATAAAGTCCTGCACCCGGTCCACCTGGCCCGGCTGGCCAATGCAGATCTGGCCCTCGACAATTATTACCATGGCGGCGGGGTCACGACAGTGGACTGTCTTTGGATGGGCTTACCCGTACTCACCCTGGCAGGACCCACACCGCAATCGCGCAACGGGGCAACGCTGCTTTCCGCGATCGGGCGGGAGGATATGATCCAACATCGGATTGAAGATTATGAAGCCATGGCCTTCGATCTCGCGGAAAATCCAACAAAACTGGCAAATATCAAGGCAGAAATGACGGCGAAACGGGATCAGTACCCATTGTTCAATTCGAAACGCCTGACCCAGCATTTGGAATCGGGTTATGAAATGATGTGGGAGACGTATCAAAAAGGTGAGCAGCCGCGAATGATAGATATCCCACATCTACCGGATTAGCCACGATATTCAGCAATGTATGACATCATAAAAAGGGCGCATCCCATTGAGGATACGCCCTTTTATTGTTTGTTAGGTTTCTGGAACCGTATCAGCGGGTTCCCTCGTCTTTTCCACCAGGGTCCAGGAAATCAAGGTATTTGTTCATAGCCGTGAACAATAGATCCTGACAACTTCGTCCCGTATTAGCGCTGGCCAAGCGCAGGCGATGATGGCTATCGGGTGCCAACCGCAGGGTTAGGGCGCGACGCTTTGGCTTACAGCCCGCATCTGATATTTCATCCAAACCGAACTCCTGGCCCAATGTCGGTTCCAGGTGAGCAGGTTGCAGGTGTGCAGGTTGCAGGTGCGCCGGCGAACTGGCGCTCAGCCGCTCTGGCAATGGCGGTTCAGTTTTGCTGGACGGTACCCTTGGCTGGCTGTAGAGGCGGCTAAAATCGCCCTCAGACTCAGACTCCGTAGGTAGCGATGTCCAATCGGCGACAGTGTCCAAAAGCGACCTGATCGGCGGTGGCGCAGGATTAGCCCGGACAGTCGGTGCCATAGGTGCCGCCGGCGGTACCATTGGGGTCCCGGCAGTCCGCGGCGCGGATTGTACTGAACCTGCTACCGGTGCTGAAGCGGCCGGTACCGAAGCTATAGGTGCCGCGGCCATTGGCGTAAGGGTTTTCACGACCTTGCCACCACTAAATTCATCCATCGGCGCACGACGTTCCAGCATACCCGCGTGCAGCGACGCAAAATTCGCGTTGTTCATTGTGTCTCCTCCCCTAACGCCTAACCGGCATCCGAGGCAAATCGGCGACCAAAGGTAGCACCTTGAGGACGCAATCCGTTACCAGCGGGGACAGCCTGTGGCTGGGCTTGCAGACCTTCCGGGGTTGGCGGTGCCGGTTGATTGCGTGATCCGAACGAGGCATTTGCATCGCCGATCTGTTGCGCAGTCTCGTAGGGCATGGGGACCTGATTGATCCGGCCCATACGGCTCTCGATATAGTCCCAAAGGGTGATAATCTCGTTTGCGGATTTACCATCCGGACCCGTCTCCATCACCGTACGGCCATCAATCATAGAGGCCGCAAAATCAACCCGATGATGCAATGTTGCCGGGGCGACTGTGCCGTGCTGCGACAGTGCGACAGCGGCTTCAGACGTGATCCGGGCCCGCCGGGTGGCGCTATTCACCACAAAAATCATATGTTTTTGCCATTGCTCCACAATATCGACCGTCGCACCAACGGCGCGCAGATCATGCGGGCTGGGACGACACGGAATAACCACCAGATCAGCATGCCGGACAACTTCCGAAATGGCTTCTGTGACAGCGGGCTGTGTGTCGATGATTGCCAGACGATGGCCTTGATTACGCAGACGCTCAAGGTCTTCGGGCAAGTCATCGGCGTTGGAGCGGATGAGAGCCGGCATGGCTTCTTCCCGCATCTTCCACCAACTGTGTAAGCTGCCTTGGGGGTCAGTATCGACCATCGCGACGGAGCCAAAACCAGCTAAACCGGCCTGTACCGCCATATGTGCTGCCAGGGTCGTCTTGCCCGAGCCACCTTTTTGAGACGCGAAAACTATAGTTTGCATATTACTTCCCTCAACAAATCCCTCTCGCCCTCCCCCAATGCAACTTGGTGCGCAATCTGGGGCGCTACGGATTAATTTTGTACCGCGGCAATTTTATGCCAGTGACAAACGTCACCCATTTGTCATTTATTTCGTTACCAAAATCTAACCTTTGGCAACCCGACAAAAGGGCGGCGATACAATTCAATTATGGCCAGATTTGTCTTAAGAAAAGATGTATCTCATTTAGATAATGTATTAGGGCAGATAGCCGAACCGTTCCATCTGTTCATGATGGTCAGATACCACAGCGTCAACTTGGGCTGTGGACAGAATATCGCGCCATTGTCCGGCTTTTCCGGAGCGAAAGAATTTTTTGGAAAAGGAACTCTTTTCCCGAAAGCCCGAACGCGCTTCTTGAGACCGCAATACTTTGAAGGAAGAAAAACGGATTGCCTTGTCCAATCGTTCCCTGCCGGGATTGACACCAAGAAAATCTGCCATGCGCTTAAACGTCTGCCTGGGTTTTTCGCTCATATCCTCGTATCTGACATGCATCAGACTTTCGTTCTCGGTCTGAGTCCATGATGCGACATGCTGGGACCATGTGCCATAGAACTCATAGGCATTAATTTCGCTATTGATTGTCCCGGCAGACGGGTTTCCAAGCATTTCAATGGCACCATCAAGACTATAGCCAAAGTGATCGGCCACAGACGCCACCATATCAAGGGGATTTCGAACAACGTAAATGGCACCAACAGTGTATTCCATGGTGACGAGGGGAATACCAAAAGATTCTCCCAATTGATTGTGGGTTTTAGCAAAAACAGAATCGGGATGAGCGTTCGTAAAAGCCTTATGTACAAGTGTCCGCAGAGGAGCGAGTTCTTCGGGCGTCATATCGATTAGCTTTCGCCCGTTCGATACGTGCTCGTACCAATTTCCCGCAGAATCGCCGAGACAAAATTGATCCAACTCATTGATATTCGCAGGTTGGTCGGGATTTCGCAGTAGATTATGCAAAAAGGCCCGCAACCAGGTATTTCCAGATTTTGGATAAGACGCCAGCCAGATTATTCCGCCCATATCACGCTCCGGTCTAGCCCTGACATTCGGCGCAAAGGCCGCTGATTTCTACCGTTTCATCGGCAATGGTAAAGCCGGCCCGCCCCGCCAAGCCATTAATAGCGCCATCAAGTTGACCATCCCGCATCTCAACCGCCAGGCCGCATTCCTGACAGATTAGAAAGTGCGCCGCATGGTGATGTTCCTCATCGTGAGAGCCCGGATGGCCACAGCCAATGAATGCCTGCAGGCTGTCGAGGCGATGTACCAGTCCCTGGTCACAGAGAAATTCCAGCGCCCGATAAATAGTCGGTGGCGCCACCCGTCCCCGCTCATCCTGCAGCAGAGCCAACAGGTCATAAGCACCGACGGGGCGGTGGCCGCGCCAAACCAACTCCAGGACCTGGCGGCGCAAGGGCGTTAGGCGTTCGCCACGGCGCGCGCACGTTGCTTCTGCCCCATCAAGGGCAGAGACAATACAGCTTGAATGATCATGTCCAGGTGCCGCGAAAGGGTTTTCAATTCGTTGATAATCCGCATTCTTCGCCATCACCCCACCTCCCCGCGCTGAACATTCCGGGCCTTCACACGGCCGGCCAGCAGCGAGAGCAAAAACAACGCCACCGCAGCCGCCACAATTGCCGCGCCTGACGGCAGATCCCACTGATAAGACGCCGCCAAACCCATCACGACCGACAATACCCCGATGAACCCGGCCAAAATGGCCATTTTCTCCGGACTATTGGCCAGTCGTCGGGCCGTAGCAGCCGGAATGATCAACAATGAAACGACCATCAATATACCCACTACCTTCATGCCGACAGCGATCACAACGGCCATCAACAATGTAAAGATCAACTTCAAGCGCGGGGTGGCAACGCCTTCCACCCGGGCCAGGTCTTCGTCTATCGTGGCCGATAACAAAGATCGCCAATAAACCACCAGCAATCCCAAAACCACGGTCATCAGGCCATATATAACAACAAGATCCCTCAGGTTTAAGGCCAGAATATCGCCAAACAGATAACTCATCAAATCAACCCGCAACCCTTCCATGAGGGCCAGGGCTAATAATCCCAGGGCCAACGAGCCATGGGCCAGAATGCCCAACAAGGTATCAGAGGCGACGAGGCGGCTGCGATCCAGGAGCAGAAAGCCCAAGGCCATTAACAGGCATAGAACGGCAATTCCCAAATCTGCCGGCACGCCGATAGCAAGGCCCAAGGCAACCCCCAACAGGGAGGAATGGGCCAGGGCGGCACCGAAATAGACCATGCCGCGCCATATTACGAAACAACCTAAAGGACCCGCCACACCGGCGACGCCAACACCGCCCAAAACGGCGCGCAACATAAAATCCTCAATCATGGGAATGGCCGTCGTGATGGTGGTGGCGATGATTGTGATCATGGATATGATCGTGGTCGTGGTCGTGGTCGTGATCGTGGTCGTGGTCATGGTCATGGATTTGACCGAGCGGCACCACGCCGCCATCAGGATCATGGCTATGGTCATGATGATGGTGATAAAGCGCCAGGCGGTCTGCGACCGCTGCGCCGAACAGGGCGCGGAATTCGGGATCGCCGACGACGCTGTCGGGACGGCCCGTGCAACAGACATGATGGTTCAGGCAGATAACCCGGTCCGTCGCCGCCATGACCACGTGCAGATCATGGGAAATCAACAAAACGCCACAATTATAACGATCGCGGATGGTCTCGATCAGCTGGTACAATTGCCCCTGCCCGGCCACATCGACGCCGGCCATGGGCTCATCCAGAACCAGAAAATCAGGCTGCCGCAATAGGGCCCGCCCCAGCATGGCCCGATGCAGTTCGCCTCCCGAAAGTGCTGCCATCTGCGCCTGTAACCGACCCGACAAGCCAACTTCGTCCAGGGTTGTCTCCAGTACAGTATCGCCAACCCGGCCCCCCAGGGTCAAAAATCGCTGTAGCGTCAAAGGCATGGCCGGGTCGATGGTGATATCTTGCGGGACATATCCATGGCGCAGTTGGCCCGCTCGCCATACACGCCCTGCCTCGGGCTGCATCAATCCCAGTAAGATGCGGGCCAGGGTCGATTTACCTGAGCCATTCAGGCCAATCAGGGTGACGATTTCACCACGGTTGACTGTCAAATCCACGTCCGAGAGAATTTGACGTCCCTGGAATGACATCCCCACGCCCTCTGCCGCCACCAGGGTAGCCTGATCGCGAACCTGGCTAATCGGCGTGGCCGACTGATTTTGTACATTCATGATGTTATATTATATCATTCATGATGTTATATTATATCATTTCAGAAGCAATGAACACCATCCCATTGCCGCACACTACGGGCTTGACCTTCCCGTTGGGGAAAGCCGTAGACTGTTTTTGTATCGATTAGAAATAGGTAAAGATCGCAATGGCATCACAGAAGTCGGCCAAACCTGCAAAACTTTCAACGATTGTTGTTACAGCCATCACAGTGGCGGTGGCAATCGGCATTTGGTTTACGGGCCAAAACAGCCATGCCGCCGGGATTGAGGTGAAGGTCCCTGAATTATCCGGCATAGCGCAGGCTGGACAGCGCTCATTCGCCAAAAACTGCGCTCAATGCCATGGCCCTATAGGAAACGGTACGAAGACGGGCCCGCCCCTGATCCATATTATCTATGAACCAGGTCATCATGGTGACGCTGCCTTTTATCGCGCAGTCGCGACCGGGACCCGCCAACACCATTGGAAGTTTGGCGATATGCCGCCCCAGCCCCATGTCAAACGGGTGGAGGTTCAGGCAATCATCAAATTTGTCCGCGAGGTCCAACGTAACAACGGCATCAATTAGAAATTAAGCTAATGATCTGAAAGATTCAGGATCTGCTCCCGCAGGCCCGTATCGTATTCTTTCCCTGCTACGGTCAGGACCAATCCCATCGGGTAGCTGCTTTCAATCAGTTCCTTGCGCTGCAAAGCGCGCCAAACACTTTGGTTTTGAAAGCCCGTGGCGTCGGATGCCATAACCACGCCGGCGCCAAGATGGAAGTGATTGCCATGGGCGCGAGGCAACGAAACGATCAAAGCGCTGCCGTCGTCCCGTGTTGTTGATGTTTCCGGCGACATAGCCAATTCCTGAAACAATGTCAGGGTTTTCAACTGCAACTTGTTCAGACGTAGCGGATTATGTTTTGGCGGCATAAAAATTCACTCCTATATAGTCTGAATAGGTCGCCTTTTTGTCGGCTGCAAGGATTTGTTAATCATTGTCACCAAAAATATAACGTCAGACAATTAGACTATCACACCAAGTTTCGCTGATCGGCAAGTATGCAAGATCATAGCCAAGTGGCGCAACGGATCGCAGAAGCACCGGCCATTTAAGAACAAGGGCCCGTGGGGGAGACCCGGCCTTTGCCTAATTTTGGGGTTACTGCATGCAAAACGAGGTCCTACGCCATGGTCCGCTACAGCTATATCCAGACCGTCATCGGGCGAATTGGAAAGGCCGGGAAGTCACCCTGACCCTGCGGGAATATGCCATTGTCGAAAAACTGGCCCAGCAACCGGGCCAGGATATGCAATACCGCAATTTATACGATCTGGTCCGCGGTTCGGGATTTTCCGCCGGCATTGGTGATGACGGCTACCAGGTTAATGTACGCGCCTTTATCAAACGTATTCGGCGGAAATTCCGCGAAATTGATCCAAAATTCAATGCCATCGAAAACTATCCCCGTTTTGGCTACCGCTGGCGTTCCGGGAGTTAGGTGATTCGTTTCGTGGAACGCATTTAGACAATGCCGTATGCATTTGCCTAAGCGAATTGGGTGCTACGGACGAGACGCCGAAGCGTCAGTTGGCGTATACATGACACATACGACAAATATAAAATCTTAATTAAGTCATATATATCTTATGGTTATTTATTTTTTTTAATCTAAAATATAATAGGTCATGACAATTCATAGCGATAGAAATTGCCCTGAAATTGTCACAGTTTTGCCCACCTAATGCCCTCTTTATTAGGTCTTAATAGATCCTGCGTCGGCTAAATTGTTGAGGGCAAAATATTGAAACATGACATCCGTCACCACAAAAACTATCTCCTTAAGGGTGGTTTGAGGCCGCGCCACCTGGACGAAACGGCTTTAACCACGCCGGACGACATTGCGCCAGGGACCGACAGGAACCTGTTGGATGAATTACAGGCATTGGTCAAAAAACTGGGTGCGGCCAAGGTCTCATTGACCTTCTATCTCATTGAATTTGGCGGCCTGCCCCAACGTCTGGCCAGGCCATTGCTGGCCGAGGCTGCGGGCAGCTGCGCAATGTTGCGCCTACCTTCCGCAGATCATCATCTGGTGATCTATCTGGGCCCCGAACCATCGATGGATACGGGCGGGTTCCTGGGCCGGCTGCGTCGCGGCTTGTCTGCGCTTGCCCCAGTAGCGCAACCAGATTATGCCCCCGATTGCGCCTCGGATTGTATCTGGGCAGAAGTGCGCACGCTTAGCCGCTGTAATCACGACATCACAGCCCCGACCCACCTGCTGCTTGATCTGAACGCAGCCGCGCCCAGGGTCCTTGGCCTCAGCGATTGGTAAAGGCTAGCAGACAGCGAAAACTATTAGATTTGCCCCGCCGACGGCTTCCGCTATTCTCGTCCCAGATTTGTAATCTGGGAAATTATGAGGAGAGAGGCCATGGGACCCTTGGCAGGAATGAAAATCGTTGAATTGGCGGGCATCGGACCAGTACCGTTTTGCGGCACTTTGCTGGCCGACATGGGTGCGCAGGTCATTCGGGTGGACCGGACAGCACCATCGGGCCTTGGTATTTCGGGCAAAAACCCCGCCTACGATGTATTGGGCCGTGGCCGCAAATCCATTTCGGTCGATCTGAAAAGCCCCGAAGGTGTGGAAACAGTGCTGCGCCTGGTGGAAAGCGCCGATGCGGTGCTGGAAGGCTTCCGCCCCGGGGTGACCGAACGTCTTGGTCTGGGCCCCGATGTCTGCATGGCGCGGAACGAAAAAATCGTCTACGGCCGGATGACCGGCTGGGGACAGGATGGCCCCATCAGCCATGCCGCGGGCCACGACATCAACTATATCGCCCTTTCAGGCGTGCTCTATTCCTGCGGCACCAAGGACAGCGGCCCCGTACCGCCGTTGAACCTGACGGGCGATTTCGGTGGTGGTGCCATGTTCCTGGCCTTCGGCGTCGTCTCTGCCCTTTGGGAAGCGCAGCGTTCGGGCAAGGGCCAGGTGGTTGATACGTCTATGTTGGAAGGTTCCGCCTATTTAATGCTGCCTATTTACGGCATGCATGGGTCGGGCTTTTGGTCTGATGATCGGGGCACGAATATCCTCGACACCGGCGCGCCCTTTTATGGCACCTATGAAACATCTGACGGCAAACATGTCTCCATCGGATCTATCGAGCCGAAATTCTATGAGG
>Ga0233429_1003905_pt1 | contig 13616 bp, 10 predicted proteins | sample SI_118_April2016_3_FD_179879 | JGI IMG/M metagenome (GOLD analysis project Ga0233429, IMG submission 179879) | Seawater microbial communities from Saanich Inlet, British Columbia, Canada - SI_118_April2016_135_MG | ecosystem: Environmental > Aquatic > Marine > Inlet | place: Canada: British... | reverse complement strand
TTCTTCACATGATCACCAAAAACTTTCTTAACAGCATTAATTTCAACCATATCTCCCAGATGAGTAGAAGTTGCATGTGCATTAATGTAAGAGATTTGTTCAGCATTAATTTTAGCGTCTTTCAATGCATTTCTCATTGCTATACATGCACCAGCTCCCTCAGGATGAGGTGCTGTAATATGATGCGCATCATCACTCATTGCAAAGCCAAGCATTTCAGCATAGATAGTTGCACCTCTTTTCTTTGCACTCTCCATTTCTTCTAAAATCACCATACCAGAACCTTCCGAAATAACAAAGCCATTCCTATCTCTATCGAAAGGCCTGCTAGCCTTCTGAGGTTCCCCATTTCTTGTAGACAGCGCCTTCATATTATTAAATGCACTTACACAGAGTGGCGTAATAGTTGCTTCAGTTCCTCCTGCAAACATAACATCAGCTTCTCCTCTCTGAACAATCCGGAAAGCCTCAACAATGGCATGCGCACCAGACGCACAAGCAGTGATAACAGAAAAATTTGCGGCTTGGAGACCAAATTTAATAGCTATGTAACCCGGCGCAGCATTAGCCATTAATTTGGTAATCATAAACGGGGAAACTCTTGATGGGCCTCTTTCGATCAAGACCTTATGCTGTGCTTCAATCTCAATAATACCACCAATACCGGTACCGATAATTGCACCTACCTTCTCCCGGTTCATTGTATCAAGATCGATTCCAGAATCTTCGAGGGCAAGAGCAGCCGATGCTACCGCAAATTGAGAAAATCTGTCTAATCTTCTCTCTTCCTTTTTATCAAACCATCTAGACGGTTCAAAACCTGCTGCTTCCCCTGCGATAAGAACATCATGATCTGCTGTGTCAAAAGCCGTTATATTAGCAATTCCACTTTTTCCATTACATAAGGATTCCCACAACTGATCTTTCTCACAGCCTACCGGTGTTACTGCCCCAAGACCTGTAATCGCTACTCTAAGTCCCATCGTCTTTACTTGTGCTCCTTAATAAAATTTATTGCATCCCCGACAGTTTGCATCTTTTCAGCATCTTCATCGGGAATACTTATATCAAATGCATCCTCCAGCTCCATTACCAGCTCCACAGTATCAAGCGAATCCGCACCCAAATCGTTTATGAAAGATGTCTCTGGTGTAACCTGATCCTTATTAGCACCCATCTGTTTAACAATTATTTCTTTCACCTTTTCTTCAACTGATTCTTCTGTAGACAATACATTTCTCCTTAGATCAAAATTCCCAGATTTCTCAATATTTTACTATCACGAATGCTTCTCATTATCCAAAAACTATAAATTATGTTCTCAACCTTACCACTTAATGACGGACGAACCCCATGTTAAACCCCCTCCGAAAGCAACCAAAATTGCCGTATCTCCAGGTTTTAACATTTGCCCCTTCTCTATCTCATCCATTGCAATAGGAATAGAAGCAGAAGATGTGTTACCATATTTGTTGATATTAATGAATGCCTTTTCCTTTGGCAATCCCAGCTTTTCCATCGCCGCTTCAATTATCCTAATGTTGCTTTGATGCGGAATAACCATATCAAAATCTTCTACCTGCATGTCATTTGCGGCAGCTGCCTTAATGATTACATCAACCATGTTAATAATGGCCTGCTTAAATACCTCTTTACCTCTTAACTTAATATAATGTGAACCCGATTCAACTGTCTCACGTGATGCAGGTAGTTTAGAACCGCCTGCCGGTATCGTTAACAACTCTGCCTTACTACCATCCGAACCCAAATGTGTCGTAACTATTTCCCGCCTGCCATTACCTTGCTGAACGACTACCGCACCAGCTCCGTCACCAAAGAGAATACATGTTGATCTGTCTGTATAGTCAGTAATCTTTGACATACATTCTGCCCCCACAACCAATACAGTTTTCATGGCTCCGGATGCAACAAAACTTTTGGCTACAGACAATGCATAAACAAACCCTGAGCAAGCTGCTAATAAATCAAAAGCACCTGCATTCCGCGCGCCTAACTTCTCCTGTATATAACAAGAAGTAGAAGGGAATAAACAATCTGGCGTGACAGTGGAAGTTATTATTAGATCTACTTCAGTGGGCGAGACATTTGCAGCTTCCAGCGCACGCAAAGACGCTTCAACCGCCAGATCTGAAGTAGCAACCCCATTTTCTACAATACGTCTTTCCCTTATTCCCGTGCGTTTGGTGATCCATTCATCTGTTGTATCCAGCATCTTTGACAGATCATCGTTGGTGAGTACTTTTTCGGGTAAAAAAGAACCTACCCCTGTAATTGATGCCTTATATCCTTTTTCCATTAATTATCCTAATAAAATTAGGAAATTTGGCTTATTATGTCGCTGTCACGAGTGACGAATTCGCCTTCTCGAGTTCAGAATTAATATGTTTATTTACTTCATACTTACCAAATTGTATAGCTTCTCTTATTGCGTTCTGGATTGTCTTGGAATCTGACCTGCCATGAGAAATAATACTTATACCATCAATCCCAAGTAGCGGCACACCACCATATTCAGTGTAATCCATTTTGCTATACAGATGCTTACGAACAGGCTTGCAAAGCCAGGATCCCAGCCTTGTTAGAACGCTCTTATTTGCCTCCGAAGCAAATGCAGATAACATACTTATCGAGAGCCCCTCAGCAAATTTCAGCAAAACATTACCAACAAAACCTTCACAAACAACTATATCGAACTTGCCATCAAAGACATCTCGTCCTTCTGCATTTCCAACAAAATTCAGCGAAGTTTTTGAAAGGAGAGCAAAGGTCTCTTTTACCAACTCGTTACCCTTTGCATCTTCCTCTCCAATATTTAAGAGCCCTACTCTCGGGCTTTCAATATTTAATACGTATTTACAAAAAACAGATGCCATGACTCCATATTGCATCAAATGCGAAGGCTTGCATTGTATATTTGCTCCAGCATCGATTACCATGCATGCACCATGAAAAGTCGGTATAGACACGGCAATCCCCGGACGTTTAACATGTTCTAACGTACGAAGAAATAAGGACGATGCGGCTACCGTTGCACCTGTGTTTCCTGCGCTTACTACCGCATCAGCCGCTTTCTCCGCAACCAGTTTGACACCTCTGGTAATCGATGAATCAACTTTTTTCCGCACGGCCACAGTTGCAGACTCATTCATATCTACTACTTGTGAAGCATGCACGATTGATATATTACCAATAGTTGCAGCACCACACGCCACCAATTCACTTTGAATTCTATCCTGATCACCTACTAATATCATCTCATGATCAGTATAGAAGCGTGCAGCCGCCACTGCCCCTTTTACGATCTCAACAGGAGCTGCATCTCCACCCATTGCATCAACAGCAATACGCATAACTAGGCTCTCTCTACAGCAATTACTTGTTGGCCACGATAATAACCACAATTATGACAAACTGTATGTGGCCTTTTTATTTGTTTACAATGAGGACAAATAAACTTCTTTGATCTACTACCTGATGTGGTCCCTGCAAACTCAGAGCGTGGAACATTAGGCGGCGTCAGAGCATCATGTGAACGTCTCTTACCTGACCTTGAACTAGATTGTCTTCTTTTTGGAACTGCCATAAACGTAACTCTCAACCTAAAATCTAAAATAAATAAGGGAAGAATGAGAAAGAAAGGGAAAAGTATAAGGTATTATCTTTACTACCAAGTCTCCCGTTACTTTCTTGTTCTTCCCTTATTCTACCTATCCCCTTTAACAACACAAGCTTACAAAGGATGTTGGCAGGATTAATAATTTTCTTATTCTATATTTGCACCCTATCTTTGTCAAGTAAAAACATCATTAGTAGATTCAACAGAAGATTACGTATGATTTTCTATCTTTTCTTGTACTATTTTGAAGCCTAAGTCAATGGCTTCACCTATCTTATCCGGAAGCTGGCCGCCGGCCTGTGCCATATCTGCACGCCCTCCACCACCGCCTCCCACAATCTTTGCGATCTCCCCGGCGATTTTGCCGGCATGAAGCCCCTTCTTCACCAAATCGCTACTCAATGAGGCTATTAGTGTCACTCTACCGCCCTCTACAGTTCCTAGTATTATAGCAACAGAACCCAGACTCTTTTTTAACGAATCGACAGTTTTTCTCAAGTCATCAGTCCCTATTCCTTTTACTACTTCTGTTACAACTTTTACCCCTGATATTTCTTTCGCTTTGGAAGCAAAGTCAGAAGAATATTTCTGTACGCTATCTCTGCTTGCCTTCTGTACCTCTTTTTTAAACTCCTTTATTTGCAGCATCAACTCTTCAGCACGTTGAATGATCGCGTTTTCCTGTGTTTCAAGTACACCACACAACCTATTTAACGTTTCTTCCTTTCGCCTTGCCCAAGCAATGGCCTCATTTCCAGTAACAGCCTCTATCCTGCGTATTCCTGCCGCGATTGATGATTCACTTGTGATCTTAAAGAGTCCTATTTCACCAGTATTATCTACATGAGTACCCCCGCAAAGCTCCTGACTGTAATCACCAATATTCACAACCCTGACATTCTCCCCATATTTTTCACCAAACAACGCTGTGGCGCCTGCCTTTCTGGCCTGGTCTAATGTCATCTGATTTGTAATCACAGAAGCATTTTCCATTACCCTCTCATTCATCAACTCTTCTATCCTTGCGATTTCGTCTTTTTTAACACCCTCAAAATGGTGAAAGTCAAAACGAAGCCTTTCAGGAGTTACAGAAGATCCGGATTGTTCGGCATGTTGCCCCACAACTTGTTGTAAAACAGAATGAAGTAGATGCGTTGCTGAATGATTACGCTTTATAGCGCCCCTTCGTTCTCTACCAATATTACAAGTAACGTTATCATTGGCCTTGACCTTGCCTTCTACCACCTTACCAATATGCACAATAAGGTCATTGGCTTTCTTTGTGTTACTAACCTCAACCTTTGAGTCCTTTGTCTGAATTATACCAGTGTCACCAACCTGGCCGCCGGCCTCCGCATAAAAAGGGGTTTGATCCAGCACTATGTGAATTTCCTGCCCTGCATCAGCAGAATCAACCAACTGTTCATCTACAATCAAACCAATGACCTTACTTTCTGTTTCATTTTTTTCATAACCCTGGAAAACCGTCTCTTTTACGGTCTCTTTGATTATACCTATCGGACCCTCATCAAATATATTACCGGTCATTTGCGTAGAAGATCTTGCCTGCTCACGCTGCTTCTCCATCTCTCTCTCAAAACCCTCTTTATCAACAGTCAGGTTGTTTTCTATTACTGTCGATTCTGTTATTTCAAATGGAAAGCCAAAGGTATCATACAGCTGAAAAGCATCCTGTCCGGACAACAGCTTTTGTCCGCTACTGCGAAGGCCTTCCATAAGTTCGTCCAGTCTCTTACTGCCCATAAACAGGGTTTCGTGGAACCTCTCCTCTTCGTTCTTTATAATTCTTGCAATGTTTTCCCGACGTTGCTTTATTTCAGGATAAGCATCATGCATTACCTCTGCAATAACTGGAACAAGTTTGTAGAGAAAGCACTCCTCTTTTCCCAATTTTAGCCCATCACGAACAGCCCTTCTCAAAAGTCTTCTCTCTACATAACCCCTTCCTTCATTACCAGGCAGAACACCATCCGAGATACAGAATATTATTGCCCTCATATGGTCGGCAATTCGATTCATCATCTTGCCGTTTTCTGTCTTACTATCGTATTTAACCTCAACAATCTCAGAAATATTTTGAATTATCGGCTGAAATATATCTATCTCAAAATTTGTGCTGACACCCTGAACAACACTGGCCATTCTTTCCAGACCCATTCCCGTATCTACATTCTTATTTGGCAGGGGGTTAAGTACCCCTCCGTCTCTTCTGTCAAACTGCGTAAAAACCAGATTCCAAACCTCAACAAAGCGTTCGCAATCACAATCAGGAGCACACTCTGTTCTTTTGCATCCAATGTCTTCTCCTCGATCGTAAAAGATTTCTGAGCACGGGCCGCAAGGCCCATTTGGACCTTCTGAAGGAGCACTTGCCGGCCAGTAATTCTCCTTTTCTCCAAACCGGTATATCTTATTTTTGGGAATACCGATTTTCTTTAACCAGATTTCATAAGACTCTTCGTCATCCTGGAAAATACTAACAGACAATCTTTCTTCCGGTAGTTTCATCTCATTAAGCATAAATTCCCATGCCATCTCTATTGCCTCTAATTTGAAATAATCTCCAAAAGAAAAATTACCCATCATCTCAAAGAAAGTATGATGTGTGGGTGTCTTACCTACGTTATCTATATCACCTGTTCGGATACATTTTTGACATGTAGTCGCTTTCTTTACATCCAACGTCCCCTTGCCCAGAAACATATCCTTGAACTGGTTCATCCCTGCACCGGTGAATAACAGAGTTGGATCATCTTCCGGGACAAGTGAATCACTTGGCAAAACAGAATGCCCTTTTTCTTCAAAAAAACGTAAATATGTTCTTCTAATCTCGTCAGTTTTCATAATTATAAGTTGGTATTCTACATGCCTTAATAGCTAAATCAAGCCAAATATTATTGCAGAAAAACTGGTTCTTTGTCCATGCCAGTTACTTCTAAATGCCCAGCGCATACTTATTTAGCGTTGACAACATTAAACCCATGGATATAATTTTATCAGAATTATAATGAAAGTAAATTTGAGTATTCATCGTATTTAGAAAGGACATAAACTTGCGTAGCGATACTATTACATGTGGGATTGAAAGGTCACCGGCAAGGGCATTACTCTATGCTACCGGACTAACAAAGGAAAACTTGGATAAGCCATTTATAGGCATTGCCAGTAGTTTTACGGACTTGATCCCGGGACACACCCACATGAGAAAACTGGAAAGGGATATTGAAAAAGGCATACATGCGGCAGGAGGCGTCAGCTTCATATTTGGTGTACCAGGAATCTGTGATGGAATTGCCATGGGGCATAAAGGGATGAGCTACTCCCTTGCATCGAGAGAGTTAATTGCCGATTTAATCGAGACTGTCACAAATGCACACTGCCTGGACGGACTGATATTGTTAACTAATTGTGATAAGATTACTCCCGGGATGCTTATGGGTGCGGCAAGGATAGACGTCCCTGCTATTGCAGTAACAGGCGGACCCATGATTTCAGGACGCCGCAATATGAAGAAGCTCTCTCTGGTTCGTGATACTTTTGAGGCTGTCGGTAGAAAGCAAAAAGGTGAAATCAGCGAAGAGGAGCTTGAATCTCTTGAAAAGGAAGCATGTCCCGGACCCGGATCATGCCAGGGATTATATACGGCAAACACAATGGCCTGTGTAACGGAAGCGCTGGGAATGTCGTTACCAGGGTGCGCTGCATCCCTTGCAATCTCTGCAGAGAAAGAGAGAATAGCCTATAAAAGTGGAGAAAGAGTAGTTGAGCTAGTTAGAAAAGGAATAAGCACTAAAAAAATAATGACTCGTGAGGCATTTGACAATGCGATATTAATAGATATGACACTTGGAGGCTCAACAAATACTTGCCTCCATATTCCCGCAATATCCCACGAAGTCGGCATCGACATAGAACTGGATAGATTTGATGAAATCAGCAGAAAAGTGCCTCAGATAACAAATCTACGCCCAGGCGGTGAACACTTTATGGAAGATCTTTTCTATGCGGGTGGGATTCCAGCAACAATGAAGAGGCTTGAGGACGATATTAATGATTGTGAAACCGTTAGCGGTTTCAGTACAAAAGAGATAGCAAAACGGGCAACCGTCTATGATGATGATATTATACGAACAAAAGATAACGCCTATAGCAAGGAAGGCGGTATTGCAGTTCTTCATGGAAATATAGCACCGGATGGTGCTGTGATCAAGCAAAGCGCACTATCCGACGATATGATGGTTTTCAAAGGTTCTGCAAAGGTCTTCGGAAGCGAAGAAGAGGCAATGAAGGCAATCATGGATAAGAAAATTTCTAAGGAATCGGTGATGATTATCAGATACGAAGGTCCTCGTGGCGGACCCGGGATGAGGGAAATGTTATCGCCCACTGCAGCGCTTGTTGGAATGGGTCTGGATAGTTCTGTTGCCTTAATAACTGACGGCCGTTTTTCAGGAGGAACGAGAGGTCCCTGCATCGGGCATGTCTCTCCGGAAGCTATGGTAGGCGGGCCATTAGCCTTGGTAGAAGATGGTGATGAGATAGTCATTGACATTCCAAATCGCAAATTATATGCTGTTGTATCAGATTCAGAACTTGATAGCCGCAGGGAGAAATGGACACCACCTCCGCTGGCAGTTACCAGTGGATGCCTCGTCAGATATGCCAATAACGTAACGTCAGCTGACAAGGGAGCAGTTCTTAAGGACTAGCAGTCAGAAAGTTTTTCTGGTTATCAACATTTACAAATTGTCTATTCATCGTAATTACCCGGTAGTGTAATGGCAACACTAGAGATTTTGATTCTCTCATTGGAGGTTCGAGTCCTCCCCGGGTAACCACCTTAAAGAAGAGTGAATATCAATCCTCTCATGATATTTACCTTTGACATTACCAATTATTGGTATAAAATCTAGTATCCTGATATTTGAAAGAAGAACACCTTTTTTTTCTTGCTGTTCTTATTATAGTAAAAGAATATTAGCGAAATAATAACATTATGAATGCATTACTGATATATCCTGAATTCCCAGATACGTTCTGGAGCTTCAAACACGCACTCAAGTTCATACGTAAAAAGGCATCATTCCCGCCACTTGGATTACTAACGGTAGCCTCAATGTTCCCGGAAGAGTGGGTAAAGCGCCTGGTAGATGTCAATGTAGCAAATCTCACTGACAAAGATCTTGAATGGGCGGATTGCGTGTTCTTCAGCAGCATGGTCGTTCAAAGAAAGTCCGCACACCAACTCATCAAACGATGTAAAGAAGCGGGAGTCAAGATTGTTGCCGGTGGCCCACTGTTTACAAGCGAGCATGAGCAATTTAAGGATGTCGATCATTTTGTACTCAATGAAGCAGAAATAACCTTACCATCTTTCCTGGAAGACCTGAAAAACGGTTGTGCAAAGCCAGTATATAGATCTCCTGATTTTGCAGACGTTCGGGAAACCCCAGCTCCTTTATGGAAACTAGCCAACTTGAAAAAATATGCCTCTATGGGCATACAGTATACGAGAGGCTGTCCATACCAATGCGAGTTTTGTGACGTAACTGCCTTATTTGGTAGACGCACACGGACCAAAAACACGGAACAGATCATTGATGAACTCGATACTTTCTATAATCTGGGTTGGCGTGGAAATGTATTTTTCGTTGATGACAACCTCATAGGAAACAGAAGAAGCCTCAAGAAGGATTTGCTGCCTGCAATAATCAAGTGGCAGGAAAATCACACTGGAATAACGTTTAATACTGAAGTATCCATCAATCTTGCTAAAGATGAAGTATTATTGGAAATGATGTCCAAAGCTGGATTCAACACCGTATTTGTAGGTATCGAGACTCCTGACACAGACAGCTTGGCAGAGTGCGGTAAATCACAGAACGAAGGCAGAGATCTAGCCGAAGACGTAAGAATTATTCAGCGAGCCGGGTTGCAAGTACAAGCAGGATTCATTGTCGGTTTTGATAATGATACGCCATCCATCTTTCAGAGACAGATTGATTTTATCCAAAAAACCGGAATTGTAACGGCAATGGTAGGTCTGCTCCAGGCCCCAACCGGAACAAGACTGTACGAACGGTTAAAAAAAGAGGGACGACTACTCGGGCGAATGACCGGAGACAATGCAGACGGTTCAACAAATATAATCCCCAACAACATGGATGCGGACACATGTCGAGAAGGGTATAAGACAATATTGAAACACATATACTCCCCTGAAAATTATTATAATCGAATTATGACACTCTTCAAAGAGTATAAGTCTCCAACAATAAAGGGCACAATTAAATTCGAACATATCGTGGGTTTGGTTAATTCCATTTACCACCTTGGCATTTTTGGTAAGGAACGCGTCCAATTCTGGCGTCTTTTGCTTTGGACGAGTCTTCATCGCCGTGATTTATTCCCGCTAGCTGTTACGCTTGCAGTTTATGGCTACCATTTTCGCAGGGTTAGTGAGCTGCACGTCCTTTAGGGTTCGGTAATAATGCGCTGAACAATGTAAGGCCATAAACCCTTAGTAATCCAAAATCCAAAACAATTGACGTTATTCCCCCTTTTCAAAATACGTTCACGTTCTCCCAGTAGAATCTGCCTCAGGCATTACTTACGAAAGCAAGGTTTGTCAGTAATCATCCAGTATATTGAAGAAACTCGTGAATTTGCAACCACCCCTTTCCACTTCTTCGTAAGGATGGAATATAAGAGGAGAGTTTTTTCAACATATTTGGAAACTGGTTTTTATTTGACTCTATAAAATGCGTGTGCTAGTATTTTTAGTTGGCTATTTCAATAACTTTATACAACAAAAGAACTTGTAATATATTTTAAATGACAATATTCTTATGAAGATCGTGTATTTTGATTGTTTCTCCGGTGCCAGTGGTGATATGATCCTCGGGGCTCTCATAGATGCCGGGTTCAACCAGAAAGAGCTTAGTTCAGAACTCAAGAAACTGGGCATAAACAACTATAAACTTAGTTCAGAAAAAGTACTTAGATCTGCAATTACCGGAACAAAATTCGACGTATCGATAAAAGAGAGTGCAGCAAATGATGAACACCACAAGAAAAGAACTCTCAAGGATATATCAAAACTCATTAACGAGAGCTCACTGAGTGAGAGTGTAAAAAGAGACAGCATTAGAATCTTTGAAAATCTCGCAAATGCTGAAGCAAAGGTGCATAACACGACACCGGAAAAAGTTCATTTTCACGAAGTAGGCGCTATCGATTCAATTGTTGACATAGTTGGGGCTGTTATTGCCTTTGACAGCCTTAAAATTGAAAATATATACTTTTCTCCAATTAGGACCGGAACCGGGTTTGTAAAATGTCAACATGGGCAGTTTCCAATACCTGCACCGGCAACCGTAGAAATATTAAAAGGATATCACGTGATAGGTACAGATATACACCGCGAACTTACTACACCTACCGGAGCTGCTATCCTGACAACATTAGGTGTAAATGTAAAAATGTGCCCTGAAATCACATTAAATCAAATCGGATATGGCGCCGGCAGTAATGAGATTCCGCAAATCCCCAATCTCCTGAGGGTAATGATTGGTGAAACAGTCACGGTAGCTGAACAAGATGAAGTGTGGATGCTAGAGACAAATATTGACGATATGCCTGGAGAGCATTTTGGTTACCTGCTTGAAAAGATATTAGATGCGGGTGCGCTGGATGGCTTTTTAACACCGGTGCAGATGAAAAAGTCGCGTCCCGGAACTCTCATCAGTGTCCTTGTAGACGATGAATACCTTTTAAAAGTTGAGAAAATTATATTCGAACAATCTACTACATTTGGTATCAGAAAGTACAAGGTAAGTCGCAAGAAATTAAGCAGAAAATTCGTTGACGTAAAAACCGAATACGGAATGATTAAAGTAAAGATAGGCATGCTGAACGAATGCATAAAAAATATTACTCCGGAGCATGAAAATTGCAGAAAAATTGCTGATGCAAAGGAACTTCCGTTAAGGCTGGTATATAATGCGGCCATAAACGCTGCCCAGTTAATTAAAGAAAAAACCTGAATAATTGAAGGAGCTAAATTCTCATGAAACATGTAATATCTGTACTGGTTGAGAATAAGGTAGGCGTACTGTCACGAATCACCGGACTATTCAGTGGAAGAGGCTTTAATATTGAAAGCCTGGCTGTTGGCGAAACTGAAAGCAAGGCCATATCCAGAATGACCATAGTAGTCAGTGGTGACGAATCAATCCTGGAACAGGTTCGCAAACAATTGGGTAAGGTCATCGATACAATCAAGGTAATAGATTTTGGGGACACCGATTATGTTGAACGTAACCTGATGCTCATTAAGGTAAGCGCTGTTCCGGGAAAAAGAGGTGAAATCATTGAACTGGTTGACATCTTTAGAGGAAAGATAATCGACGTTGGACCAAAAGACATGGTCATTGAAATTTCTGGTCCGGAAGACCGGCTTGAAGCCGTGTTAGACCTGCTACGGCCACATGGCATAAAGGAAGTTGCACGTACCGGCAGGATAGCCATGAACCGTGGGCCAAAATAGGACTCTTATGCGAAGCTTAAGTAATGACTAATTATAAAAAGATTTTAATCAAAAACGGTACTGTTTATAATGTCCCAAACAAAAAAACAGGCGTGTTTGATGTTTTGATCAGCAACTCCAAGATTGAGAAAATCAGTAAAAATATTAAAGATAAAGAAGCTTTAGTCGTAGATGCTAAAGATAAAATAGTAGTTCCCGGGCTTGTAGATGTACATGTTCATTTCAGGCAACCGGGGCAAGAGCATAAGGAAGATCTTCATTCTGGTTCGCGGGCGGCGGCTGCGGGTGGTTTTACTACTGTAATAGCGGAACCAAATACGAACCCCCCGATTGATACTCCGTCACGACTTGCCCAGCTTCTGAAAATTGCTAAAAAAGAGAGTATAATTAATTATTATTCAAAATCAGCTACTACAGTTGGGCTGAACGGAAGCAGATTAGTAGATGTTGAAAGATTAAAAAAAGCAGGTGCGAAGGCGATCTCTGATGACGGACATCCTGTCGCTGGAGAAAAGATGATGCTTAATGCACTAAAGAAGGGTAAAGAGTGTAATATTTTGGTGAATCCCCATTGTGAAGAATCACCAAAATATCGCAAAAGACAAAACGAGAAAAAAGAGAATCTGCGAAATTTTCCTGATTCTGTAACGAAGCAGCCGTACGAGGCTGAAGCTGATTTTGTTATGCGTGATATAGGACTGGCAGAGAAGACAGGTGCCAGAATCCATATCTCCCATGTCAGCCTTGCCAAATCTGTATCAGAAATTGCTAAAGCAAAAAAACGAGGTGTAAAAATAACGGCAGAAGCAGCACCGCATCATCTTTTATTAAGTGAAGATGCAGTTAAGAACATTGGTACTAACGCAAAAGTTAACCCTCCATTGAGATCAAAAGCAGATGTCAAGGCGGTACAACAGGGATTAGCTGATGGAACAATTGATGTTATTGCCAGTGACCATGCACCTCATTCAGCAAAAGACAAAAACCTGCCTTTTAACAAGGCCGCTTTTGGGCTTATCGGTTTAGAAACAACTTTAGGCCTGGTGTTAACACATCTGGTTCGACCCGGAATCTTGACGCTGAAACAGGCAATAGAGCAAATGACTATTTTGCCGGCCAAAATCTTTGGTCTGGACAAGTCAGGGATTGGCACTCTAACGCCGGGAACTAAAGCAAACATAGTAGTAATTGATTTGAAAAAGAGATGGAAAGTAGATGTTAACAAGTTTTTCTCGAAAGCACGGAACTGCCCATTCGACGGTTGGAAGCTTCAGGGGAAAGCAGTAATGACAATAGTTGGAAACAGGATTGTCATGAAAGACGGACAATTAATAGAAAATATTTAATTTATACATTAACGGTAGTGAAAAAACCTTCTCACCTGACAGATTGTTTGGCGAGAGGGTTTCC
>Ga0233429_1003899_pt1 | contig 13626 bp, 14 predicted proteins | sample SI_118_April2016_3_FD_179879 | JGI IMG/M metagenome (GOLD analysis project Ga0233429, IMG submission 179879) | Seawater microbial communities from Saanich Inlet, British Columbia, Canada - SI_118_April2016_135_MG | ecosystem: Environmental > Aquatic > Marine > Inlet | place: Canada: British... | reverse complement strand
AGGGGGCAGCCCTGACTGACAGCGAGGGGGGTAATCCGGTTGCCCGGCTGGTGAGCACTGCGGGAGAAGTACTGGAATGTGCCTCAACCAAGTACATGGCAACGCCCACCATTGGCTGCCTGAATCAGGCAGCCAGAGACGGTCACCGGAATCTCGGGGTTGTGGGTACCGCCTGTCAGCTGACCGGCGTAGCTCAGATGCGTCAAAATCCGTTACAGAAAGAGGGTTTCGAGGATCCGGTAGGGTTGACTATTGGCCTGTTTTGTACCTGGTCCCTGGATGCCCGAAAATTCAAGGATCTTCTGGCGGGCAAGGTTGATATGGAAACCATTATCGGGATGGATGTGCCCCCGCCGCCAGCGGAGGTTTTTGTGATCAAAACCAGGAAGGGGACCGTTAAGGTTCCGTTGAATGAAATCAGAGCCATCGTACCCAAAGGGTGTTCTGTCTGTCCTGACATGACCGCAGAATGGGCAGATATTTCGGTGGGGGCATTGGAGGGCAATCCTGGTTGGAACACTTTGATTATTCGTACGGAGAAAGGGGAACAGCTGGTGGAAAAAGCGGTTTCCGAAGGGTATCTGGTATTGGATAAGTTCGCGGCCGAAAGCCTGGAACACCTGAATCTGGGTGCCGGAAACAAGAAAAAAAGAGCTGCGGGAAATGTAGCCAGGGAGACCCAATGCCACTGATCGCCAAAAACGAAAAAGGGGGCCGCTACCTGTTGATGGGGAATGAAGCGATCGCCCGCGGAGCTTTGGAAGCGGGAGTTGCTGTGGTTGCCGGATATCCCGGGACCCCCTCGTCGGAAATTATTGAGAACCTGGCCCGGGTTGCAAAGGAGCGGGATCTCTATGTAGAGTGGTCCACCAATGAGAAGGTGGCCATGGAGGTGACTGCAGCCGGATCTTTTGCAGAACTGAGGTCTCTGTGTATCCTCAAACAGAATGGGGTCAATGTCGCTTCCGATTTTTTCCTGCACCTGGCCGGTTCCGGAACCCGGGGCGGGATGGTGATTATCCCCTGCGAGGACCCCGGTGCGTTGCCCAGCATCAATGAAGGGGACAGCCGTCATTTCTCCCGCATGCTGGAGATCCCGCTGATCGAACCGGGAGACTTCCAGGAGGCCAAAGACATGACCAAATGGGCCTTTGAGCTCTCAGAGGAACTGCGCTGCCCGGTTATGCTGCGCAGCGTCACCCGCCTTTCCCACGCCAGAAGCAATGTCGTTTTTGGTGACCTGCCGGAGATGAATCACCAGGCCAGATTCTCAATAATTTCCGACGAGGGGTTCATTTTGGATCCCGATACGGGCATGGCGATGCTGCCCACCGGTTTCAGCACTGCCAAAACAATGCATGCCATGGGATCCGGCACAGGTGTTGCCAGCGGATTTGGACAGCTGGCCCGTTTCGGCATGGACCAGCAGGTGCTGTCGGTCTGCGGTGATTCCACCTTTTTTCATGCAGTCATGCCAGCGCTGGTCAATGCAGTACATCACAAGTCTGATATAACCGTGATTGTACTCGATAACAGCGGCACCGCCATGACCGGCTTCCAATCCCATCCGGGGCTGGAGATCAATGCTCAGGGCGACGAGGCGCTGAAACTCGACATCCGGTCCATTTGTGAATCCATGGGGGCGATCGTACAAGAGACGGACCCCTTTGATTTTGAGGCGACTCAGCAGGCACTGTTTGAGATGCTGCAGATCAAATCCGGGGTCAAGGTTCTGATTTTAAAGCAGTCGTGTGCCTTGAGCCCTGAGAAGAAACACACCAGGAGGTATGAGATGTCCGTGGCAGCACATGCCTGTCTGGGTGAAAGCTGTGGCTGTAACCGTCTGTGCACGAGGATTTTCAGATGTCCCGGGCTGGTCTGGGATAAGAGCAACGGTATTTCAAAAATAGATGAGGCTATCTGCAGCGGTTACGGAGTCTGTGAGTCAATCTACCCTGTCGGGGCCATAGAGAAGAGAGAGGTGGCGTAAACATGGAAAATTCGAATATCAAATATGACCCATACAATTTAATTATCACCGGGGTTGGTGGGCAGGGGAACGTGATGGCATCCAGGGTCCTGGGGAATATGCTCTCCAGAATTGGATACACAATCACCATCGGTGAGACCTTCGGGGCATCGCAACGGGGCGGTTCTGTCATGAGCCATCTGCGGATCTCCTCCGGGGAGTGCTACTCCCCGCAAATTGCCAAAGGGAAAGCCCATATGATTATCGCCCTGGAACCCACTGAGGCGATTCGGGTGCTGGCCCAGTACGGGAACGAGAATGCCAAGGTCCTGTGCAACACGCGTCCCATTCACTCCGTTGGGGTTATTTCCGGCGAGCAGAATTATCCGGCCCAGGAAGAGATCCAGGCCTGGATCAGGGACCTGACCAGCCAGGCGTGGTTCATTAATGCCACCGATGAAGCGATGTCCCAGATGAAAAACCCGATTTTCGGGAACATCATGCTGCTGGGGGCTTTAGCGGGAACAAATGAGCTGCCGTTGACACGGGACGGTTTTGAAGCTGTCATTTCTGAAACCATGACCCGCGAAAATGTCCAGTTGAACCTGACCGCTTATGACAAGGGTCTGGATATGCTGAATTGAGTATCAGACTCAGTTCAAGGAATTCCCGGTTTCCCGAATTGCGGGAGACCGGAAAAAAAGCTAGTAGAGAAACTGTGAGAGATTGGCGGAAGCGCCCTATAAGGGACAACGAGATTGTCGTTCTCTTCATATACATTTACATGGCATGCATCGAAGAAATACCGGTTGTTGACATTGAGTACCAACAATGGGGTGTGAAAAAACGTGCTTAAGTGATTTGCAAACCGGGTAAGACCCATATCTTTATCAATGAGCTTGATTAGTTTTTCCCGGGCCTGCCGAAGGTGCTTGCGGGGAAAGGTTCCTTTCTCGTATTCGATATCGTAATAATCGCAGACAGCCTTGATGTCTTCCAGCCTGAACTTGGAGACATAGTCCCTTACAAGTTTGTAGTCTGAAGGTAGTTTCATGGGTTTTTGATGTTTGTTTGAATGTAGGGAAAATACTCCAAGTGGTCGGAGTGCACTTTTGACTCCATAGTAACCATTTGTATTTAATTGGGATTGACTTGTTTTCAAGTGTAGTCTTAGTTGCTCCTTGATAGAACTTACACATGTTTCTGTAATATTTCCACTTCTAATGCCACTAAAGATGTTATCTAATAGATTTTTAAGGACCCCGGCAAGGCGCATCGCTTCAGTTTTGATGCCCGAATTTAAAGAAATGCGTAGTTCATTGGGATAATTGTATAATTTTCTTAAATCCTTCGGAAAAATTGAACGGAATAAATAGCTGGAGCCCTTGCCATTACTAACGATGAAGGTTGGATGCCGGGCAGTCAAGGTTCACTCCGACCAGTGTTACTTTTTAACATGGTCTGAAAGTCAGGAAATCCCGCAAACCCTTTGGTGGAGTGTTACTGAGAGTGTACGTAAAAAGGTAAAAAGAGTGAGGTATTGAGATTGGTAAATAGGTGTCAGGTCCGACGTAGCAAGCCCTAAGGCTTCCTTGACCATGTGGTCGGAGTGAGAGGACTTGAACCTCCGGCCCCTGCCTCCCGAAAATTATGGGCTAATTGAAGGTAGTTGGTGAGAAAGAAGCAAATATATTTTTAAATTCAATTAGTTAAATATCAAAAACAACCAAAAAATTGAAGGAGTTTGTCATTGAAAAGGTACTCAACAGGTACTCAAAAGTCAGACTCTCGTCAGTTTTTCGTCAGTGTAATTCTCAAGATATCTGTCGATTGATAAATGACGTATCCACTTTATTGACAAGGAATTTAGCAGACATGAGAAATATAATTCTGAGGGTTTGAATGACGCGGTTAAAAGGGGCGTCGTCAGTATTAACCCTTTCAGAATCATATCTTAATTTTCTGATTAATCTTGAGGATCTCAACTCGCCAATTAAAACTGACGTCATAAGAAAAGAGTTAAAAATGAAAAATGTAGCGGATGATATCATAGAAGAAAGAAAGGCTCAGTATAGTGAGGTCATGAAGCAGTGGATAGACCATGGTAAAAAAGATGGGATCGCCGATGTTACAGCAAGCACTGATCTGCATATAAGGGACATTTTATTGATAAATCAGATAAACCTTTCGCGAAAGGAGAAATATACAGACTGGTGTTCTGAATTGCCAGAAGGTGTAACCTATGTAGACGGTCAAAGAGGAAATCCTTTTTGGGATCGGATAGATCAGCTGCTTTTAAATCAGAAACTCTTTGACGAAAACTCTTACTGCCACGGTTTCATCATTGGCGTGCAAGAAGGATGGGCAGAAATTAAGGAGCTTGTTATCGGAAGATATTATGAACGTGAATCTGAGAAATATGCGGAAAGGAATCCTACTCTCCCTCCCATTCCGCCTGTCCGAACAGAAAATAGTAATGAGGATATTCAGGTGATATAAGATAGTGAATGTTTTTAAGTCGCTGAAAGTTTAGTATCCGCAACGATACGACCTGACTCTATGTGTCAGGTATACCTGTTTCAGATAAGTCCAAAACCGTATTTTGTGACGGATCTTATTCTAGGAAGGATAACCATTAATCCATTGGAAGGAGAAATAGCTATGAAATTGAAAAGCAAATTTATTGTTTGTGACAAATGCAGTATGAAGTTCTTTTACCCAACCGACCATGGTTGTGATGATTACGATACCTATGGTGGTAATAAAGAATTGAAAAAATGGAAATTTTGCCCGTTTTGTGGTCGTGAAATAGTCATTTATAGTTGTGTTCAAGTTTTGGATTACAACCTCTCCGATCCTGAAGAAATTCTGGGTTCTTTGTATTCTTTTATGCGAGATAGAGGGTTTAATGAACCACTTAAGCACCTTACTTTATCTACTCTTTGGAACTTCGTGATTGAAAAACACGAGTTCATTCAAGATCTTGACGCTCAGTTTGCATATTTGGAAGAAAAGGATGCTTGGCGGAATAGATGCGAACCATGGTAATATCGATAAGATGATGTTTAACTCGTAAACCGGAACCTGTGATCTGCATAGGTAGTGAAAAAAGTAAACATCAAAAACCTGGCTTACAACTGTTCTTTACGCTTTGTTTTTCTTCTTTTCTTGCCCCAACGCCGTTTCCCCAAAGGTTGTAAAAGCCCGTACAGAGCTGTTTCGCCCCATTATCAACTGCTTTTACACCTTTCCCGCACGCGCGTAAGCCGGGACCCGTGGAAAAGCACACACTTCCATACCCTTTCCATCGAAACAGATTCGCGAATACTTTGGCACTTATATGCTGGATCTGAAGTACAAATCTGAAGATGTCATTCTGGTGGAGAAAGTCGGAAGCGATGATTATATCGCAGTGCTTTGCAACGCACAGTTCTTACGTGATCAGGGTGTTGAAATTCCCAAATGGGTAAATCCCAGCCGGAAGAAAAGGCTGACAAGAAAAAGAAGTAGTCAATGCTGGCGGGAGCAATCCCGTCACTTTAATTGGAGATTAAAATGAAACTGATTACAGAAGAATTCGAAGCACTGTTCAAAGACTATCCGCTCTATTCACAGGAACATGAAAAAGATCCGCTTGTCTTCACATCGCGAATGATGTCCTCTTTTATTCGAGTCAGATTAATCCCTTGTTTTAGAAATAAATTGCAATGTCAATGTAGGTGTTTTGATTTAATTTCCGGCCAGTCTTACATGCTCCATGGCTCAATACTTGACGCAGAATCTAGGATGCCAACGCTTTATAAATCCAACCAATAAAAAGCCCAGTAAAGGACAACCAAATAAAAGCAATCACTGTTCCCGCAACAAAATTCACGGGTTTCTCTGCTGGCACTATTTCCTGAGCTTTGATTCTACATTCTGCTAACACTGAAATAGGAATCAACTTAATTGCCAATGATATTCCTAATGGCAACAAGATGAGGTCATCAAGGTAACCGAGTATTGGAATGAAATCAGGAATTAAATCTATAGAGCTAAGTGCATAAGCCACAATGCCAGCAACCAATAGCTTAAACAACATTTTGAACCGATTTATTGAAACAGTTTAAGATTGTACACAGACAGTTAATTTAACCCCTCAATTTATCTTTCTGGTTTGGGCGTACTTTCAGAAAGAGAAAGAACTCAACTTTGGAATATCGTTGTGATGTTGATAATGGAATTCTAGCCATTCAATTATCAATTAGTACAGTATATATGTCAATTATTTATTGGTACTTTTAGGTTATCAGAGTAGTCGAACTGGATGAAAATATTTTGTCCAATCCTGAATCCATATTTGGACTAAATCGGACCATCTGTAGGGTGTTAAAATGAAACAGAATGTAATAACGGGAAGTTGGAATAAGTGCAGCAAATCTCAGGGAGGATTTTGAAATACTTGAATTTACAGGGTAAAATTGCAAATGGAGCGGCTGATATGCCTGAATATGGGTGTTGAATGGTGGAGGTGGTGGAATATATTGGAAATAAAAGGCTACAGCCTGATTTTGTTCCAAATGGTTCCGCTTAGCCGGGAATCAAACCCGCGTCCGTGGTTAGGTCCCGAACGCCTCCATCCTCTCTCGAAGGGTGATCACATTATCAACATCAGTCGGCATGGATATGTTCAGCTTGTCAGTGACGCCTTCGACATCCACTCCGGCCAACCGCAGATACCTCTGGGTTGTTTTTAGATCCGTATGCCCGACAACAGCCTGGACTTCGGCTATTGAGGCACCGTCTTTAAATAATTGCGTAATAAAGGTTGCCCGCAAATCATGGAACCTGATCGGTGTGATACCGATGCCTGAGCAAAACCCCCGGATAACCCGTGCCTGTTCCCCTTTGGTCCACTGGCTCGGATGCGGTAGAAGCTGGCTACCGGTGGAATCATCTGTCATCAACTCAATAATCAATGGCATTAATGCCTTGGATATCGGCACAATCCGCCACTGACCTGTTTTAGTTGATTTGATCCCGGTTTTGATTGTCCATGCTTTGTCGATCATGATGTTGCCTTGTTCCAGGTCGACATCTGTCTTGTTCAGTGCATACCCTTCACCGGAGCGTACCCCTGTCAGGAGGTGAAAAGCCCATATTTTGTGCCATACAGGCTGTAATTCCTTACTCCTTTTCAGCAGGTAGTTCGCCTCATTCCGGGTGAGCACCTTGCATTCAGACTCAACCTTCGATTTCGGAACCCTGACTCCATCACATGGATTCTTACTGAGTCCTCCTTTACACGCATGTTCAAAGGTTCTATTTAGAAAGGATTTCAGCTTGGTGAGGGTCGAATAAACGATCTCCTCCTTGGCTGAATCCAATATCTTTGAGATATCATTTGGCGTTACTGCATCAATCTTAACCGTGGAAATGGGTTTTCCCCACTTCCGGATGGTCCTGATGTAATTATCAGCGTCTGAAAATTGACTTACCTCACAGTACGGCCAGTAATGGTCTTCGACAAACTCCATAAATGTTAACCCGGCGTAGTCGAATCCATTTTTTATTTCGTGTAGCTTAATAATCAAATCAGCCTCGGCCTTTTTTGCACCAGCAAAACTTGTTATCTTGGACCGTGACCGCTTGATCTTCCTACCGAACTTATCCCTGGTGGCATAAGTAACAGTATAGGTACCGCCTGTTTTTTTTATCATCATGCTCCTTTGGTTAAAAGAGCATCCAGGTCTTCCCGACGATACCGGTTAAATTTACCAAGTTTATACGGTTTGAGCAAGCTGCCACATGCCTGCTTGTACAGATACGAAACATTAGGATTCCCGTCCTTATCAAACAGGCGGAGATAGGTAGCGGCCTCTTCCGGAGTCAGCCACGGCGATTCATCTTTCTGTTCCATTTTCCTGTTGATCAGTTTTTGAGTTATCAGAAAAAATCAGATGTTGATCTTATTCTGAAATAAATAAGACGATAATCAATAGGAAAGTTACGAACCGAGAAGAACAGAAATGATCAACGGAGAAAATTTTATTTATAAGAAATTGAAAAATATGCAGATATATAAACGTTATCTACAGGCAGGGGATGATGAACGGAGTCAGACTTAAATGATGACCCGAGAAAGTGGAGATGTGACATCAAAACTGGAAAAAAGGCCGAATCAATAAGAATTATTCAATAATGACAGTAGGATCAGGGAGTAAAAATTAAATTTCACGATAACCAACAGAAAATCAGTCGTTACTGTAAATCAGCCCACAGTTGCCTTGAAAAGAAATCGATAGAAGAAAATATTGTCTATGAATCCATCATCAAGATGAAATTCATCCAAATGCCCATCAGCTCTTTTGAGCCATTTCCGATAGAACTGCTAATAATTTTTCTATTTCAATAACATCACGATTTTTAGAAACACGATATCAATCGGCATAAGCGAAGCGACCCAGTAAGAAACATTATTCTGTATGGAATAATGCGTTTCCTGCTAAGCACTTATTAAGTAAATTCGCAGACAATTTCAAGGTCTGTCAATTGTTGATTTTGTGGAAACCTGTTTCTGGGGTGTGGAAATGGTTTTTGATGTTGTGGAAACCTGAGTATCAGGTGTGGAAATATGGATTTTGGATGTGGACGAGAGAAACCCGGCCCTTTGGATCCCCGGGTCATTGGGAAAGGGAAATTTGATTTTGGGTGTCGACAGTAGTCGCCAGGTTGGCAAAGCGATCTTAAAAAACCGGGAAAGGCCAGGCCGTCAGGTAGAGTTTTTAAAAGCCGCCCTGTGGCGGCTGTTCGATTACATCAGGTCTTCATCGACAAATGAATAGTATTGATTGGCACCGAAGATAATATGATCGATCACATTGATTCCGATAATGTCTCCCGCTTCTCTGAGCCTTTTTGTTATCTCTATGTCCTGTGTTGACAGTGTAACCTCTCCGGATGGCAGTGGATCAGAAAACAGGCGGCGGCTCTGGCTTCGACTGCGGGCGCGAATACTTCCCGGGGATGAACGAGTGAGCGGTTGAGTGTTCCCTTTGTAATCAGGATCGGCTCATCAATCGCCCGGAACCGGTTATCCAGCAACACCACAAAAAACTCCTCCTGTTTTTTTCCGACAAACATCAACCGCAATGCATCGAATATTTTTTGAGAACTGTTGAATACTTCGCCTTTCATGCAACTGGCCTGTTCTTCAGCGTACCGGTCAAAAATGGTCAACAGCCCATCAACAACATGTTTGGATCCGTTTTCCCTCAAGCTTGAAAACACATCACCGATGGAATCACCTTTCATATCTTCTGCAGGAACGTGAAAGCAGTAGGTCAGAATCTGGCGAACATCCATTTTAGAAAAGTCTGGATTATAAAGCATGGAAACCCCCTCTCGAATAAGGATGAATAGCTGATCCAGGAAAAACAACGTAAAGCTGAACCCTGAACGAAACGATGAAACCTGCCTGCCGGCAATTTTTTTCTGCTGAGACCCTTCATCACATTTCAGGGTCTCACTGAAAAAAATGTCCATTAAACCGTTTACACCGCCAGCTGAGACAGCCAGGGTAAGCGGGTTCTTCAAAACCGTTAGGCCTGATAAGGCCGACAAATCAGGTACGGATTTGGAACGGATTTTGAGGAAACCCGTGCTGGATGGGTCAGGGATCGTAAGGCATCAGCCTGCCGTCGATCCTTATCCGAGCTGTGGGAGGAGTTTGAAGAATAGCAGTCAGGCTCAGAGATTAAATCGCCTGACTGCCAGATATGAAAGTAAATGATTTTTTCTTTTATTCTACAGATAGGTAAGTTGAAGAGAAATTGTTTATAAAAGGTGTTTAAATAATCCGCGCAATCGCCCGTTATTCCTTGCATAAAAAGGAAGAACCTCTATAATGAGAGTATGATCCCGTTAAAATTCATACTGTTATCCCAAAAAAGAGGTTCCCAATGCATCATAAGAAATATCAAGCGGCTTGTACAAAAACAAATCAAAAAAGAGCATCCGGACTGGAAACTCTTGAGTAAAAAAGAGAAACGTGAAGTCTCACAGCAAATAGTCAAAGCGGTTATCGACCAGTACGATTTCAAGCAGGAAATAGATGCGCCTTTGGAAGAATTGACCGGTATTGAAAGCCAGATGCCCAACGACGACATTATCCCACTGTCCGAGCTGGATGTATTGATCGATGATTTTCACAAGAACTCAATGATCGACGTACAGAAAATCAAAAGGCTTTGAACCAATTTAAAAGACAGCCGGTTGAAGTTCATCGACAGCATACTGGACAACGCTATCATCAACCGTCTGTTGAGCTACAAAGGGTATACGCCATCGATGAGGACGTATCTGCCCTGCGACTACCTGAGGGCCGAACTTCTCAAGGCGATCAAGTATCCGGAGATTGCCTACCGGAAATATTGCACAAAAGAGTATCTGGGGCTCGACCGTAAAGAAAATCGCGAATTCATCGGGCTGCCGCTTCATAAAAAGCAGATGATCAGTCACTGTCAGTTGAGTCAATTCCGCAGTTCTTTGACCTTTGCCCAGAGTATCAATTTATTGGTTTATGCCATTTGCCTGTTCCAACGCAGCGGCATATTGAAGGGCAGTATCAACCTGGATAAGTTAACCAGTTAGAGTTTAATTTTTTCAAATTCGCGTCTCAAATCCATTGACACATTCCGCCTCAACCGTGAAATCGGGATATTTTGTGTCACTACCAATGGTCAAAGGATGCTCTTACATGTATCCAACCTTCAAGGCGGAAAGTTTGTCAGCTATGATCACTTCTGATTTTGACTGAATCATTTCACCGCGTAAAGAAATCGATATTCCCGGATTTTTTCTTGTTATTTCCTTATCGGGACAGAAAACCGTGTCGACACAAAGCTGAAAATCAAATAATCTGTCTGAAACCAAATCAAAAAACGCTTGTAGACCTACGCGCTTGACTGAGGACACGTTTTGACTCAATACGCAACCATACTGGTAGTCGATGATGACCCGGCAATCCGGGCCCTCATGTCGTTTCATATTGAAAATAAAGGATATGCCGTTGATGTGCTTGAAACCGGAGAGGAAGTCATAGAGCGTCTGGACCACGATTTTAATTATGATCTTGTTCTGCTTGACATGATGCTTCCCGGCATCGACGGCATGCAGGTCTTGAAGGCGATAAGGCGGGAATATGCCGCATGCCAGGTCATTATCATAACCGGTCATGCCTCTGTTAAATTAGGTGTTGAAGCGATCAAGTCCGGTGCATTTGATTTCATATGCAAACCCTTCAACATTGACCAGTTGCTGCAGATTGTCCACAACTCTCTGGAAACCGCCGAACTGAGGAAAGAAAACGCCCGGCTTCGAAACACCATCTGGCAGCCGGTCGGGATTTCCGAACTGATTGGCCAGTCCATGTGCATGAAAGAGGTCAAACGCTTGATACGACTGGCCGCAGAGAGCCGGGCGAACGTACTGATAACTGGCGAAAGCGGCACCGGCAAGGAAATCGTGGCAAAAGCCATTCACTTGAATTCACATTTCTCACGTGGCCCCTTTGTTGTTGTCAACTGCGGCGCAATTCCCAGCACGCTGATTGAGGCGGAGCTGTTCGGCTACGAAAAAGGGGCCTTTACGAACGCGCTGCAGCTGACGAAGGGAAAATTTGAGCAGGCACAATACGGGACCATTTTTCTGGACGAGATATCCGAACTGCCGTTTGAGGCACAGGTCAAACTACTCAGGATTATTCAGGAGAAGGAAGTTGTCCGCATCGGTGGTAATGAACTGATCAAACTGCACCTGCGGATAATTGCGGCCACCAATGTTCGTCTCCGCGAACGAATGAAACAGGGCATGTTTCGCGAGGATCTATACTATCGTATAGCCCTGTTCCTGATTGATCTGCCGGGGCTGAACGAGAGAGGTGAAGATATCCTGCTTCTTGCAAAACATTTTCTGCAGAAGTATTCCGAGTTTGAGGAGAGGCCAGTAGCCGTTCTGACTGATTCAGCAGAAAAGTCTCTGACTACAAGATGCTGGTCGGGGCATGTTCGGGAACTGGAAAACTGTCTTTACCGGACACTTCTGCACAACCCGGAAAAAAGCTGCCTTTCCGCAGGCGATTTGCATTTCCTTCCGGGAAGCACACATTCCATCGAACAGATTTTTGCAGAGGGCATCCGGCCCTTTTCCGAAGTTGAACAATCTGTGATTACAGATGCGATGAGACTGACCGGTGGCAATATCAGCAAAGCGGCCGAAAAACTGAAGATGGCCCGCGGAACCCTCTACCGTAAAGTCAAAGCATACGGAATTCTGGACCAGACTCCGGATTCGCAACCTTCAGAGGAGACTCGAAGTGACTGATGTCAGTGGAAGACACAAGCAGAAATAACAATACACTCTAACAACCGGTGATTTATGGACATTATTCAGAAGCTCAGAAAACAGATAGAAACTGAAATCCGCCTCCTGGTCGTGGACGACGAAGCCAATGTGATCGCTTCCTTGAAACGGATACTAATGGATGAAGGTTTCCCGGTGGACTACTGCACTAACCCGCTGGAAGCCCTCAAAAACCTAAAGCAACACAGCTATGCCCTGGTGATTTCCGACAATATGATGCCCCAGATGACCGGAATCGAATTACTGGCCAGCGTTAAATCGATGTCGGCACATACCAGCCGGATCCTGCTGACTGGTCAGACGGAGGCAGCAGAAGCCATCAAGGCCTTTAATAAAAAGACCATTCACCTGTTTATCAATAAACCCTGGGACAACCAGGACCTATTGAAACAAATCCACAAGGCCCTGGAATCGTTTCGATACTACCGCCTGAAGCAACTCGTTGACGACCTGCAACGAAAATCCATCAAGCAGAAGGCGAAGCAGAGCAGGCACCTGCAGGAGGAGCTCCAGAGGGCACAGACACAGCTAGAGCTGACGCGCTACCTGAGCGCAACCGACAGCCCGATGTTGCCTGAAGGAGTTGCCGGCATATCGGCCATTATCATGAGCTCCGACAGGGAGACTGGACAACTGCTGGCCTCAACCGTGCAAAAAGCCGGTATCAGTGAATGCCGTTTATACAGCAACCCGGAAACCGCCGCAGCTCACTTCAGCGGCATCGGACCCGCTGATATCGTCCTGTCTGAATGGTCTTCTGAAACCCTCAAGGGAGAGCAACTGCTGAAGGCCATCAGAACCCTGCCAGCGCTGACCCGCAGGCCGATATTTCTTGTAATGGTGTATTCCGACAAGTTAAACGAACTGGAAAAAATCCTTGACAGCGGCGTCGATGAATATCTGGTGATGCCGTTTTTAATGAAAGACTTCCTCAGGAAAATCTCGGAGGCCGTTGCCAAACGATCTGCTTCCGGCGACGGGAGCGATATCCCCGACATGTCCGGCTATCATATCCTGATCGTCAACAAGGATATCCAGGTGGTCAAACGTTTAAGGAAAATCATGACCGAGGAGGGCGTTAAAAAAATTCAGGTTGCAAAAACAGGAGCGGCAGCCATGTCCCTGATGCAGAACGAACCCTTCGATCTGGTTTTTTATGACGTCAGCATCGTTGATCCATACTGGCATATGTTTCATGAACAGTTGAAACTGAAACGGTTGTCCCACAGCCATTTCATCATGTTGGTCACCGGCCG
>Ga0233429_1003898_pt1 | contig 13626 bp, 10 predicted proteins | sample SI_118_April2016_3_FD_179879 | JGI IMG/M metagenome (GOLD analysis project Ga0233429, IMG submission 179879) | Seawater microbial communities from Saanich Inlet, British Columbia, Canada - SI_118_April2016_135_MG | ecosystem: Environmental > Aquatic > Marine > Inlet | place: Canada: British... | reverse complement strand
GCCAAACATGCTTTTTATATTTTCAGCTCTTTTTTTTAAGAGTTCTTCTTGTTGTATTTCTTTATCACTATTCATTAATAATTTGAAAGGTGCAATGGTGGGTAATGCCCACCAATCCTTTTACACAACTTTAGCTTACTTTTAGCTCCGTCTCAGAAAGTGTTTCATTCATACTTCCGCTACGGTAACCTTCTAAATCCAGTGTAATATAAGTAAAACCGATTTTTTTAAACTTAGCAGTTAATTCTTCTCTTGCAGGTGAATTAGTAAGAATATGTATGTCCTTTGGCAAAATCTCAATTCTGGCGATTGTTTCATGGTGCCTTACTCTAAATTGTATCAGGCCTAATCCTCTCAAATATTTTTCTGCTTCTGAAACCATACTTATTTTTTCTTCCGTGATAGACTGTCCATATGGAAACCTGGAAGATAAGCATGCATATGCAGGTTTATTCCAGTTAGGAAGATTTAGTAATTTAGAGACTTTGCGGATATCCTCTTTTTTCAAACCAGCTTCCTTTAAAGGGCTCCTGACATTCAGTTCTTTGGAGGCTTTCAGTCCTGGACGGAATTCTTGTGTGTCGTCCAAATTTGCACCGTCTGCAACATTCAGAAAACCGTGTTCCTTTGCAATCTCTTTCAGCTTTCCAAATAGTTCTGTTTTACAAAAATAGCACCTTTCAGGAGGATTGTTTGCGAATCCTTCGATAGCCAGTTCGCTGGTATCAACTACCATGTGTTTAATGCCTATCTCCCTGGCCAGCTTTTGTGACTCCTTAAACTCAAAATCCGGATATGTTTCTGATCTTGCAGTAACGGCTATAGAGTTGTCTTTAAGGGTGTCGTAGCATACTTTGGCAACAAGTGTGCTGTCTACACCTCCAGAAAACGCAACCACAACACTTTCCAGTTTGCTGACAATCTCTTTTAATTTAGATAGTTTATCTTCTACTTCCAAAAATATACCCTCAATGAAATAATATATTTGCCCCTCAGTTATGCGTCCTACGAGGTGATCAAAGCTATAAGATGGAGAATAATTCTTACTTAGCGATATTAACACACACACATGATGAATGCAAATATCGATTTAGGGCATTTGGTAGAGTGTTCAGTGGAAACACAAAGCAGCATACATGCTCTCTTGAAGGCAATTTCCTGCAGTATATTAAGTTGTTTATTTTCTTGAAAACCGTCATGTTTAGCAAGGTGTTTAATTAACGTCAGGTCCAGACATTATTCTCAGAAATGATACTCAAGCATGCATCTACGACATTGGAATCGTAAACAATACCTCTGTTGTCTAATATTTCTTCTTGCGCCTTTTCAATGCCGAGTGCCGGTCGATAGGGTCTATGCGGTACTATAGCATCAACAACATCAGCAACGCTCAGAATTCTGGCTTCAATGAGAATGCTTTCGCCTTTTAATCCAGATGGATATCCGGAACCATCCATTCTTTCATGATGTTGAAGTACGAATTCCGCAATGGGCCATTGAAACTCAATTGTCTTCAATATGTCGTAGCCGGCCTGTGAATGTGTCTTTATCATATCGAATTCCAATTTTGTTAATTTGCCGCATTTACTGAGTATCTCTGTGGGTACCTGCATCTTTCCTATGTCATGGATGGTTCCTTCAATATTTGTCTTTATTTTGTCTGTACTCTTTTTCAGCTCTTTATAAAGAGATTCACTTAGCTTTACATTTCTAAGGATATTCCCATAAGATTCTACAGCGCTTACTACAGTATCCATGAGCTGTTCAGGATCCCCCTTTTGTACATAAGCGTGAGGACGGAATTGCCTTCTTAGGTTTCTTCTCTCATCCTGCCTGACAGCAGCTCCAGTGTGGAAAATTATAGGTACGTATGGGTTTATTGACTTGATTTTTTTGAATACCTGCAGTCCAGTCATATCTGGCATATTGATGTCTAAGACCACAACATGAATATTATTATTGAATGTGTCTATCGCCTCTTTACCTGTTGAAAATGCTTCAATCTGATAGCCTTCTTCCTCCAATATAAGTGTGGTTGTTTTGAGGACGGAATCATCATCGTCTATAACCATAACCGCTGCTTTTTGTTGTTCGTATGAGTTGATGTCCATATCATTTTTTATTGTAATACCCTTTTGAACTATCTTCTGTTTTTCTCTATGGCATTACTTATTAATTGCAATAGTTTTGTCAGATCAACAGGTTTGGTTATATGCGCAAAGGCCTTATCTGTAAAATCTTCAATATTCTGATTTGTCACCATTATTACATTTGTAATCGGATCAATTTTCTTGATCTCTTCAAGTGTTTGAAATCCATCTATTCCTGGCATTACGACATCTATAAATACAATATCAAAATGTGTGTTCCTGGCCATTTGTATCGCAGTATACCCATTTTCTGCAACAAAAACTTTATATCCCCTGTGTACCAGTATTCCTTGTAGCGTATTACAAATAGAAGAGTTATCATTAACCACAAGAATGGAAGCCTTTGCCTGATTTTCCCTTAAAATTTTCAAGATTAAATCCAGGTCCAGTGGTTTGTAAAGGATTCTTTGTACTTTAAGTTTGGTCGCGTCATTCAAAGCATCTTCATCAAGAAACGCGGTCATTAAAAGTATAATTGTGTTGGGACTGATTTTCTTGAATTTTTTAAGGGTCTCAATGCCACTAATACCTGGCATTTTCATGTCTATGAATGCAATATTGAAATTTATCTTTTCGGCAGCGGCAATCCCCTTATAACCATCTTCGGCTATAACAACATTGTACCCTTCATCCTCCAGTATTCCTGCCAGAGTAATTCTTATACTTTGCTCATCGTCCACGACTAATATGTTAAGCGGGTCCTGCATCTTTTTCCCCTAATGGTAGTTTGATAAACATTACTGTTCCGATTCCTTCTTGACTTTTCACATCGATAACTCCATTATGTTTTTGAATAATTCCATGGCATACTGCTAAGCCAATCCCGGTGCCAGTGGGTTTAGTTGTAAAAAGAGGATCGAATATTTTCTTGATCTCTTTTTCAGGAATACCACATCCAGAATCTCCTACTTCAACTTTAATAAAACCCTCTGCCATATTGGTACTGATTTTCAATTTCCCACCATCTACCATCGCCTGACAAGCATTATCAATTATGTTTATGAGTACCTGGCCTATTTGGTTCGCGTCTATCATCACCTTAGGTAAATTAGATTGAAGGTGTTTAGAGACTTTTATATTTTTTGATATTTCGACTCTCGACAGCGCTTCTTTAACAACGGTATTAATGTCAGAGCTTAACCTTGTAGGTTTAGTAACCCGGGTGAATCCTAAAAGGTCATTTATTATTTTTGAGCATCTGTCAATTTCCTTGTCCATTATGTCAAGAAATTGTAAGATCTTTTCGTCAATGTCAGGGATTGCTTCTTTGGACAATTTTCTTTTCAAAAGAAAAACAGCATTCTTTATGGCGCTCAGTGGATTCCTTAGCTCATGACTTACGCCAGAAGCTAAAGTGCCTACAGCGGCTAATTTTTCGGTTCTTACCAGTTGCTCTTGTGCATCATTTAATTGCTCATGCTTCTGTACCAGTTCAATATTAATTGATGATAGTTCCTTGTTTACATGCTTAAGTTTCTCCGAAACTCCTTCTTTTTCTTCAATGAGTTGTTTCAGGTTTTTTGTCATCTGATTGAATTGCGAAGCAAGTAATCCTATTTCATCTCTTGAACTTATTGCAACTTTCTGGCCTAAGTCCCCGGCAGCTACCTTATCAGTTATTTTTACCAGTTGTTCAATCGGTTTTACAACACTACTTGCTATGAAATACGAAACACCTACGCCGACCAATACAATGATAATTCCCAATGGTATGCTGTTGGTCCACAAGATTTTTTGCATTTTCATATTAATCCGTTCCGGGGTTAAACCAATTTGAACGATCCCCAGTAGTTTTTCCCCTATCTCGTTGTGCTCTCCCTCTGAACCAAAAATTTGTGTAGCAAATTCTTCTTCTGTTATTGTATGTTTTTCATAAATCGGGACAGCAAAGTCATAAAAATGTTCACCGTTATCTGCAGAGAAAATACTAAAGACAGGGCCGATTATATCCTCAATATTATTGTGTACAGGTATTTTATCAATTTCAGTCTTAATCCATTTCTCTTTTTCTTCAAGCAGGACATCGTCCTGGGCAAGCAGTACGCGCCAATATGCCAATTCTTGTTCTATGTCTAGATTGCGTAACCTTCTGATAGGCTCCTCAAAAAATGCCTTTTGAGCAACACTCATGGAGTCTTTAACTTCCCCATCTTGTGCAAGTTGAGCTATTAAGGAATAACCGCGTTTCTTTAACTCTTCTTCAAGTTGGCTCCTTGTTTGGGTGGAAAAAAACCAACTACTGGCTATGCCTATAGTTGCAATAAGCAAGCTTGTAAAAAAAATAAATTTGAATCTTATTCCAATTTTAATCATTTAATTTTCTTATATTAAAAATTTTATGGATAAATATTTATCTTTGGGTCTTCTTGGACTACTTTTAATTCTAGTCCAAGCTTTTCTGCCGTGTCGGTATTTATCGATAATTTAAAGTGATCCGGATTTACTATGCCAAGCGAGCTTAAGTCTGGCAGTTCTAATATTTTTCCGGCCAATCCTGCTGCTTGTCTTCCAACGTAATTATAATCTGAAGATACGGCTGCCAGGGCACCTGCCTTTACAAAAACATCTGATGTGCATAGTAAAGGAATCATATTTTCGAGGGTTGTAGATTTAATCAAATCTAATGATTTCCTGGTTACTACTGTACTGTCAGGTAATAACCACAGGGCATCAATTTTACCTATCAGGTTTTTCATCGCTTCGGATACTTCTTCTGAAGAACTAATTTGGTATTTAACCAAATTAATTTCTGCATCCTTGATCTTATCCTCAGCGTTTGTGATGATGCTTCCCGTTTTAGAAGGGTCATAAATTACGCCCATATTCTTAAACGGTCCTAAAACGGATTGAAAGCCTTTCAATTGATCTTCTATGGCAATTTCAGTGGAAATACCTGTTATGTTTGGTGCGGAAAGGTGAAATCGTTCATGGTTAATTACCATACAAAACACTATAGGTACATTCCCAATTTTATCTTTTGCTACAGTTGCTGCCAATACTCCTATCGTCAAAATAATATCCGGTTTTTCCTTCTTAACTTTACGTACTACTTTCTGCCCTAGCTTCATCTTGCCATTCAAATCATAAATTGATTTTATAGTAATGTTGTTTTTTAAACATTCTTCCTGGAATCCTTTTACAACTTCGTTGTACGCGGAGAGATCCTGGCTCTTAATCACTATAGCTGTTTCCTCGGCATGAGCACAGTAAGCGCTGAAAAGGAGTGTCCAGAGGGCAATAATGAAAACAGTATATTTGTGGTTTTTATTAATCATTAATCAAAACTGATAACGCAATTCAATTATAAACGACCTACCCTGTTGAGGATAATCGGTAGGGACAGTATCTTGCGGAGCGGGATCGTAATAGCTTTTGTCAAAAAGATTAAATACTGACCCTCTAACCTCAAAATCGTCTAAGAAATTCTTTCCAATAAGTGTCAAATTCACCAACGCTTGTGCCGGAATATCACGCCTCGTGTCACCATCTTCTCTCGGTCTGGGGCCACTGAGAAGTGTAGTAAGATTGGCGTTGGCATATTTCCAGAGCCCGGCGTTTATACCAATATTACCGCTATGCACCGGAACATCAGGTAACCGATTCCTGTTCCTCGTGTCTTCAGCATCCTGAAAGGTATAATTGGCAAAAACGTAATTATCGTTTCCAAAATCTGCCTTCCACTCCGCCTCAATTCCTTGTATCCTCGAACCTCCACCGTTTTGAAATTGTTTAGGGCTTCCCGTGTCTAATATGATTTTGTCTCTTATCCGGTTGTAGAAGTAATTCATACTGGCCCTCATATGTTTGGTAAAGTGATAACCCAGACCAATTTCAAATGTATTTATCTTCTCTGGATCAAGGGAGGGGTTGCCTATTTTTACAGAATTGTTCGTAAGGAACATCTCCTGAAAACTGGGAGCCTTAAAAGCAGTTGCAAGTAATAACTTCAGATGCGCATCCTCTATAAAACGCCATATAAGTCCCAATCTTGGATTGGTAGTACCTTCAAACCGAGTAAACCGGTCATGCCTCACTCCAACCGTTAAATCAATATCCTTTGTAATATTCCACTCATCCTGCAGGAAAAAAGCATATACGTGTCTTGTCGCTTTTCTTGTAAATGGAAGGTCATGAGTAAAATCCATAACGGTTGTGAGGTTAGCATTTGTTATTGGATGAGAATTTTTACCATATTTTATATCGTGTTGGTGGATCCATTCATATTGCAAACCAAGCGTTAATTCATTCCCTTCAAATAATTTATAGTTAACTTGATTCTCAAAGCCAATAGTCCTTTGTTTAAAACGTAATTGCCCCTTTATACCTTCAGGGTAGACCCCAAGATGGCCATCAGGACGTTGTTCAAAAAAAGGGTCATAGTTGTACTGATCATAATATAATTTTGAAGTCATGTTTAGTTTTTCGCTCAGAGATAATTTATAAGTCAATTCCGTGAACATATAAGTATCCCTTAGAATCGATTCCTCATTAAGAGCATCACCGACACCTATATAATCCTTTCTCCTTTTCTTCATATACTTAGCCTTAACCTCAAGGTTATTGTATGACAGCCTCAAGTTCAGATCGGTCTTTTCCTTTCTATTTTGAGATTGTCCGGGGCTTCTAGAGGCTGCAGCAGGAAAAAGAACGTCCTGTTCTATCTTTTTGCTGAATCCTTGAGTATCGAAATAATCAAGAAATCCTGAAACCTTCAGATCTCCGTATTCCTTACCGAATAACATGTTATAATTTTGAGTACTGAAAGATCCTCCGCTTGCAGTCACCTGGAAACCATCTATATCCTCAGTGTCTTTTGTAATAATGTTGACAACAGCGAGGAAGGCGTTTTGTCCATACAGGGCAGAGCCGGGACCCCTGATGACCTCAATCCTCTTTATGTTTTCAACAGGAAGGTCGTCGAAGTTCCACATAGCTCCGCCTCTCCAGACATCATTGATGGAGTGTCCGTCTATCAAGACCTTTATCTTTTGAGAGGCGTCGTCCAGCACCCCTCTTACGGCAATCTCTCTTTCACCTGTCTCGTCCATAGAGATATAGAAGCCGGGTACTATTTTCAACACATCCACTAGCGTTCTGAATCCCATTTGCTTTATTTGTTTGGAGGTAATTACACTCATTATGGCTGGAGATTTGGAAACGGATCTAGGCCTTTTTAGGGCGCTGACAACTATCTCTTCCTCCGTGAAGATTGCGAACATATCTTCAAGCCCTGTTTCTTCATCTTGTGCAGACAAATGTGTTAAATTTGAAAGCATAAAATATATCAATAATGACATTATAAGCTTTAATTTTGCCATTCTTTTTTTTGGACTTAATTATTGGGTGGTCTATTCCTATTAAAGGAAGGTAAATAGATCACAAAAAACATACCAAAATAGTGCGGAAGATTAAATTGCTTCTGTTGAATATATGATCATTTAAGTTATGAATATATAGCAAGTTAAGCAATCACATTCTGTGATTATATTATTTGTGTTTCCAGGCAACCACACAATAGTGTGCCATGCTACAGCTTTGTGCCATTGCATTTGTGCCTTGGCACACTTTAGAATGAGAGTAATTGCTCAAAATTGAAATCGTAATTCAATCATAAACGACCTTCCTTGTTGAGGATGATCGGTAGGGACTGCATTTATCAGAGCAGGATCATCATAGCTTTTATCAAAAAGATTAAAAACCGATCCTCTAATCTCTAAGTGGTCTATGAAATTTTTACCGATTAGCGTAAAATTTGAGAGTGTATAAGAGGGTAGGTCCCGTCTTGTGTCAGCATCTTCCCTCGTCCTTGGCCCACTGACAAAGGTATTCAAGTTGGCGTTAGCATACTTCCAGAACGCTGCGTTTACGCCAAAGTTTGCCTTGTGTATCGGCACAAAAGGCAATCGAGTCCTACTCCTCGTCTCTTCTGCATCCTGAAAAGTATAATTGGCAAAGAGAAAATTATCATTTCCAAAGTCTGCCTTTAATTCTGCTTCCAAACCCTTGATTCTTGCCCCTGACGAGTTGGCAAACTGATCTGCTCCTGACTTTTCCAGTACAACAATTCTATCTCTTATACGGTTATAAAAATAATTTATATTACCCCTTAAATACCTGTGAAAATTGTAACCCAGGCTAACCTCAAATGTATTTATCTTTTCCGGATCGAGGTTGGAATCCCCTATCCTGACATTATTATTTATAAGAAACATCTCCTCAAAATTAGGTGCTCTGAAGGCAGTTGCACCCAGGAGTTTCAGATGTGCGTTCTCCATAAATCTCCATATAAGGCCTAGCCTTGGATTGGTTGTGCCGCCAAACCGTGTAAAATTGTCATGCCTCACTCCAACTGTTAAATCAATATCCTTTGTAATATTCCACTCATCCTGCAGGTAAAATGCCCATATGTGTCTTGTTATCCTCCTTCTGGTAAATGGAAGGTCTTTGGAGAAATCTGTTACCGAGGGGAGAGAAACAAGTGTTAAAGGATTTATATTGCTTGCGTGTTTTATATCATGCTGGTGAATCCATTCGTACTGGAAACCAAGTGTCAATTCATTTCCTTTAAATATATTGTAATTAAACTGATTTTCAAAACCTATAGTCTTTTGCTTAAATCTTGCTAGCCCTTTTATACCATCAGGATACGTAAATGCAGGTGTTGCCGACAATTGAAAACCATCAGGACGTGATTCAATGAAAGACTCATCATTGTATTGGTCATAATACATTTTTGTTATCATTTTTAGCTTTTCACTAAGGGATGATTTATAAATCAACTCAGAAAACATGTAAGTTGTACTTATCATAGTTTCCTCAGTAAGAGCGTCATCAAGACCAATATATGCTTCTCTCCTTTTCTTCATATATTTGGACTTAAACTCCAGGTTTTTATATGATAGTTTCAGGTTCAGGTCTGTCTTTTCCTTTCTATTTTGAGATCTTCCAGGGCTTTTAGAGGCAGGAGATGTAAAGATAACATCCTGTTCTATTTTTTTGCTGAAACCTTGAGTATCGAGATAATCAAGGAATCCCAAAATTTTCAGGTCTCCGTACTCCTTTCCGAATAACATATTATAATTCTGCGTATCAAAGGACCCTCCACTCGTTGTCAGTTGAAAACCGTCTATGTCCTCCGTATCCTTTGTTATGACATTAACAACTGCAAGAAACGCGTTCTGGCCGTAAAGGGCCGAACCGGGACCCCTTATAATTTCTATCCTTTTAATATTTTCAACCACAAGGTCATTAAAATTAAACGTTGCTTCACCAGAGTATGGATCATTAACGGAATGTCCATCTATCAATATCTTAACTTTTGGTGAACTAAGGACACCCCTCACGCCAATCTCTTTCGTACCATCGTTGTTCATGGAGATATCAAAACCGGGTACTGTTTTTAAGATATCTGTTAATGTCCTGAAACCCATATACTTTATCTGTTTGGCCGTAATCACACTCATTATTGCCGGAGATTTCGAAACAGTCCTGGGTTTTTTCAGGGCACTAATCACAATCTCTTCTTCCGTAAAGATTGCGAACATCTCTTCAAGCTCTGTCTCTTCGTCCTGAGCAAATGAATTCCCCAAAGTAGATAGCATGAGATTTAACACGAGGATTAAGGCAAAACTAAACCTTAACGTAGTTTTGAAAAAATTATCTATTTTGTACATCTCTTTCCTTACACACTTTCATTTCAACGCGCTTCCTTGCACTGGTTATGTTTTCTCCTCACTGGAGATTTCAGAAAAATATTTTGCTGAATCCTCTCCTTTAATCAAGTTAAGGCCTTTTATCCTATTAAGCAAAATGATTAAGATGAGAATTGTAGGAAAAACAGTAAGATATCCTCCCAGTTCTTCAAATGGCAAGTTCCATGGTTGTGAAATACCTGGTATATCTGGGTAGCGAAGTTTGTCAAATACCGGCGAAAGGGAACCCAATGAATTTTTTATTAAATATTTCCACTGCGAGAGAACGGCACTATGGACAAATTCCCAGTAGGTGTATTGGAAAAACATTACTACACTGACGAGTGTATACATTTTTGTACTCATAAATTTACGGGCTCTGGGAGAGGAGAAGTATCCATAGACCAGTGTCATCATCGTAAAAATTACTAAAGCTGCCATTGCCGCTGCCCTTGTGTTCCTAAAAGTAAATATGATTTCCATAGGTATTAAAATGACTAGAATTATTCCATAAATAAAAACCCACATACGGCCAAGCCACTTAACAGGGTATTCCCATACGTTATCAGGAAGGACATACATAATAATGCAGAATTCTGACAGTATTTTGAGCATGCTTGTCGGATACCAGATTAGCTCTGCTATTGGCATTGTTGCACCAAGCCAGATAGAATAACCTATAATACCCGCTACTGGTGAATTTTCAGACCATCCTAATAAGAATTTTCCGGCTGCCTCCGGATAAATAAACTCCTCAAAGCGAACGGCGGTGGCTTGTGCCAACCAAGCTGTAAATAATAACGGTATTACTAAAAGCAGAACAGCACTTCTTCTGAAATAATGTTTTATATAGGGCCAACCTATAATAATTGATGTGAATACTTCTCCATAAAGCATGCTTTCATAACGGTAGCCCATAAAGTAAAAAGGGATCCAGGTCAGGGATATGAAAAACACTATCTTTAATTTTTTCCATGAAGTATAGGTATCATTAAGAAAACCACTCCACTTAAAGAAAAGGATAAAAATCCAGACAAAAAGATAAGGCTCAGAAGCCAAAAGGAATTTTATAAATTCTATCATTTTTCCTCCTTTTTATGTGATCCTTTTATCCAGCGAATTAATCGAATCAGCCAAAAAGGCTGACTATATGTTGTGATTCTTTTTCCATCAACTTCCATATTAAAGGTTGTTTTCTTGTCGGCCCCGATTAATACTAACTTTAAATCCACATTATTTGAAACGGTCACTTGAAACATGAGAAGGTACCCAATAAACCAGGTAATCAGTGTATTAAACAGAAGATATTCTTCTACAGGAATAATCATTGGGTTTCCATAGAAAGTGGCCTTCGGCCATACGGGCATATTCCATAAATGTGTCTTAAGGGGGAAAGTCCAGGCTTCAAAATAGATGAGGAAATAATCCATCACCCAGGCTATAAGGGTTGTTAATAAGAAAATCCTCAGGAACCTTCGTCTGTATCTCCAGGGGTTATCCAACTTTCCTAAGTTTTTCCATAATCGATAAGCTGTTATCCCTCCATAAATGATTCCTGGAGAGAACAGGATTAGGTAGGTAAATCTGGACATGGTCAGTTCCATTTACAATCTCCTTCTCATATTATTTCTCTAAAAATATATGCCGGTTGTTATAACTGGTCGTTCAGGACCTGATACCAATAGTTACTTAGTTAAAGTAATTATCCAATGTAAAAGTGAAATTAATTTAGTGTTTTTTGTACAGATATTGCGAAGATGATATAGCCACTTTAGGGATAAGCTTAAAACTATTTGCTGAGTATATGTCATACAAATCCTGTGTTTAGGAGATAACTTTTTCAACTAAACGAATAATCTTATCATCTTGAATTTAACAGCTTGGGGAATGTCTTTTTAGTGGGTAGCGTCCATGCTGTATTATTCGATGAAGGATGGTACTTTGCCACCTCTCCAATTCCAGTCAGTATTCTATATTAACTCAGCAAAGTCAAGTTAAATTAACTCTTTATTGAGGCGGGAAAAGTGTTAGAGTCAATTGCTCAACCTAGCGTAATATAGTTTCTTATTGTGTTATTCAAGTCTGCCGTACCTATTTCTTCCAGTTCATACTCTGCTTTTACGATAGGCTTGTTTATCTTGATTATTTTACCTAAATCTATTGGTGTGCCTGTGATGACAGTATCACACTCTGTTTGATTAATAGTCTCTTCAAGATCAGTGATTTGCTTGCTGCTATAACCCATGGCGGGGAGAAGCTTGCCAATGTCAGGGTATTTATTGAATGTCTCTTTTATACTACCGACTGCATATGGTTTAGGGTCAACAATTATGGATGCACCATATTCTCGGGCTGCCAGGACAGCTGCACCATATGCCATTCCACCATGTGTTACTGTAGGTCCATCCTCCACAGCAAGAACTCTGCGGCCCTTTATTTTGTCCGGGTTCTCAATCGAAATTTTCAATGTTGCATCGATGATGGACGCTTTTGGGTTCCTCTGTTTTATATTCTCTTTAACCTTGATTATGTTTTCAGCATCGGCATATTCTTCTTTGCTTATAATAACCACATGTGCAAGCATAAGGTTTGTTTCACCCGGAAAATATGTTAATTCGTGTCCTGGCCTATGCGGGTCTACAAGAGTTATATGGAGATCAGGTTTGAAGAATGGTAAGTCATTATTGCCTCCATCCCATACTATTACGTCGGCTTCCTCTTCTGCCTTTCTTAATATTGCTTCGTAATCAACGCCAGCGTAGACGATGATTCCCTGTTCTATATGGGGTTCGTACTCTTCCATCTCTTCTATTGTGCAGTCATGCAAGGCAAGGTCTTCATACGTTTCAAAGCGCTGTACTTTCTGTTTTGCCAGATCACCGTAAGGCATAGGATGCCGGATGGCCACAACTCTCTTCCCAGCATCTTTTAATATACGGCATACTTTTCTTGTAGCGGCACTCTTTCCGCATCCTGTTCTGACAGCGCAGATAGCAATAATAGGGACATTACTCTTGAACATAGTTTGCTCCGCACCCATAATAACAAAACTGGCGCCGGTCGCCTGAACCTCGCTCGCCTTGTGCATCACGTATTCGTGCGGTACATCACTGTATGAAAACACTACATCGTCAACCTTGTGTTTTTTGATAAGTCCGGTCAGCTCATTTTCATCATAGATAGGAATGCCGTCAGGGTATAATCTGCCGGCAAGTTCAGATGGATATTTCCGGTCAGCAATGTTAGGAATCTGAGTTGCCGTGAATGCTACAACCTCATAGTCTTCATTGTCTCTAAAGGCAACATTGAAATTATGGAAATCCCTTCCTGCTGCTCCCATTATCAAGGTTCTTCTTTTTTTCATACTTTTCAGTCCTGAGATATTGTTGTTAATATAATTTGCAGTTCAAAATTACTATAGTATGAAATAAATATCAATAGAAAATAGTTCTGACTGTTCTGATTTCTCAAAATCCACTTGCCTTGATTCTGGATTGGGAATACAATTGCTTAAACTGCCGTAGATAGTTTTCGCAGAAGTGTATTTTTGCGTGTGTCTCTTTTAACATAATGATAGATAGCGGTATGACGTTTCGACTATTCATAATATGTTTTCTTGTTATATCTCATTTGTTGGTTTTTATGCATACATCAACTGCTGAACATATTAAACTGGACCTCAAGGAGCATCGTTTAAAGAATGGCTTAAGGCTTATACTCAGTGAGGATCACTCTTCTCCGATAATAAGTTTTCAGGTGTGGTACAACGTGGGCTCCAGAAATGA
>Ga0233429_1003893_pt1 | contig 13635 bp, 7 predicted proteins | sample SI_118_April2016_3_FD_179879 | JGI IMG/M metagenome (GOLD analysis project Ga0233429, IMG submission 179879) | Seawater microbial communities from Saanich Inlet, British Columbia, Canada - SI_118_April2016_135_MG | ecosystem: Environmental > Aquatic > Marine > Inlet | place: Canada: British... | reverse complement strand
CAGCAGGCCGCATATGACATCTTCGGGAACTTCGTAAACATCCCCGCCGCCGCCGCCCAACGCATCGGCTGCGCGCTTTGCGACATTAAAATCGACGGCCAGATCATCGCCATCAATACAAACCATGGCATCGGCATCGTGGGCGGCCAGGCAATCATGCCAGCGCTTGATTTTATTTAACCTGGCGCCGCGAAAAACGGCCACTCCTTCGGCTGCGGCAAGGCTCGCCAGGCGATCATCACTGGCATCGTCACTGGTGCCAAAGACAACCTCAAGCCCGGTCAGCTTGGCTCGTTGAATAATAATTTGATACGTCTGCAAGTCGTCGGTTATCTGGGCGAAGCATTTTCCCGGCAGGCGGCTTGACGTCGAACGCGCATTGATGACGGCGATGATTTTCATGACATTCTGTCCTTTGAGATAAAATCGCTAGAAACAGTATCTACCTTATCCCACCCGGCAATGGCAACCTTGTACAGACGGTTGTCATGCTGTTAAAGGTTAGCGATGATTATTCAACGCAACATTCGTGACTATTTGATTCTGGCCGATGAATCCATTCATGCGGCGCTTGGCAAGATCAGCAAGAACCAAAGCGGCTTCGTCGTCACCGTTACAGAAGAAGGCGCCGTCGAGGGGGTCCTGACTGATGGTGATTTCCGCCGCTGGATTGCCTCTGTCGAGGATCTAGACCTGAACATCCCTGTTCACACCATTTCAAAAAAGCAGCCCTTCGTCACCTCACTGAAAAATGACCCGGCAACCATCGCCGCCATGTTCAGCGAGGAAATCCGCTGGCTTCCAATCGTTGATCATAACAATCATATCACCGCCATCGCCTTTGCCGAACGGGGGCGCCTGAGCATCGGCGACTTTGAAATTGGTGAAGGATTCCCTGCCTTCGTGATTGCCGAAATCGGCAACAATCATAATGGCGAAATCGACGTCGCCAAACGCCTGGTCGATGAAGCCAGGCAAAGCGGTGCTGATTGCGTGAAGTTCCAAATGCGGGACATGGCCTCGCTGTATAGAAACACCGGCCAGTCCGACGACATCCGCGAAGATCTGGGCTCGCAATACGTTCTTGATACGCTGGCCCGTTTTCAGTTGGACAATGATGAAATGTTTGAAGTGTTCGACTACGCAAAAGAACAAGGCATCATGCCCCTGTGCACGCCGTGGGATCTGGCCAGCCTGCAACGACTGGAAGACTACGGTGTTGAAGCGTACAAGATCGCCTCGGCGGATTTGACAAATCATCAATTGCTGAGAGCCGCCGCGGCGACATCAAAACCGGTCATCGTATCGACCGGCATGTCCAGGGAATCCGAAATCATCGCCGCCACCGACGTGTTGCGCGAAGCCGGTGGACTGTTCGCCATGCTGCAATGCAATTCCACATACCCCGCCCCCTTTTCGAGCATTAACCTGCTCTACATGGACCGCCTGAAAAACATCGGCAAATGCGAGATCGGTTATTCAGGTCACGAACGCGGTTACGGTGTTGTCCTGGCCGCCATCGCCCGTGGTGCGCGGATCATTGAAAAGCATTTCACCCTCGATCGCTCCATGGAAGGCAACGATCACAAAGTCAGTCTGTTGCCCGGTGAATTCAAGGAAATGGTCCTTGCCATTCGCGATGTCGAAGCCTCTCTGGGCAGCGCAATGGAACGCCAGTTAACCCAAGGGGAGATGATTAACAGGGAAAATCTCGCCAAGAGCCTGACAGCGGCCCGCGATATTCCATCGGGCACCCGGCTAACGGCAGAAATGGTTGAGATCAAAAGCCCCGGACAAGGCCTGCAGCCGGACAGGCTGAACGACTTGCTGGGTCGGGTTAGCCAGCACGATATGCAAAAGGGCGATTTCTTCTTTAGCAGCGATCTTCAGAACAAGCGCGAGGAACCACGGGCCTTTTCATTCAAGCGGCCTTGGGGCGTACCCGTCCGCTATCATGACTTTGTCTCAATGGCATCCTTGATTCCGGCGGATTTACTGGAATTCCATTTCAGTTTCCGCGATTTGGAAGAAAAACCCGAAGATCATTTTAAGGAACCTTTCGATCATCAGCTAATCGTCCACGCACCGGAAATTTTTTCCGGCAGCTACCTGCTCAATCTGGCCGTCGACAATCCGGAAGAAGCAGCCCGGGGGGTTAGCGAAATGCAGCGGGTCGTTGACGTCACCCGAAGCATGAAGCCGTTTTTCCCCAATTCGGATTGCCCGTTGATTATCGCCAATGTCGGCGGCTTTACCGAAGCCGGATTTATTGATGCATCCGAACGCCATGACATGTACGCCCGGCTGGCTGAAAATCTGTCCAAGGTTAACACCGACGGCGTCGAAATCATCCCCCAGACCATGCCCCCCTTCCCGTGGCTGTTTGGTGGACAGCGCCATCACAATCTGTTCGTCGATGCCGATGAGATTGTGGAATTTTGCAATGCTGAGGGCTTTCGTATTTGCCTCGATGTATCTCATTCAAAACTCGCCTGCACCCATTTTAAAACCTCGTTCTCCAGCTTTATTAAAAAGGTCTCGCCTTTTGCCGCCCATTTGCATTTGGCCGACGCGGCGGGCGTCGATGATGAAGGTTTGCAAATCGGTGAAGGGGATATTGAATTTCCTGAACTGGCCGAACTACTGGAAACCTTGTCGCCGAATTCCAGCTTCATTCCGGAAATCTGGCAGGGTCACAAAGATATGGGTAGCGGATTCTGGCTTGCCTTGAGCAGACTGGAAAAGTGGTTCTAGATCAGTTCACGTTTCGTTTGAGCACGTTATGTTCAAACGAAACGTGAAAAACTGATCGATTTATTAAAGTGTGACCGGCTCTAGCGGGACGCACACCACAAGCGCCAAATATCCCGCATTTGTGTGGCAAAGGCCTGGGCAAATTTCTCACCGTTACAAAGGTGTGAGGCGTCCATTTTTTCCCTGAGCCCGGCGCGCAATCCTTCAAGCCTGTCCCCGTCATTGGCAAGCCCAACCGCCAGCCTGACGTAATCATCATGATCACGGGCGATCAGCTCAGGCAGACCAATTGTCGACAAATGGCTGAGCGAATGACGGCTTGCGAAGGTCTGCCCTGGAACGGTGATAACGGGCACCCCCATCCACAAGGCTTCGTAAGTCGTCAGGCCACCCGAATAGGGAAAAGGATCAAGCGCTATGTCCACGTCATTATAACGGGCAAAGAGCGCCTCGTGCGGTGAAGGACCTTCCAGCGTCAATCTTGAGCTATCAATCCCCTCTGCCATAAACATCGCGGTCAGGCGTTCGATGTTTGCGCTTGAATCAATACCTTTGTACTTGATCAGCAGATGTGAATGCGCCGCCCCGTCAAGAATTCTTGACCAGACGGAGACGACTTGCTGATTGATTTTGGCCGGATTACTGAAAGAGCCGAAAGTCACACCATCATTTTTCCTGAACGGCGAAGTTCCGACCTTTGGCGCATAGTCGGGCGGGTCGTAACACAACCAACCATCGGGCATTCTAAGGATGGATTCACTGTAATACTGTTCTTCATCGGCGAGCGTAGAATATTGATCAGACAGATAATAATCGATTGCCGACAGGCCCGTTGTTCCCACATATCCCGCCCAGGAAACCTGCAAAGGAGCAGGCTTGCGGGCAAAAACAAGAAGCCGGTTGTTGGCCGAATGCCCAGTCAGGTCAATAAGGATATCGATCTCATCGTTGAGGATGGTTGTTGTCAGATTCTCATCGGATTCCCACCTGATATCACGCCAGCTGCCGACCGCAGCCCTGTTGCGTTCAGACAAGTCATCGGCGATACAATCCGAATAAACGATGGTTTTAATTTCCTCCTTCGGCAAATTTTCTAACAGGCGAACGGCGAAGTAACCAACCGGGTGGCGCCCCAAATCCGGTGACACAAAACCGATGCGCAAGCGTCGGTCAGGGTCAGTGGTGTTTTGATGTTCCGGCCACTGTGCGCGCAACGTCTTGCCATGTTGTTCGTCCCACCGGCTGTGCAGTTGGTAAAGAGTTTCGGCGTTATGACCCAGCCGGTATTGTTCAGCCAGCAGTAAATTTGAATGGGTATCGGCGGATGATGGGCTCAGTTCGAGGGCCTTCCTGTAACTGGCCAGTGTGTCGTCCAGGTTGCCCAAATCCTGCTGCACATTGCCAAGATTATTATGTGCCTCTGCCAGGTCCGGATTAATGGCGATAGATTTTTTATAACTCGCCAGCGCCTGATCCAGCTGCCCCAGATCTCTTAACGCATTGCCAAGATTGTTGAGGGCGTCAACGTAGCCGGGACTGATATGGAGAGCCCTGTTAAAGCAGGCGACCGCTTCATCCAGTTGCCGCTGGTCCCGCAGTGCATTGCCAAGGTTATTATGGACCTCCGCAGAACCTGGATTGCTGGCCAGAATATCCTGATAAATCGCCACGGCCTCATCAATTTTCCCCATTTCACAACAGGTAATGCCAAGGTTGTTTTGCGCATCAACGTAATCGGGTTTGACGGCGAGAGCATTTTGGTAACTAACGGCGGCTTCCTCCAGCCGTTTAAGCTCTCGCAGCGCATTGCCAAGGTTATTATGGGCTTCGGCAAAATTCGGTTTGATCGACACGGCCTTCTGAAAAGCCGTTATGGCTTCGCTGGACATTCCTTTTTCTTTAAGTGCGTTACCCAAATTGTAGCAGGCATCGAAATGCCCGGGTTTGATGGCAATGGCCCGCTGGTAGGACTGAATAGCATCATCCAGTTTTCCCTGACCGCGAAACAGGACCCCCAGGTTAAAATGTCCATCGGCATATTTCGGGTCCAGCTGCAGGGCCTTCTGGAAGGCTTCAATGGCTTCCTCTACCCGTCCCTGATGGGCCAGCTGTTCACCCAGAATGCCATGGTGATTGGTCTTTTTACCTGACTTCTTGGCGGCTTTTGCCTGTAGGCGGCGTTCTTTTCTGTTCATCAAACTGTTCGTTTATTCTTGCAAGTTGAAGGTTTCACGAAGGCTGGCACTGATTTCTGTAAACACGGGTTCCCACGGATCGTTCATTTCCTTGCTGTGATAATGGGTGTTGGGGAACCACATGACATCATCCGTGCCCAACATAATGGTGTGGGATGTTTCGCCAATAAAGCCCAATGTCCGCACACCTAGCGCCCCTGATAATTCCGACACGGTCGACAGGCAAGAAACAACCAGATCAAGGCTGGACATCAAGGCTGCGACACCGTCGATATCGTCCTTCAGGTCGAGATCTTCCCAGGTATGAATGGTGACCCCGTAGTCCTGTAATGCCTGGGCGATGTCAGCCTCGGCATCGGCGTACACCAGACTGATAAAATCGACGCCCGGCGTTTTCAACAGGGGTTCCATTTCCTTGATTGAGGCGTAGAAGTGGCGGGAGTCGTCTTTAACGACGGAACTGTTCCAGTTGAGGCCGATTTTCGGCCTCGAACTCAATGCGGCCAATCTGGCTTGCCACAACGCCTGCTTTTCAGGGTCTGCTTTCAGATAGACATAATCATCATCAATGGTCGGAAAGGATTCAAGGGTTGGGCGGATATAGCGCCCCAGACTGGGCAATGAGCAGTGAAAATCGTAATGACGCTTGCCGTGCTCAGCTGACGCATACGGGAAGGTACGCACCTCCGCACCTTCAAAAGAGCGGCTGAATAAATCGACCAGACGTTCCGTACATTCGATGGTCACCTTGCCCCCTTGTTTCAAAACATCGGGAATCATGCTGGCGTACAGGATTTCATCGCCAATACCCTGCTCGCCCCACAGAATGATTTCCTTGTCATTCAAGGGTGTGCCATCCCACAGGGGATGCTTGAAGTGACGGTGTGTGGAAAGATAACTGCTGGCCTTATCCCGCCATTCGTAGCGCTGCCACCCTTGCGTTAAATCTCCTTGTTCAAAATGAACCAGCCCCAAATTGAGCTGAGCATCGGCAAAATCGGGTTTTAACTCCACGGCGCGCCGCCAATGCGCTTCGGCTTCTTGGCGTTTGTCCATCTGGCGCAACACATGGCCCAGGTTATTATGGGCTTCGGCATGTTCGGGCTGGGAGTCGATGGCATGTTGTAGATGCGTAACCGCTTTTTCTGACGGCCCCTTGGTGCCCAGGGCATTGCCAAGATAATAACTGGCCTCGGCAAGATCCGGGTTTATTTCAAGGGCCTTTGCGTATTGTTCCGCTGCTTCATCGACCTTGCCGGTGCCTTCCGTCGCAATTCCAAGATTGAAATGGGCTTCGGCAAATTCCGGATCGGCATCCAGCGCTTTGCGATAATAAACAATGGCCTCTTCAGGTTTGCCCATGACCCGCAAGGTATTGCCTAAATTATAATTGGCCCCGGTATAATCCGGATTGATGTCCAGGGCCTTTTTATAGTGGGTGCTGGCCTCTTCCAATTGCTTCCGGTTTTCCTTAAGAACGCCGAGATTGTAATAGGCTTCCGCATATCCCGGATTGAATTGCACCGCCAGATTATAGTGTTTGACGGCCTCGTCCATGCGCTCAAGATCTTTTAAGGTATTGGCGTAATTATTGTGAGCCAGGGCGTTATCGGGCTGAATTTCCAACACTTTGAGGTGATGCGCCACCGCATCGTCAGGTTTCCCAAGGGCGCGCAACGCAGCCCCCAGGTTGTTATGGGCCTGCGGGTAACCGGGTTGCAGAGTCAAAGCCCGGTTATAATGGGTAACGGCTTCCTGATGACGGCCCGTTTCGGCCAGACTGTTGCCCAGATTGTTATGCAGTTCGGCGTTGTCAGGATCGACCGCCAAGGCCTTGCCGATAAGATCAACAGCGCGCCCGAAATCACCCTGTTGCATGGCGATCCCACCGAGCAGTTGATTGGCGAACCTGTTCGCGGGATCAATTCTCAAAACCTGATGATAAGCATCTTCGGCCTGGCTTATCTGGCCGGATTTTTGAAACTGAACCGCCTGCTGCAACAACGGCACGATGTCAGCTGGCACGCCCTTTTTAGCCTGCTTTCTATTTTTTTTCGGTTTGTTGAGGTGACGTTTTGATTTGCGACTCATGAAAATATTCAGCCCACTATGCAAACGGTTTCAGGGAATAAATAATACAGAAACTCAATTTGGGTCGATCATGTCAAAAAATCATTACCGTTGGGTAAACTCTAATACCTGAACAACCCGACACGCAGAAGGGTTTAGAGCACTTCCGGGCTAATTTAAATTCATTCTAAAAAGCATTGTGCTGTGATTTTTTTAAAGTTATGCTATATTAACCTTCGCTTTCTAGAATTGAACCAGCGGACAACATCAGAATGATGAACGTCAAGACATTGAAAATCAACGCTCACTCTTGTATCCGGAACGCTGTTCCGGCGTTGGGCGTTGGCAAAAATTTCCGTTTGACGCTGCCGCTTTATAAGCTTCGCCAAGACTGCGGGGCTAAGCTGACACGGAGACTATAGCCATGCGCGTTCTACTCGTCGTTTACGATAATGATTCATACACCCACCTGTTTCCCATGGGACTTGGATATATTGCCGCCGTTCTTGAGAAAGATGGCCACGATGTTGAGGTTTACAGCCAGGACTACCATCACTATCCGGATCCCCATCTGACCCGGTATCTTGACGAACATAGCTTTGACGTCGTCGCCGTCAGCGTTATCGCAGGGTATTATCAGTACAGGAAGCTGCTCTCCATATCCGCTGCGATCAACGCATCGAAACAGCGCCCAGTTTATATGCTCGGCGGATATGGCCCGACCCCTGCCCCGGAGTTTTTTATTAATAAAACCGGGGCCGATATCGTTGTCATGGGCGAAGGGGAAAACACCGCTGTCGCCCTGATGAAAGCGCTTGAAAACAAAACACCGCTTGCCGATGTCACCGGCATCGCCTTCAAGGATGGCTCAAAGGTAACTGAGAACCAACGCCGTCCCTTAATCGAGGACCTGGACAGCATTCCCTGGCCCGCCTATCACAAATTTCCCATCGAATATTACCGGCTCGAAAAAGAACCGCGTTCCCAAGCGACGGACTTTGGTATGCCGATGATGTCGGCCAGGGGTTGTACGTTCAAATGCACCTTCTGTTACCGCATGGATACGGGGTATCGGGCCCGCGACCCGATCAATCTTTTGGATGAAGTTGAATTCCTGCATAAGGAATACGGCATTACCTATGTGTCCTTTCAGGACGACCTGTTGATGTCGTCGGTTTCTCATACGGAAAATGTTTGCCGGGAGTTCAAGAAACGCAACTTGCCGGTAAAATGGAACTGCAACGGGCGCCTGAACTATTGCTCCGTCGAACTGGTCAAGATGATGAAGGACTCTGGTTGTGTCTTCATCAACTACGGTATCGAATCAATGGACGATCAGGTCCTGAAGAACATGAAAAAGGGCTTACGCACCGACATGATCGTTAAGGGCATCGAGATGACCCTTGAGGCCGGTATCAGCCCCGGCCTGAACATGATGTTCGGTAATATCGGCGACACCCGTGAAACCCTGAAAAAGGCCGTCGACTTCCTGGTTAAGTATGATGACTTCGCGCAGATGCGCACCATCCGGCCGGTCACCCCCTATCCCGGTTCGCCCTTGTATTTTGACGCCATCGACAAGGGCCTGATCAAGGACATCGAGGATTTCTACGAGAACAAGCACGTCAATTCAGACCTGCTGGCGGCCAACTTTACCGAGATGAGTGATGATGAGGTGTATGAATGCCTGACCGAGGCCAACACCACGTTACTGAACAATTATCACGACATGGCTAAAAAGCAGGCGCTGGATCAGGTTACCAATCTTTACAAGGATCGTCAGGTTGGCTTCCGGGGGTTCCGCCAGCTTTAAGTCATGGTTTCCTTGCGATGGCGATGAGAGTATCCGACCAGTTTTTCTGGCACAGAAAGTCTTTGTAAGCGGCGTCGAAGTCTTCTGTCGGGATATCATTGAAAATCTCGTGACCGCCGGGTTTGCCGTGACGCAACCAGTGTAAATGGTTGGCATAACCAAAACGCTGGAATGGGGTGATGTCAATATCAGTGAAGCCCGCTTCCTGCAGGTAATGATCAATCGTTTCACGGGTATGAAGGATCAGGTGTTCGCTCCAGAAGCCGAAATCGTAAAACGCTTCCAGTTCCATTTGCTCAATCAGAAAATCCCTTGCATGGGGAATCTCAACAATAATAACGCCACCGCTCTTCAGCCGATCCCAGGCGTCCTTTAAATGGGTAAGCTGGTCTTCCAGATGTTCAAGAACATGAAATATGGTGACGACGTCAAAGGATTCTGCAAAATCAGAAAGAGATGGTTTGACCTTCACCGCCTCACCAAGACGCTTTTCAATGTCGTTTATGCACTCGCGCCGCAATTCAACGCCGCTCACCTTTGAGGCAACACCAACGCATTGATCCAGAAACAACCCGTGACCGGTGCCGAAATCGCAGATGGATCTGTTTTCAAGAAGTGATCGAAATTGATCAAGACGGCGTTCTTCATCTTCCAGCTTCTTCGACCGGATGACACCACTGTCAAGGGTATGAGAAAGATGTTCATCACCATCCAGATCGCCACCATCGCCGGATTCCGTATAGAACCGCTGATCGGGAATTTCACCCAGAAAGATAACCCGCGTTTGACGATCGACCAGAACCGGAATTTCCATGTCCCGGGTACGATGGTGAATAACCTCGATACAGTCGGGCGACACCAGATTGCATTCTACCAATGAGCGGTAAATTGAATTGGTCGCGTATAATTTATCCAGATCCGGTTTCATCTTATCCAACAGAAAAACTACCTTTATATTTGAATTTATACTGCCCGTGGATGATATCGTCCATATGGCTGCAGCGATAGTTTCCAATGACAACGCATTATTAAGGAAAGGGATTATTAACTTGCTGCACATTAAAGTCAGCACAGCTTATTGACTGGCTCGAGAACCAATGGAATGTGGTATAAAGGCTGCGGAAACCATGGATAGCATTGAGCAAGAAATAACCCTGGGAAAAGTTGAAATCCAGGAGGCTAAATACCAACAAGCCTCAGAGCGATTTCAACGACTGCTGGGTGCGCACCCGGACAACCCGGAGATTATACATGGGCTCACCATCATTGCGACAAATTCCGATGATCTTGAAAGAGCCCTGGCCCTGGCCAACAAGGCGGTCCAGCTCGATGACAAAAATAGTGAATTCGCAAACACCCTGAGCGTTGTTCGCTTCATGACGGGTGATAAAGGCGGTGCGATTGATGCACTGACCAAAATCGCTAACGACAATCCAGGCGACAAGGAAGCCCATATCAATTTGGCTGAAATGGCCGGTTCCGCCAACATGCCTGAAGCCGCCTACAATGCACTGGAACAATATTTGAACCATGCCGGAGCAGATGAACAGGTGCTCGATATCATCGGACAAATATTCAACAATTTATTGGCAGATCAACCAGTACCGGAGCGTCCTGACTGACTGAGGCAAATTATGACCTGGCTTTTAATAAATCCGACCAATCATTTTCTCAAAATGTTTCCCACCGGTATCGCCTATGTATCGGCTTCCCTTAAGGCGAACGGCGTTGCGGTCCAGACCCTGAATCTGGAATTCATCCCTGAGGATCAAGTCTTCGACACCATTGATAAAACCCTGGCCGACAAGACCCTGAAAGTCGTCGGTTTGGGTGGCCTGTATTTTGAATTTGACCGAATCCGCAGCATCATTGAACAAATTCGCCGGGTTCGCCCTGACATTACAGTGGTTGTTGGCAATGGTGTGGTCAGCAGCGATCCAAAGTTAATGCTGCCTGCGCTCGGTGCCCAAATCGGCGTTATCGGCGAAGGCGAGGAGACTGTGGTTGAATTGGCGCAAGCGCTGGAAAAGGCAACACCCCTTGAAAATATCGACGGCCTTGCGATCTTTGATGAATCCAAAAACGAGGTCACATTAACACAAGCCCGCAAGGCGATTATGGACATCGATTCCATTCCCATCCCCGATTACGAAGGCTTTGATATTGAGCGTTATCTGGATAGCCAGAACGTGGTCACCTATTACGGTTATTCCTATATGGATAATCCGCGTCCATCCCCCATATTGGCATCCCGCTCATGCCCTTTCAAATGCACCTTCTGCTACCATTCCATAGGCACTTACCGAAAGCGCTCCATGGAAAACTTCTTTGCTGAAGTTGAGATGATGGTCAAAAAATACAACGTCAATTCCCTGCTGATCTATGATGACCTGTTCGCTGTCAAGGCATCGCGACTGGTGGAATTTTGCGAACATATCGAAAAGTATGACCTCAAATGGCAGGTTTCCATGCGGGTTCAAAGCATTGATGACGGCAAGATTGATACCAGGCTGCTCAGGCGCATGAAAGAAGCCGGATGTGTCTCCATCAATCTTGGGCTTGAGAGCGTCAATGAAAAAATTCTCGAAAGCATGGTCAAGAAGACGACAAAAAGGCAGGTCGAGACTGCCGTTCGGATGATTGCCGAAGCAGATTTGACCATGCAGGGAAATTTCATTTTTGGCGATACAGTGGAAACAACAGACACGGCAAACGACACCCTGAACTGGTGGGTTCAACACAAGGAAGCCGCCATTCAGACCGATCCAATTTGGGTATTCCCTGGAACGCCTTTATTCCATCAGGCGCTTGCCGACGGGCACATCGCATCGACCGAAGAATACCTTAATCTGCCCAACCCGGCATTCAATGTCAGTTCACTTGACGATAGCACTTTCAATCAGATGAAGAGCACGCTGGCAGAAATTCAAAATCACCTGAACCGTTTTCCGGGAACACTGAGGGAATTGGAGAAGGGTGCAACGCATGAGGGCCAACAGGGTTACCACATTACCATACGGTGCCCGCATTGCGGTCATGACCACACTTTCCGTGATCATGCAGCCTGGAACCGATTAATGTGCCGCACTTGCGGTGGTCTGTTCGATGTTCCAATCCACAGGCATTTGGGATGGAGTAATTATTCTGTTGAATCTCGCCGCCTTACCTCCAGGGCAACCAGGGCGTATTTCGATGGAAACTTCGGAAAAGCCTATATAGAAGCGCGCTCTGCCCTTTTTGATCATCCTTGCAACAAGGACGCTAATTTCATTGCAGGTACAATAGCCCTGAAAGCCGGTTTCCTAAATCCGGCGGCACGGTTTATCAGCGAGGCTATTCAACAAAAATCGGATCAGGGACACATATACAACAACTACGGCATCTGCTTGTTCGGAATCGGTGAAATCGAACTGGCGTTGCTGGTGTTTCGCCATGCCCAATTGCTTGAAGAGACCATTGATGAGGCCGTGCACAACGAAGCCATGGCGCTTGAGGCGCTGGGGGGTGAGGAAATGAACCTGCAACTGGTCCATGCTCCGGGGCGTCCGCATCGTGACATCGGCAATTTGAAAATATCCGAACCGCCCGTCAATCTGGATGGCTCCACAGTTCCTGCCAAAGCACCTTTCCGGCCACGTTACGCGGCGATGGAGAAACCCAGCCGACGGGACCCCATGACAGGAGCAGCCTGAACCTGGCTTCCTACAGACAATCCGGACTATGGCCCAAGCCTGTGAAAACGTGATATTTTTTCTCTATCACAGCTAAATTTGTCATGTGATAATTTATCTATAGGTGGAGAATACGGCGTTGCAAACCCTCGTGCTTGAAAAATGTAGCCTCTGCGACTCAGCTGATCTGGACGTTATCGCCGATTTGCCGACATTACCGCTTGCCGGCATTTTTATGGAACACCGAAAGCCGGATGTGGTTAAGGGTTTCGATCAGGTCTTCAACATGTGCCGTGACTGCGGCCACATGCAGTTGGCCAATGTTCTCTCCCCACCAGCCCTTTATGGTGAAGGTTACGCCCATCGCTCGTCCGTATCGCATCTGTCAGCCGCTGCCAGCGACTTTTTCATCGACTACATCGGCAAACTGGCGCCAAGCCGGGTTTTTGATTGTATCCTGGAGATCGGCTGCAACGATTTTGTCTTGTTGGAAAAACTCTCAAAGATGGGGAAACAGGTTTTCGGCATTGACCCGATCTGGATTGATGAAACGCCCCAAACCCCCGAAAATGCCACCGTTATTGGCGGCTTTGTCGAGGATATTGATATCGGGGCCAGTCTGGGCTGCAAGCCGGACCTGATCGTTTCGACCCACAATCTGGAACATATTGTCGATCCGGTGGCCATGCTCAGAAAATTACTTGATCTTGTTGCTGACGACGGCCTTCTCGTCATGGAAGTGCCGGATTCAGAAAGTCTGGTCAAAAACCGCCGTTTTGATCAGGTTTCCCACCAGCATATCCACTATCTGACTCTGGCCACGTTCTTGAAGTTGATCAAAGCGGCAGGGGGAAAATACGTCGACCATTCATACAACTACGCCAACTGGGGCGGCTCGCTCAGCGTTGCCTTCACCCGCGACACCGGAAGTGACGAACAACTGGACATCGCAAGCCTAACCACCTTTGAAGTGAGCGCCGATTACCTTGGTTTTAAAGAACAGATGGCGCGATTCATGGATCAGGTCAGCCGCAGTGACCATCCTATGGTCGGCTATGGCGCCGGACAGATGTTGCCGGTGGTCGCTTATCATCTGGACAGTAATCTGGATTTTCTCGACTGCATTTACGAC
>Ga0233429_1003882_pt1 | contig 13662 bp, 4 predicted proteins | sample SI_118_April2016_3_FD_179879 | JGI IMG/M metagenome (GOLD analysis project Ga0233429, IMG submission 179879) | Seawater microbial communities from Saanich Inlet, British Columbia, Canada - SI_118_April2016_135_MG | ecosystem: Environmental > Aquatic > Marine > Inlet | place: Canada: British... | reverse complement strand
ATACAGCAATCCTTAAATATTTGTGCAATTTTCATGGCCTTTTTATGTTGATGTAGAACGAATTGCTCATTGATATCGGCTTAGCTCAGAGGAGACGAATGATGTCCTTAGCCTCCTTGGATTCCTTTATCCAAAGCAACCCCGACGCCCGGGAATTGAAACGAGCGTTGGCGGTGAAGATGGAACAAACGGGGTATTCCCATCAACAGATTGGCGAGGTGCTGAACGTGTCGGTCGCCTTCGTGACCAAATGGAAACGTCGTTTTCTCGACGAGGGGATCGACAGTCTGCGGTTGGCCTATCAAGGATTCAAACCGTATCTGGAAGACTCCCAGCGGCAGCAGGTTCTCACCTGGTTAACCGATCAGGATCATCATTCGGTGCCGGAATTGAGTGCCTATCTGCGCGATACATTCAGCGTCACCTTTCAATCCAAGCAAAGCTACTACGATCTGTTAGCCGAAGCCAAGATCAGCTGGAAGAAGTCGCAATCGACCAATCCCAAGGCCGATCCGCAGCAGGTAGCCGAGAAACGAGACGAGGTAAAAAAAACCTCGCGATCTGGGAGCCGTTGATTCTCCGCTATGAAGCGCGCGCCTTCTTTCTAGATGAATGCCATCTCCTCTGGGGGGATGCCTGCGGGTATGTGTGGGGACCGCAGGGGAAACGGGTGGAACTACCCATCGATAACCACCGGGCGCGACAAACCTACTACGGTGCCTTGGATATCTTTTTCGGACAGTTTGTACTCACCCCTTATGCAGCAGGTAACTCCGAAAATACGGTGCGCTTTGTCCGGAAACTGCAAAAACGGTATGCGGGAGAGCGGCTGTTGTTGATCTGGGATGGGGCGCCCTATCATCGACAGGGGGCCATGATCGACTTCCTGCATCAGCTCAACGGCGGCCGGCCGCCCGAAAAGTGGCCGGTGACTTGTATCCAACTGGCCCCGCATGCTCCTGATGAGAATCCGGTCGAAGATATCTGGTTGTTGGCCAAAACTTATGTACGGCAGCACTACTATCTCCATTCGACATTTCAGCAAGTCAACAAGCTCTTCGTAAAAGCCATCAAGCAGCACCGATATTTCGATTTCCCCAAGTTGAATGAGTATACTTATTTTGCACAAATCAATTAGGATCGCTGTAGTAGCCAGCCGATTGGGACTGCTCTTGCAAGATACGCACTCTCTGTCCAAGAGTATTGAAGATAACAATCTCCACATCGCTTGTCTGAGGTAGAGCATATTCAACCACTACTTCATGGTTAAACGGATTGGGGAAAGGTTTATTCAAAGAATACGCCTTCGGTAGTACCAGAAGTTCCTCTGCTAAGGCCAGGAGCTTTGGCAACGCGCCCTCAAATGCATCGGCGAACAAAAAGAAATCACCATAGTTAATCTGACCATCTCCATTCAGGTCATATGCAGGATCAGCAAGGCCAAAGCCATCGGCAAACATGAAAAAATCAGCGAAGTCGACAACTCCGTCTCCATTGAAATCACCCAATTTTGCTGAAAAATCTGGCAATCCTATTTGAATGGTCGTGCGCAGTGGCTCCGCGATATTTCCCGCATCATCGATAGCGTAGACTATGACTGGATATATGCCATCCGAAATAATATCACCATATATCCCTTTCCAGATAACACCATCTTCTTCCCTGGTTAATTCCACCTCGGGATAGCTCAGCTGAGGATCATCTCCATCTGGAATTGGGGGAATGATCATTGCCCGGGCAACTTTTATTTTTCCTTCAGGATCATCAATCCGGGCGAAAATCTCCACTCCCTTTTCAGCTATAGACCGGGCTAGTTTTAAACTAGGTCCTGAGTTATCCTGGGTGATAGGAGCGCTTTGGGTCACTATACGCTTTGGCACGTTGCCGCTGAGTGATGACAACGATGCGCTCTTGATTTGGGGCGCAAGGTTTTCCATTTCAAATGGGGCCCCAATAAACGAATCCGCCGTCATCAGATAATCCCCCGTTTGGTTGACAATAGAATTCCCTTCCGCTTCCAATCCAGGACGCTGTTGACCAAATCTCCCAGGAATATTTCGCAGAATTCTATGTGTATAAAGAAAAGCTTCCTGTAGACTCTTTCCCTGGCGAAGGCCGGTCAGAAAATACTGAGAGAAAGACATGTACCCTTCTGATAGATAATAAGCAAGGCCTAGATCTGCACTGGTGATAACATGTCGACCTTGCTGAGAAAGTTGCTGAGTAAAATGTCCCGAATGGGGGCCTTCAATAATGACGGTTACCAATGCGCCGGTTTCGGCCTCTAATGCACTAAGTGAGTGCTCCAATTCGGCAGCGCTGAGAATCTCCCCATCCCTCACTTCAAAACCATCTAAGTGGCAATTACCCACAAGATAGACGAAAAGCTGACTCCCTGCGCTAATTCGATCTTTTGCCCAGGTCCATGCTTCATCGAGATTGGTTGTGCTTGGTGTCGAATCTACATCCTCCTCAAATCCATCCTGATTGACATCCTGGTTTTGCCGACTATTCAGATAGAACACTTTTTCCTTTGGGAAGCGCCGGTGGGCGAACATATTGTAGGCAAGGTTCCCCAGATAATTAGATGTCGACCAGAAGCGATTGCGGGAATGATCTTCTCCTCCGGTACAAAGGATCGCTCTGCCCACATCAACTTGAACAGGTACGACGACAACTGGACTTACAGCCCCCAAAAGTAGATCATTCCCTTGCCATGTCGACCAGACTCGCCAAAAGCCTTCGGTGTCCATCTTAAGATCATAACCATAAAAACCGTCGGCACTCGAGAGCAATCCTTCTATCGTCTCTTCATGCCCATCTGGTCGAACGATGTGCAAATTCAGGGCAACAGTGCCAGGATTTGGGTAGATACGCCCTTTTATAGTTCCTGTCCACCCAATTCCGGCAGTGTCGGCCAAGTCTGAAGCGCATGTAATTCGCGTACTGCCAGATATCACCTCAAATGAAGTTGTCCCGCTCTGTGCTCCTCCCAGTTCGTCATTTCCAGACCAGGAGGCGGTGACATCCCAATGGCCTACGTACGGCGGTATGAATTCCAACTGGAACTCACCCTCTTCATTCGCCTCAACAAAATGAGAAATCGAAGTATCGGGCAAATTTGATTCAAAAAGCAACTGGATAGGAGCAACGGTAGCAGGAAACAGCCTTCCAGTCAGCGATAAAGGAATATCGATGGGCAGGAGTCCTTCATCCAGTTCCAGCGTAAGTTGGCTCTCTGCCTGTCTAAGCTCGCTTACATTTATCTCGATATCCAGAAAATGCTTCCTGTCTCCTCCTTGCCCCTGGAGTTGAATAGGAGATTTACCTAATGGCGTGTCGGAAAGAGTTTTGACGCGAATTTCCAGCACTCTGGGAGGAGATGCAGCAATAGGGAAGAATGATATCCCTAAGCCATCGGTTTCTTCGGCAGAAAACTGCACCCTGTCAGAAAATCCTTCAATCGCCTCCAGGCTAATCGGAATCGAGAGTGAATCTCCTCGAGCCACGGCAAAATTCCGGCGTAAAACGATAAGGCGAAAATCCTTCCCTCCGCCTGGTGTAGCAAAGACAGAATCAGAGAATGTCAGACTTTCCAGGTTGTTCTGACCGGTGCTGCTGATCTTGTATGAATATGTTTGCCCATTGAGCAAATCAGCGTCAACGAATGTTGTATCCGAAATAGGTGCATGTGTTATTCGGATAAAATCGGCATCGATTCGATCCCTTCGATAGACGTTGTATCCAATAAGCCGAATATCCTCTACAGGAGACCACGTTAAAACTACATCTCCATCGCCGCTTTCTGCGGCGATCTTTGCTGGTGGAAGAGGTGGAGGTATCTCGGTTCCAGCAGGACCAAGAAAAATGGACAACCCTTCCCCATTTCTGACAGTGTACAGGGTGTTGGTGATGGAATTCAGAGCCATGAATCTGATCGGGTCCCGGTCGGATTGTCTTACGGGTAAAAAACTTTGGGATCGGTCGTTATTCTCCAGATTGACAATCTGCCCATTTCCCATAAAAGCCAGCATTTGATCGAGATCAAACACCGTCAGTCCGGTTGGCTCTTCGAAATCGTCCCCAATATCGGACAAACTCCCTTCGACAAAGCTGTTGGTACCCGCGTCGAAAACGAGGATTCCATCGGGTTGCCGGGCAATTTGGCCGGTTCTGATAAAGAGCTGCTGCTTCTGGGGATCAAAAGCCATTCCCTCATTTTCAGGTGGATGGGGCATCGACTGCCAACCCCATAGATAAGGAGGGGGAGCCTTAATGGTTTCGAGGATTTCTTCGTTTTCCAGGTCAAGAATACTAACGAAGATATATCCGGCTAAAAAAGGATCCGGGTTACCGGTAACCCCAACTAAATATGCTTTCTGTCTTTGAGAATCGACTGCTAAATAATCGATCTGGTTTTCAAGACTTATTCCGCCCAGGTATGTGCCTGTAAACATATCTAGCTTGACCAACTCTTTTTGCCCTATAGCCCAAATAAATCCACGAGTGTAGTCTGCTTTTGCCGTGGCAATATTCGGGATCTTTTCCATCAGATTCGGGATTCGGGATATCGAGCGCAGTGTCGATAATTCATATACCCTCAGGTCTTCCCTTTCATACGCGTACAGCCGGTCTGCGGTATCATCTAATAGGATACTCTGGCTGGCCTGAGTCGATAATGTTTGCTGGATATAACCATTGGCTCCGACGACATATATCCCGCCAATTTCCCCTCGAGAAACAAAAATCCGATTTCTTTTTTTCGAAACGGCAATTCCCGCGGGGAAAGCGGCAAGCTCAACTGCAGAAAAGGAGCCGCCAGGTTCATCGAAATGGTAAAGGATACCGCTCTGGCTTAAGAGGAAAGCTGCGTTTGAGGTTGAATGAAGGGAAAAATCGACAATTGCTAACGGTATTTCCCCATTTGTTACATTTTCAATTTCAAAGGACAGCAAGTCTATTTTATAAAAAACAGGCTGAAGTTTATCTTCCTGATTTTTCGATCCAAATAGAACCCACAATTTTTGGTTACTTTCGTCTATCTCTCCTTGCAGATGAACATGCTCACCAGACATCAAGGGAACACTGGAAGAAAGGGAATCTATGGAACCATCTTCGAAATTGATCCGATAGAAATTGATTGCCGAGACAAGATCGGCGTGTTCTTGATCTCTCCCCATCCCCAGAAGGAAGAGAGAGGAACTCGTAGGATCTGTCAGCAACCTAACAGGATATTTGTCAGTTACTTGTCCTAATTCGAGTGGTACGGATCGAATATGTGAGAGATCACTCAGATTGTAAATTTCCAAAACTTTCTCTGATGTCAAAACATATAGGACATTTCTCTCCAGATCCGGGAGCATAGGGCCATTATTAACCATCGTCCTCGTCCCGATTCCGGTTTCTAAATCCAAAATATCCAAAACGTTGGTTTCAATTCTGAATGGTTCAGGAGAAATTCCCAAATTAGTTCCTGTCGATACATAATATTCTAATCTGTAAATCGCATTATTATCTTCATCGTAAACAATAGAATTTTCCTTCAAAAAAGAGTTGAATCGGTTGTAAATGGGAGCCGTAAATTTCTCATAAACTTCAGGACTGATTTGCAGATAACGATATGGTGATATTGTTGAGGTTTTAAAGGTCGATTTGTCTATCTCTACAATAGAAGACATAAACTCCGGCGTGAGATTATGATCTATCATAAGGATAATGATTTTGTTTCCATCTCTATTCTCAAAAAGGTGGACATTCTCCAATTTGATAACATCCACAACCGAATTTGTTTGGAGATCGATTACTGAAATAAAATTGCGATTTGCAACGAATATTCTGTTCTCTTGCTCATCCACTACGAGTTCCCTAACTCCGACAGCGTTGCCATGAATAGGTCCCAGATTGACGCTTTTCAGAAAAGTCCAATTGGCTCCCCTACGGTGGTCTGTCGAGATCGTTTCCCGATCTTCAACAGGGGCTTGTTCCTCAATTTCTTCTTTTTGTGGGAATTCGGGATCGGAGAATTTCCGGGTCAGGATCTGATCTTTTGTCGCGAGATAAGCTATTGTTGGGTCCGTTGGATTGAGTGCGAAGGAGCGGATATGGGGTTGATACGTATGGGAAATGGATTGCTTCGAGTCATGCTGAAAGATTGTTTCCCAAGAATCACCACCATCAATGCTTTTCTTCAAGACTTCTTCCGCAGAATATATTTCCTCCCCGAGATCTGAAAAAGAACTGAAAGAAGCATAGATGATATTCGGGTTGTTATGGTTAATTTCGAGAAAAGGCCTGGGACTGGTATAAAATGTATCCCAGGATAATCCCAGATCATCGCTACGAGAATAAGAAATAGGCCGCCTATAACAGTAAACCCGTCCACCGGCCGCCATAAGGTGTTCGTTTTGTTGATTATCCAATAATTGCCACGTTTCCCCTCTGTCCTTTGAAAGAAACAAGCCGCTTACAGAACCGATAAAAATCCTCTCGGGGTACTTCGGATCTGTGCTTATTCCGGTGGCGTTGGGGTGATCTGTCAGTTCATTCCATGTCAACCCACGGTCAAGCGATCTAAAAACCGAACCTTTTTCGACCAGCACGAATAGCGTGACGTCACCGTTGGTGAGAGTACCTGCAATTTTCAGGACTGGACCCTCATCAGGGTCCAAATTGGCAGCATTCCAAGTCTCCCCGCCATCTTCTGTCCAGACGATTCGAGAACCTCCTGCCCAGCGTTCCGACCCGATGTATACACTATTCGGGTCTTCAGGAGAAGAAAAAATGGTACTTGGGTTTCCCAATATACGAGATGCAATTTTCCAGATTTCCCATTCATCTTTAACGAGATCTTTAACCAGAATACCATCGATACTGCTGGTCAACACGAAAAGGTTTTGCGCTTCCTTAGGGAGCGAAATATCGATTATTTCAGGTTGTTCAGGGGATAAGGTATTCTGGTACAGGGACAAATCAGGCAGGTTAAGGGAATCCCAATTTTCGTCTTGCAGATCGTTCTGGAGTGGATCACCCGCTTGGGGAAAAGCCAAACTGGCGATGCAAAAAAGGAACTGAAAGGGGAAAGCCCGAATTGGTGTTCTCATTACCAGATTCCTATCCAGCGAGTTGAGCTATTTACTGATTATTATTGATAGTAATAACCCCAGCAAAGCCACTTGATGTCAACCTATCAGCGAGTGATTGGGCGTTATTCTCTGCCAATGAGTTGTTATTTGTAATGACCAAGTAACCACCTAAATTCCTCAGATTTCCCAATCCAGTTATGTCGTTCAGGGAAACATTCCGATCCAGTGAAAATTCCATCCCAATAGAAGAGAGGTTTGAAAAGCCATTGAGGTTCTTGAGATCTGCATTCGATCGGATAGTTAAAGACCCGCCAATAATCCCGAGTCTTCCCAAGCCATCAATTTCTATTAATTGGGAGTTATTTGAAAGAACGAATGAGCCAGATACTTCTTCCAATCCATCCAAACCATCCAGAGATTCCAATTGGGTGTTAACCAAACTCAAATCCGCGACCTTTGAGATTTTACCCATACCATCGAGATCGACCAAAGCATCATTACCGAAAAAGGATAGATTTGAGATGCTGGATAAATTCAATAGAGCAGATAGGCTCAATAATGAGCGATTATTAAAAACTCTCAATGTTCTACCAATTGAGGAGAGCTTCTGGAGTCCGTCGAAGTTTTCCCATGTTCGATTTTCTTCAATAATCAAATCGTCGCCTATTGATGATAAATTATCTAATCCACTGGCTCCTTTAACCAGAGGGTTATTTACGACATAAAAAGAACCCCTGATTTCGGAGAGCTTCCCCAGGCCCGAAAAACTTGATAGCACAAAATTATCCCGGATGATAAAATTTCCACCAATCGAAGTCAGGTTTTCCAAGTCTTTCAAGTCTTCAAAGGTTGAGTTTTGGATTGTGAGATCTCCAGAGATGGAGTAGGAATTTCCTCCGGATTGTGTCAATTCATCAAGGTCTTCCGGATTGCGTATTGTGAAACTCCCAATTAGTCTCTTGTGGATTTCATTTTTGAAGCCAAAATGATCGGCAAAAAGGAAAAAATCCTGGAAATCGACCAATCCACCTGAGTCTAAATCAAATTTGGTATTCTGAGTGCCAAAATGATCGGCAAAAAGGAAAAAATCCTGGAAATCGACCAATCCACCTGAGTCTAAATCAAATTTGGTATTCTGAGTGCCAAAATGATCGGCAAAAAGGAAAAAATCCTGGAAATCGACGACTTCATCCCCATCAAAATCTCCAGTTATAACATTTGGCACTTCTTTTTTGACGATTTTTGCGACGGCAAATACAATTTGGTCTATCCCTTCCAAGTCGGTTTTGGTGAAATGTACTTTGGAAATAACGATTTCAGTACTATCAATAAACCCATCTGCCACTTCGAATGATACATTTCCCAAAAGACCACTTCCCGAATATTCTTTACTGTCGGGTTGAGTCCCACCCAAAATGACTCCGCCGTTTTTTTCTTCGATAAATGGGACCAATCCGGGGATGGAATCGCTGAGAGAAAAACTATCGGTCACAAGACGAAGGTGATCTGGGTTGAAAAGCAGGTCCGCTCTCCACTCAAGGATCTCTGGAGAATCCATTATATGCAGGGTGATATCGACTCGCCTCCCGGGGAATGCATTCCCAATTACCCTCTGGTTCTGGTTTCCTGGATCGTGGTTAAAATCGAATGATATCGGGCCTTCTGGTGGAAGCACCCCGATTCCGCGCACCTGGATATCGACCATGGAGTCAAATAGGTCATCGCTGATTATCGTCAAAATACCTTCGTGGTCTACCAATTCTTCAGGAGAGAATGCCACAGAGAGAAAAACTGTTTCATCGGGTTCAATTATCATGTCATTTCCCGCGATTCTAAACAGGGAATTATCTGAGTCTATTGAGGAGATGGTCAGAGTCGCGTTGCCGTTATTTTTTATGGGAATTTCGCCTTCCTTTTCTTCTCCTATCAACACCTCCCCAAAATCGAATAACTCGCCAATTTCAATATCAGGGCGAATCATTCCCCATGTCGTCCCTTTCAAGGATATCTCCAATTCAGAGTTTTCAGGGTCATTCGATGCGATGCTCAATATTCCAGAATCTTGTCCATCTGTCGTTGGTTCGTAGTTCATCAAAAGTTGGTAAGAGCTTCCAGCCGGAAGAGAAGGGAGAGATTGGAAAGGTAGATAAGCTTTGAAAACCTGGTTGTCTGTTGTTATCGAACGAATTTCTAAAGGGAAATCGCCTTCGTTTTTTAACGTTAGTACTTTCGTCTTTTTTTCTCCAGGTTTTGGGAGTTCGCTAAAATGGAAATCATCAAAAAAAAGAGACATATCCAAGGCCGTAATCTTGGGCATAGAAAACTCTATCTTACGAACTCTGTCATTCCCGTAATCAGCGAAATAAATATTCCCTGAAAGATCGGTATCTATTCCCATCGGATCGAACAAACGGGCTTCTCGTGCGTCTCCGCCGTCCCCGAAAAAACCCGGCTGACCATCTCCTGCAATTCCCGTAACTTGGCCGTTTGATTGGTCTATCTTGACAATCTTGTTCCGCTCTGTATCAGAAACATAGATATTTTCCATCCTATCCACAGAGATGGCATAAGGTTTCCCTATATCCCAGGTATCTTTGGTGAGGGAATTTACTATTCCTGTTTCCCCATCGATTTTTCTGATCCGACGATTGTTACTATCCGCTATATAGATATTTCCATGAGCATCCAATGTAACTCCTGAAGGCCAAAAAAATGTCGCGTTTATCGCGGCATTGCCATCACCTGAAAACTCCCTGTCCTCAGTACCTGCGATTACCGAAGCAGATCCGGAAAAAAGATCTACTCTCCAGATCCGGGAGTCGCCTCTCTCCGTTCCGATATACAGACTGTCTTTTCGCACATGCAGATCGGATAATCCTCTGAAAAGAACACCTGCTGCGACGGATGTGGTTCCATGTGTAGTTTCATCGATGCGCAGGATTTCACAACAACTGGCGACGTAAATAAATCCCGAATTATCTCCAGAAACCGCCTTAATTCCCTGATCTGATCCTGGGAAAGTGACAGGGATCGACGAAATGTGCGCTGTTTTAGCATCGACGATTCGAATGGCTCCATTGCCGCTATCTGCTATATATACATTGCCATTCTCACCGACAAAAACATCAGTCGGTTTTTTTAAATTTGCCTCGGTTGCCTCATATCCATCTCCTACAATTTTCCCCCCTGCGATGATCGACATCTCACTTGTTTCAGAATCAATCTTCATTATAGAACTATTCCCAGTATCAACGAAATAGATATTTCCATCTGAATCGCCTGAGATGCCTTCAAGGTTGGCTGATTGAAACAGATCCTCTTCGTATTCGATCTGGAATGAAGAGATGTTTTGCGTTGTTTTTTCAACTTTCCTTACAGTTTTCCGATAACTTGATATATAGATATTCCCGCTGTCATCTATATAAAAATCTTTAGGAGCCAAAGAAGCGCTGGTAGCGGGAACATTATCTCCTGATCTTCCACCGCCGGCAACGACCACTAGCTCGTTTGTTTTTTCGTTAATAAGCCAAATCCGATTTTCAACATTTACATATACATTTCCTGAATTATCCCCAAATATATTTGTTGGATATGCTAGACATTGTTCCGTAGCTATTCCTCCACTTTCAATTAATCCGCTTTCACTCCCATTGCCGGCTATCGTTGTGATTATTCCCGTTGCTGAGTCGATTTTTCTTACCCGGTGGTTAACCCTATCCGATATATATATATGCCCAGCATCGCTGACATAGACCGACCAGGGCAACGCCAGATAAGCTTCCGTAGCTAAACCTCCATCACCGGAATAACCTCTACCTCCGGTGCCTGCTACAGTGGTGATAATCCCTGTTTTGCTATCGACTTTCCTGATGCGACTACTCCCCTGTTCGGCTATGAAGATGCAGTCATTTTTATCTACGAAAACATCGATCGGACTCCGTAAAGGAGTATCTACTGCCAATCCGCCATCATATGAATCTCCCCCTTGGCCATTCCCTGCTATTGTTGTGATAATCCCTGTTTCACTATCAATTTTCCTGATGCGTCCATCCTCTATATCCGCAATATAGATATTATCTCTTGAGTCTACGGATAGCCCGAATGGTTTTTGAAAAGTGGCCTCTATTGCAGGCTTTCTATCGCCAATGTTTCCCCCTGCTATAGTTTTTATCGTTGCTCCCTGGCACACCTCTATATGAAATCCCAGAAGGAAAATAAGGTACAGGAAAAAGGGATAAGGATAATTTTTCCTTATCTTCGCATAATCCATAAGAGCCTTCCTCATATGTGATTTATTGATTGCCTTCTACAGTAGATTCTCCGGTAAAACCATCAAATATCAACCGCTCAACAAATCCCTCTGCAGTTTGAGTAGGCAGTGAAGAATTATTCGTGACGGCTACATCCCCTCGAACGATTGCTAGACTAGGAAATGCATTTAGATCCGTAAGGGATCGATTTCCATCAATAACAAGTCCGCCAATAGAAAAAAGGACAGCAAAACCTTCTACGCTGCTCAAGGCGGAATTTGTCCTGATAAAAAGCGGTCCTCCAATAGAATTTAGTTTGTCCAAACCTTTTAGGTTGGGTAAATTCTCGTTTTCCTGAATATTTAGGTTCCCCCTTATCTCTGTCAAATTATCCAGACCTTCTAGCGAAATCAGGGCCGTGCGGATGAGGTTAATATTCAAAAGAATCTGTACATTTTCCAATCCACGGAGGTTTTTTAGTGAATCATTTTTATAGATAGATAGATCGAGAAAATTGGGAGATAGATTGCTTAGCGCATCGATAGTTTCTAAAGATCGATTATCGGAGATCCGGAGCAAGTCATTGATCGATCTCAAATTGTCGAGTCCATGCAAATTTCTCAGAGAATTATTCCTTTCTATCGTCAGCCTTCCCTCGATTGACGCCAGATTGTTCAAGCCCTCTAAGTTAGCTAAAGATGAATTTGTTATTGACAGATTCCCTGAGATGCTGAAAGGGCCATCTATTGAGCTAGTTAGCTCCTTTAAGCTTTCTTGCGAATCAATCAGAAAATCACCTACGATGAGTTCGGGATTTGAATAATCGAAGGGAGGGTCAATTTCTTTTTTTCTTCCAAAGCTGTCAGCGAACAGAAAAAAATCGTCAAAATCCACCAGGCCGCTATTATTCAAATCGTAAACCTGATCGCTTTTCCCAAAAGCATCGGCAAAGAGAAAGAAATCGTCGAAATCCACGGCTTCATTCCCATCGAAATCTCCTGTAATAATTCCGCTCTGAGCTCGACGCGTGATAGTTGCAGTAGAATAAACTGAACGCTCATCCTTTACTCCATCAATGCCCTCAAGAACTATCTGGGAAATGACGAGCATAGTACTATCGCCGAAGGCACTCATTATCTCGAATGAAATATTCCCCAATGTGCCAAAATCAACCTGTAGCGTTTCATCCCCAACTGAGCCGCCAACGGTTATTTTTCCTCTCTCTTCTTCAACCGATGGGGCAAAATGACCAATAACCTCATCACCGATCTTAAAACTTCCATTCGTATATCGAATTTGATCGGGATCGAAGAGGATGGTCGCCCTCCAGCCGGAGATGACTAGTTCATCTTCAATTTGCAGCTGAAGTTCCATCTCTCTTCCAGAATAGCCATTCCCCGCTATCCTTTTTTGCTGATCACCGGGGGAAAGGTTAAAATCCATTGAAATGGGACCTTCGGGCGGTTTCTCTCCATATCCAGAAAGATTTACCTGGATTGCGGGATTCAACGGATCATCACTCGAAAGAGTAAGAATTCCCTTTTCAGTACCTTCTTGTATGGGAGAAAAGACCACAAGTAGGGTTGCCGTTTCTCCGGGCTCGATAATCTGAATTTCTCCGGCTGATGAAAAGGAACCATTGTCGGACGATGCGGATTGTATCGTGAGTTTCACATTTCCAGTATTGCTTATTTCCAGATCCATATCCTTAGATTCATTGAGTAATACGCTACCAAAATCTACTTCTTTCGGGACGCCAATTGCCGGCCCTACGCTTCCCCAGGTGGCCCCGGTCATCGGTATGGAAAAAATTGGGCTATGGGGGTCATTCGTGTGAATTTCTATCTTTGCCGTATCGATACTTGTGCTTATCGGGGTATAATTCACAGAAATCAGCAGTGAACCGCCACTCGGTATTCTCGGGAACGCGCCATGTTCATCTGAAAAATCGAAGAGCGGATTATCGATATCCATTTCTAAAATTTCCAGAGGAGAATCTCCATGATTTTTCAATTCTATGTTTCGCGTAATTTTCTCTCCCGGCCGAGGGAGCTCAGTGAAATGCATATCGCCAAAATGGATGGCTTCAACAGAAGAAGAAATGGTTGGAGGACGGACCACTAATTTCCGGACTCTTTCATTTGACGAATCGACAAAGAAAATGTCCCCTGCTCTATCGACAAAAAGGGCCGTAGGAGAATTCACCCTCTGGTTGCATAAAAACGGCGGAAAATCAGCCGTGTTCTGCCACATTGTCACTTGCGGTGCCTCTGGAAAATGGGGATCTATGGTGTTGACGAAGACACCGGAAACCCACCTCCAGGAGGACA
>Ga0233429_1003869_pt1 | contig 13699 bp, 10 predicted proteins | sample SI_118_April2016_3_FD_179879 | JGI IMG/M metagenome (GOLD analysis project Ga0233429, IMG submission 179879) | Seawater microbial communities from Saanich Inlet, British Columbia, Canada - SI_118_April2016_135_MG | ecosystem: Environmental > Aquatic > Marine > Inlet | place: Canada: British... | reverse complement strand
CCCGTACGAGTGAAGCGTCGTTTAACACCTTCAAACCCGGCAAGGGCCTTACGAACGGTTTCACTGTCGATGCCCATTTCACGGGCAACGGCAAAAGTCACGAGAGAATTCAGAACGTTGTGAATGCCTGGCATGGGCAGACGCAAACCCGATATGGTTTCCACATCGCCCGTCGCCCGGTCCGTGGAAATGACGTCGAAGTTGGATCCACCTGTTGAATAAGTGACGTTGACGGCCCGGATATCAGCCTGCGGACTTTCGCCATAAGTGACAATCCGGCGATCTGAAATGCGCCCGACCATGGACTGCACTTCCGGATGATCAATGCACATGATCGCAGCACCATAGAACGGTACATTTTCAACAAATGATTCAAACGCCTTGCGCTCGGTGTCGAAATCTCCATAAAAATCAAGATGTTCAGGGTCCATGTTGGTGACCACCGCAATGGCTGCGGGAAGACGTACAAAAGTTCCGTCACTTTCGTCGGCTTCAACAACCATCCAGTCACCGGCCCCGAGACGGGCATTGGTGCCATAGGCGTTGATGATGCCACCGTTGATTACCGTTGGATCAAAATCGGCGGTATCCAACAATGAGGCCAGCATCGATGTTGTCGTTGTTTTGCCGTGTGTTCCGCCAACAGCAATGCAGCATTTCAGGCGCATCAACTCGGCCAGCATTTCCGCGCGGCGCACAACCGGGATCAAGCGTTCCCGGGCAGAACGAACTTCCGGGTTATCTGATTTAACAGCCGTCGATATGACGACAACACGCGCGTCAGCAACATGCTCGGCTGCGTGACCGACAAAAACCGGGATACCTTTTTCCCGCAACCGCAAGACATTGGCATTCTCGGACTGGTCAGAGCCCTGAACCTTGTAGCCAAGATTGTGCATAACCTCGGCGATACCACTCATGCCGATGCCACCGATGCCGACAAAATGGATGACACCAATATCGAGAGGCAACTGTCTCATGCTGCTTCCTCCCGTTTCGGTGAATTCCCGCCGTTGGCGCCATTGCCTTCTGCAATAAAGCTTTCGACCAGATCAGCCAGGCGAGGCGCGCTATCTGCACGCCCGACCGTCAGCGCATTGGCAGCAGCAACCGTCAATTTCTCCGGATGCGCCATCAAATCGCTGATGATGTTTGTGACGAAGTCTTTGGTAAATGAAGGCTGTGGGGCCATCCAGCCGCCGCCGGGTTCGACAAAGGCTTTGGCATTTCCTGTTTGATGATCATCCGTCGCGTGAGGATAAGGCACCAGCAAGGCTGGACGGCCAGCAACAGCGGCTTCACTCACAGTTGAGGCACCAGCTCGGGAAATGATCAAATGTGTTTCAGCCAGACGGGCTGGTACATCATCAAAAAACGTTGCCAAATCTGTTTGCAGACCGGCGTCCCTGTATATTCCCTGGACACGATCCAGGTCTTCTGCCCGGCATTGCTGCGTGACATGCAGACGCGGTTTGAGATCATCCGGCAACTGACATAAAGCAGCGGGCACGATGTCTGACAATACTGTTGCACCCTGGCTACCACCTAGAATCAAAATGTTGAAAGCGCCGTCGATCTGGGGAGCTGGATAAGGTTTACCGCGAACTGCACGAACAGCCGCCCGAACCGGGTTGCCAACAACCTTGACCTTGGCAAAATCGCCGGGCTCCAGTTTGGCAGTATCCGCAAAGGCAACCGCAATGCCGTCAACGCGTGGCGCAAGCAAACGGTTAACCCGCCCGAGAACGGCATTTTGTTCATGCAGGACAGATGGTGTGCCGCGTCGTGTCGCGGCCATCATGGTCGGCAGTGACGGGTAGCCACCAAAGCCAACCACCACTGAAGGATTTAATTTTCCCAGGAGCGCCCTGGCCTGCCAGAATCCGGCGAAGAGTTCGATCAAGCCCTTGATCCGACCAAATGAGGATTGACCTGAGACAGTTCCTGCCCTGACGACATGGCGTTCCATGCGCGCAAGCGGACTATCCACCGATGCCGTATGCGCATCGCCCCGTGCATCCGTTACCAAAATTACGTTACGGCCACGGGCCATCAATTCGCCTGCCAGCGCTTCAGCCGGGAAGAGGTGTCCACCGGTGCCACCGGCTGCAAGAATTACGGGACCCGTCATCCGATCAACCCCGCACCTGGCCGTTTACGGGTCAGGGCCAAAACCATGCCCATACCAATCGCCAACGCCAATAAAGACGACCCACCATATGAAACAAATGGCAGCGTCATGCCTTTGGCAGGCAATAAACGAAGATTAACACCCATATTCACAAATGCCTGAATGCCAAACTGAACCAGCAATCCGGCAGCAGCGAGCATGACGAATGCATTGCGTTCCATCAGCATCCGTGTGAAGCCGCGCAAGACGACAAAGGCAAATAACGCCACCAGAACAAGACAGGCGATCAAGCCGAATTCTTCACCGGCGACGGCAAAGATAAAGTCCGTGTGGGCGTCCGGTAAAATCCCCTTTACCGTTCCCTCACCCGGACCGCGCCCTGTCAAACCACCTGTCCGAAAGGCGGACAAGGCTGTATCCACCTGAAACGAGTCCCCACTGGAAGGGTCAAGAAAACGATCAATGCGGCTGGCTACATGTGGCAGCAAGGCGTAGGCGGCAGCCAGCCCGGCAATACCCGCAAATCCCATGACGATAATCCAGGTCATGGGCATTCCAGCCATGAAAAACTGTGCAAACCAGACAGCAGCGACAACGACAGTCATGCCGAAGTCAGGTTGCATCACCAGCAATCCACAAACCATGACCATCATCAGTGTAGAAATGATATAGCCAGGAAATCCTTCACCGCGCTGTTGTTCGGCAAACATCCAGGCGGCAACAACGGCAAAAAATGGTTTGATAAACTCAGAAGGCTGGACCACAAATCCGGCAATCGACAACCAACGCCGGGCACCCTTGACTTCATTGCCAACCAGCAGAGTCAAAATCATCAAGACAATGGTTATTGCAAAACCGATTGTTGCAGCTCGGCGGATCGACAAAGGAGACGCCAGGGAAACACCGATCATCACCACAATAGCCGGAAACAGATACACGGCCTGGCGACGTACAAAATGAAAACTATCAAGGCCGATACGTTCGGCAACTGCCGGACTTGCGGCCATAACCAACAATGCCCCGGCTGCCAGCAAGGCACCGAGAGCAACCAGAGACCAGCGGTCCACGGTCCACCACCAACGGCCGACAAGTGAGGTATCAGTGCGGGCGGGACCAATCATGCCTGCCCCCCGGCGACAGCGCCTTCACGATGCAAGAGTGATAAGCCAGTGACGAGATCACGGAAGCGATTGCCACGTAATTCGAAGTTGGCGAACTGATCAAATGAGGCAGCCGCCGGAGACAGCAACACAGCCGTATCTGGCATGGCGTCACCGTTCAGACATTTTGCCTCTTCGACGGCCCGCTCTGCTGCCATTGTTACTGCTTGCTCCAGCGTTCCCGCGACGGCGTAAGGCACCTCGCCCTCAAGCGTGGTGGCAAATTCGTCCGCAGCTTCACCGATCAGATATGCGTAAGCGATGCGGCCGAATTCAGGGCGCAAGGTTTCAATCCCGCCGTCTTTGGGTCGGCCACCGGCAATCCAGATAATGCGATCAAAACAGGCAAGAGCACGCGCGGTCGCTTCGGCATTTGTTGCCTTGCTGTCATTGATAAATCGAATATTGCCGATACGGCCCACATATTCCATGCGATGGGCGAGACCCGGGAAACTTAACAAGGCAGCTGCAGCATCGTGGATTGGACATCCCAGAGCAGTTGCTGACGCCAGGGCAGCGGCAGCATTTTGCCAGTTGTGAACACCGATCAGGTTGGTGGCACTGGAAAGATCGACCAGGGCTTCTTTCTTGCCGCCGTCATGACGTGCGACGATACCGTCGGCGACTTCATATCCTGAAACGGCTGTACGTTTGTTCACAGGAACCGTGACTGACACGGGAACAATATTCTTGCGGCCCGCCGTCTTCAGCTTGTCAAATATGCCGGCGCAATCTTCATCATCAACGCCCACAATCGAAATTTTATTCGCCGACTGTCGCTCAAGCATGTCTCGCTTGACGCCGATGTATCCCGCCATGTCACCATGACGATCGATGTGATCAGGACTGAGGTTCAGCAGAACGCCAACATCCGGATTTAGCGATGGAGACAAGTCGATCTGATAAGACGACATCTCGATGACATAGATGCCGTTTTCAGGCAGGCGCGGCAATTCCAGCACTGGCGTGCCGAGATTGCCGCCCATGGCAACAGTCCGCCCACAGGTTTCCAGCACATGACCTGTCAGGGCCGTAGTCGTTGATTTGCCGTTCGTGCCGGTAATGGCAGCAATGGCATTGGGCAGGTTCTCACGGGCAAAAAGTTCAACATCACCAATGACTTCACAGGCTTCGGCTCGTGCCATACGCACCACCCAGTGCGGTTCCGGATGGGTTAGCGGTACACCTGGGCTGAGGATCAGTGCCGCCATTTTTTTCCAGTCAACACTGTAGAGATCAGCGAGATCAACACCGGCTTCCTCGGCTTCGTCCCGACGCTCCGGGCTGTCGTCCCAGGCACAAACTTCAGCGCCACCCGCCTTCAGCGCGCGCACAGTTGCCAGACCGGAGCGACCCAGTCCGAATACTGCTACGTGTGCATTGGCAAAGGTGGTGACTTCGATCATCTTCCTACCTCAACTTCAACGTTGCGAGGCCGACCAGGGCCAGGATGACAGCGATAATCCAGAAGCGAATGACGACAGTGCTTTCAGCCCAGCCTTTTTCTTCAAAGTGGTGATGCAGCGGCGCCATGCGGAAGACACGCTTGCCGGTCAACTTGAAGGAAGCGACCTGGACGATAACCGAAACTGTTTCGAGGACAAACAAGCCTCCAACGATGGCCAGCACCAGTTCATGTTTAATAACAACACTGATGGCACCAAGGGTGCCGCCAAGTGCGAGGCTGCCGGTATCGCCCATGAAGATCATGGCGGGCGGCGCATTGAACCAGAGGAAACCCAGACCCGCACCCACGAGCGCACCACAGATCACTACAAGCTCACCGGCACCGGGTACGGCATGCAGTTGCAGGTAGTTTGAGAATACCGAGTTGCCCACCAGATAGGCGATGAAACCAAATGTTCCTGCAGCAATGATGACAGGCACAATTGCCAGACCATCGAGGCCGTCGGTCAGATTGACCGAGTTTGAGGCACCTACCATGACAAACACGGCAAAAGGAATGGCGAGCCAGCCCAAAGGCACCAGCAGGTCTTTCACAAAAGGAATAGCCAGACCACCGGAAAGTGGTTCCGGCGTTACAGAATTCACCCACCAGGCAGCGAGGGCGGCAACGGCAATTTCCAGAACAAGTTTCAGTTTGCCCGACACACCTTTGTGGTTGGACTGGGTAACTTTTTGATAGTCGTCAGCAAACCCGATCACGCCAAATCCCAGTGTCACCATCATCACGGCCCAGACATAAGGATTGGTCAGGTCTGCCCACAGAAGTGTCGACAAGGTCAGGGCCAATAAAATCAGAAAACCACCCATCGTTGGGGTGCCCTGTTTTTCGACGATATGGCTTTGCGGTCCACAATCCCGGATGGGCTGGCCATTGGTCTGTTTGGACTTCAACCAGCGAATAACAGATGGACCAAAGATGAAGGCAACCAGCAAAGCCGTCATGACGGCACCGCCTGCACGGAATGTCAGATAGCGAAACAGGTTCAGGATCGGCAACTGATCAGCATATTGATAAAGATAAAGAAACATGCCCGTCCTATCCGTTTACAACTCGGGGTGTGGCTTCAAGTGCCATCAACCCTTCAACTACACGTGCCATACCACTGGCCAGAGACCCCTTGACCAGGATGACGTCTCCTGGCCGAATAACATCCACAGCCTTGTCAGCTGCCTCATCGGAATTTTCACATTGCGCAACGCGCATGATTCCAGGCAGTGCTTCGCTCAGCCCAGCCATCAACGCACCGGAAGTGATCACCAGATCAATGCCGGCGGCTTCGATATCTGCTGCCAGGGCGCTGTGCATATCGCCGGATGCGGGACCGAGTTCTTTCATCTCACCCAGCACGGCAATACGGCGTCCGCCCTGCAGGACTGTCGCACCAGCAAGAACCTTGAAGGCAGCGCGCATAGATACAGGCGAGGCGTTGTAACTGTCATCAATCAGGTCGAAATCACCGTTGGGCATAGAAATCCTGTGACGACGTCCGCGACCATCAGGTGCTGTCATTGCCGCCAGCGCCATGGTTGCAAGACCAACATCGGCCCCCAAAGCGTCAACAGCCGCAAGGACTGCCAGACTGTTTGTCGCCCAGTGATGACCCGGCATGCCTATTTTGTAAGTGGCCTGCATCTCGCCAATGTGCGCCGACACACAGGAGCAATTCGGGTGCAGAGCCAGGCGATCGAGGTGGACATCAGCGACAGTATTCTCGCCAAAGGAAACCACACGGGCACCGGCATCTGTTGCAGCCTTTGCCAGTCGGTCAAACTGGTCGTTGTCCTTGTTCAGGATTGCGACACCACCTGGTTCCAGTCCTTCAAAGACTTCCGCCTTGGCGTCAGCTATCGCCTGAATGTCTTCGAAAAATTCAAGATGAGCGGCTTCAACAGTTGTTATGATTGCGACGTGCGGCCGGACCATCTTGCCAAGCGGTGAAATTTCACCGGCGTGGTTCATGCCGATTTCAAAAATGGCAAAGGCCGTGTCACGTGGCATCCGCGCCAGCGACAACGGAACGCCCCACATATTATTATAGCTGGCGACACTGGCATGAGTCGCACCTGAGCGCTCCAGCGTCTGACGCAAGGCTTCCTTGGTGCCGGTTTTACCGACACTGCCTGTTACGGCACAGATATGTGCCCCAACGCGATCACGGGCAAAGATGCCTAAACCCTCAAGGGCTTGCTGGGTGTCTTCAACCATGACCAAAGGCCAGGAAGGATCAAAATTGTCTGGTTTGCGCGACACAATGGCTGCCACAGCACCCCGCTCAAAAGCCTGGGCCACGAATTTGTGACCATCCATATTTGGTCCGACCAGCGCAATGAACAAATCGCCGTATTCGACAGTGCGACTGTCAATGGAAACGCCCTGGGCAACCCAGTTCATTTCACATTGACCACCGGTGGCGGTGCAAGCTTCGTTCATGGTCCAGATTGAATCGCGGGTCATCAGATATCCCCCCCGATTTCAGCGACAGCCATCCGTGCCTGTTCGCCATCGTTAAACGGTAAAACTTCGTCGCGGATGATCTGGCCGCTTTCGTGACCTTTTCCGGCAATGACCAGAACGTCACCTTCGTTCAAACCAGCAACGGCTGCACGAATGGCGTCGGCACGGTCGCCGACTTCCATTGCCCGGTCACAGCCCTTCATGACCTGGTGGCGAATGGCAGCGGCATCTTCAAAACGGGGATTATCGTCTGTGACGATAACATGATCAGCAAACTGACAGGCGACAACGCCCATGACACTTCGCTTTTCAACATCGCGGTCGCCGCCACAGCCAAAGACCACAACCAGTCGGTCCCGGGCATGGGACTTCAATGCTTTGAGAACATGTTCAAGGGCATCAGGTGTATGCGCAAAATCAACAAATACCGGCGCACCATTTGGATGTTCAACGACTTTTTCAATTCGCCCGGTAACACCATGCAAATGGTTCAGAGCGTCAACAGCCGCATCCTGATCAGCACCGCAAGCCAGCACCAGACCCAGGGCACACAGTGCATTCTCTGCTTGAAAATCACCAATTACCGGCATCTCGATCAGACAGGTTTTGCCAAAAACTTCAAGCTCAAGCATCTGGCCATCACGGCTTGGTCGGCGACGCTTGATGTTGATATCCCAACCGCGAAATCCGTAGGAAATAACCTTGAGCCCACGTGCCTCGGCGATTTCAACCAGCCTGCCCTGGTGTTCACAATCTGCATTCAGAACGGCGATTCCATCGCCCGGCAACAATTCGCCGAACAAACGTGCCTTGGCCTGGAAATAATCTTCTTCACTTTCGTGATAATCAAAATGGTCGTGTGACAGATTGGTAAAAGCAGCCGCCTTCAGGCGCACGCCATCCAGGCGATATTGATCGAGGCCATGACTGGACGCCTCGATGGCAACATGATTTATCTCGTGGTCGACAAACTCTCGTAAATGACTGTGCAGTGTCACGGGATCAGGTGTCGTATGCTCCAGGCTGGCGCTGTAACCATCCCCTTGAACACCGAGAGTCCCAAGGCTTCCCGCCTTGTGACCGAGATGCCGCCAAATCTGTTCCACAAAACTGGCGACAGATGTTTTGCCATTTGTGCCGGTAATGGCAACCATGGTTTCCGGTTGTTTTTCAAAGAACCGCGCCGCCATCAAGGCAAGACGGCGGCGGGGGTTGGCGTCGGCAATCAACGGAACATGTGGATCGTCAGTGCTTGTCCCCGGCGGTGCCAGTACAGCAACTGCGCCGTGACCGACAGCATCGGGAATGTATTTTCGACCATCAATTTGCGTGCCTTCAATGGCAGCGAACAAATAACCCGGACGCACGGCCCGACTGTCAGCGGTCAATCCGCATATATCAACGCTGGGCAGGGTGTTGCCCATTTCATTGTTCATCAGGTCGGATAGAAGCATCATCTTATCCCCCTGCCTTGACGCGAATGAACATGGCATTGCGAACAGATTTGCTCTCTTCGTCCACAGGTGTCACGCCCATCAACGGGCCAATCCTGGAAACAACCCGACCAAAAACCGGTGCAGCCGTCCAGCCACCGGACGCATAACCAAAGGTCTTTTTGTTGCCCTTGGGCTCGTCGATAACGGCCAATACTACATAACGTGGATCGTTCATCGGAAAGGCACCAATGAAGGAAGACAGCAAGGCCTTGCGCCGGTAGCCACCAGCGCCAGCTTTTTCCGCCGTGCCGGTTTTGCCACCAACCAGATAACCGGTTGCCGATGCCTTGGTGCCTGTACCGCTTTCGACATTCAGACGCATCAGGCGCTTCATGATCGATGACGTTCTGGCTTTCATGACGCGCGTGCCCACGGGCGTGACCATCGGCGGTCGCGCCATCAATGTTGGATCGATGCGGACGCCGCCGTTCATCAACGCTGCCATGGCACCCGTCAATTGAACCGGACTGACAGCAATGCCGTGGCCGAAACCAACAGTCATGGTATTCACTTCGCGCCATGGAGATGGTGACAAGGGGGTGCCAACTTCCGGCAACTCAAGCGAAGCGCGTTGTAACAGACCCAAACGGCCCAGAAATTCACGTTGGCGATCAGCACCAACATCAACTGCCATTTTGGCCGCACCGATGTTCGATGAATAAATGAATATCTCAGGCACACTCAGCCAGCGCTTTTTTGGGTGATCATCCCGAATGGTAAAGCGGGCAACGCGTAAGGGCTTGGTGGCATCATAACCACCGCCAATTTTCACTGTCCCCACATCCAGGGCCATGGCAGTTGTGAAGGCCTTGAAGGTGGAGCCCATTTCGTAAACGCCAAGAGCCGCTCGGTTAAACATGGCATTGGGTGAGGCTGTCCGTGCCTGGTTGGGATCGAAATCCGGTAGGGACACCATGGCAATCACTTCACCGGTAACGGCATCGAGCACAATACCGGCGGCGCCCAGAGCCTTGAATTCATCAACGGCGTTGGACAATTCCTGTTGCAGGGCGAATTGGACCCGGACATCAATGCTGAGGCGCAAGGGATCACCCGTGGTCACCGACACAGACCGGCGGTTCACGGTTGCGAGCTGGTCATCATATTGCTTTTCAATACCAGCCAGGCCTTCGTTGTCGATACCGGTGTAGCCGAGCACATGTGCAACGAGATTGCCATGCGGATAGACCCGCTTGCGATCATCCCGGAAACCAACGCCCGGCACGCCCAGGGCGTTGACATCGTTTTGTTGTTTGGGTGTCAGGTGCCGCTTGAGCCAGATAAAGGCGCGGCCACTGGTAAGCTTCTTTTCAATTTCCTGGCGGTCGAGTTCCGGCAATGCTGTCACAATCTTGTCCGCGGCATCCCCGGCGTCCAGTATCCGGCGCGGTTCAGCAAACAAGGATGCCGTTGTCAAATTTGTGGCCAGCACAACACCGTTGCGATCAACAATATCGGCGCGATTGGCGGACGGCCGCTGTTCGGCGTCCAGGGAGATCTGATTGCCGGCACTTCCTTGCCAAACCGCAAGGTCAACGAGACGCACACCCACAAGCGTAAAGGCCAGGGCAAATACAGCACCCACGACAACCAGCCTGTTCCGGCCTGTCTCCAGCTGTTCTTCTGTTTCTTCAGCCCACTGCAAGGTCGTTTCCGAAACGGGGGCTATGGCGCGGGCCTTGCGGCGAAAAACACTCATTGTGCCCTCCGCTTTGTTTTTGGCAAAAACAGCGCCGTTTTCTGCGACGCCTTTACAGCTTGCACAGGCAATTCATGCAGATCCGTCAGTTGCCCGACTTCAATCGGCTGTAAATCAAGATGGCGGCCACTCAGGTCTTGCAAACGTGACGGGCGATTGAGATAGGCCCATTCGGCGCGCAAGATCTTGACGGCCTGCTGATCGGCAACGAGATTTTGTTGCAGATCTGCCAGTCGCCCTTCCAGACGGCGAACTTCATACTTCATGTTGTACAAGCCGTAGGACATCAAGGCTGTCAAAATAATGGCAGCGAAGGAAAAACTGCGTCTCATGCGGCATCCTCCAGCTTCCAGACAGGTGCAGACGTGCGACGGGCAGAACGTAGCCGCGCTGATCTGGCGCGCGGATTAACCGAAGCCTCAGCGTCTGTCGGTTTGGTGATGCCCCGCTTCAGCAACTCAAAAGAGGCTGCAGGACCCTTTGTTTCAGAAGCCGGACTGTGACGATGCGGACGCGGCGCAAAGCCTGACCGAACCTTGAGGAAATTCTTGACCTCACGATCTTCCAGCGAGTGGAAGGAGACGACAACAAGACGCCCCCCTTCCCCCAGCAAGCGCTCAGCTGCCAGCAAACCGCGACGCAATTCACCAATTTCGTCATTCACAAAAATACGCAAGGCCTGAAATGTTCTGGTCGCCGGATGAATGCGCGAAACCGGCTGTCCTTTTTTGTAACGCACAGGCGGCATGGCCTCGGAGACCAGCTCTGCCAATTGCAGGGTCCGGGTAATGGGGTTCACATCACGGGCAGCGACAATGGCTTTGGCCACGCGTCGGGCGTGACGCTCCTCACCAAAATCGCGAATAATCTGCGTCAGTTCATCAAGACCGAAGGCGTTTACGACATCTTCAGCCGACTGCCCGGCAGAACTCATGCGCATATCGAGCGGGCCATCAAAGCGAAAGGAAAAACCGCGTTCGGCTTGATCCAGTTGAGGTGACGAAACACCAAGATCAAGAACAACACCGTTCACAGAACCAACCCCTACCCCTGTGAGCAGGTCTTCCATTTCCGAGAACGGTCCCTGCAACAAAGCCAGACGGTTTGGATATTCAGCGCTTAAAACCGCGCCCCGGACCATGGCCTCAGGGTCGCGATCAATGCCATATGCCTTGCAATCGGCGGCGTCGAGGATGGCGCGGGTGTAGCCGCCAGCACCAAATGTGCCGTCAACGATCAAGTCTCCATCGCTTGGTGCCAGGGCATTCAGAACTTCTGTGAGCAAGACGGGGCTGTGCACGCCGTTGTCCGACGATGGCGAGGTGAGTGGCGACTTGCGCGCCATCACTGTGGCCCCTCCGTATCGGGTTTTTTGAGGCGCAAGGAAGTGCGTTGCTGACGGGCCTTGTCGCGGGCTTCTTCCTGGACAATCCGAAAAGCACCTGGCTCCCAGATCTGGAAAGTCGGTCCACGGCCCACAAATGCGGCCTGATCTGTAATAGAGGCGTGATCACGCAATACTTCCGGCAGAATGAGACGGCCATCGTCACCAAACGCCAGCTGATGGGAGTCGGCCAGGATTGCGTTGGCGAAGGCGTCATATTCGTCACTGAAAGGATCAAATTCGTCGATACCGGCAGAAATGCTTTCAATCCGGTCAATGCCGGAAGCCTCAATCGCGGATTGCACGAATGAAGGGAACGCCACGATACCGTCAAAGGACTGCCCGGTCAGCGCGCTACGAAACGACGCCGGTACAGAGACCCGCCCTTTACGATCTACCTTATTGACGAATGTGGATAGAAATAGTGCCACACCCAGCCCCCATAAAGTTGTTGCTCCCACGTCCCGCGATCCAAACCTGATATTTTGCAACCAGGTGGACTTCTTATGGGACAATACGGGATACCATGGGATTTTGTGGGCGTCAATGGTTATTACAAGTGAAAATAGCGTCATAACAAGAACAAATCCAGCCATTCACAGGAAATTCGCCTGAGAACAAAGATGAAACAGAGCAACGGATTTTTTTGATTGCGACAAGGATAAGTGTCAAATGTGGCATATTTTTGTTCTTGTTATGTTCTTTTGGCGGTATTCTGCGGAATCAGGCACAAACATCGCAAAAGCAGGGAAACACCACTCCGCAGACGACCAATCCAGGCGTACAAGTAAAACAGCACAAACCAGTCAGGTTTTACTTGGGTTAATCTGATAGAACGATTTTTGCGTGAGAATAACGACGTCAGCTGGCCTGTAAGCCGGGTTCTGTACCTGCGTGCCTCGCGGCAATACAGGCGATGACCATTCATCTGGGATGCCTGTTACCAGACACCTCGTGCGACACACCCGGGCGGCAGCCCGAAAACAGGCTTGACCGGCGAACCAGTCCACCACCCCTATTTGGTCTTGCTCCCGGTGGGGTTTACCGTGCCGTTCCCGTTACCGGCAACGCGGTGCGCTCTTACCGCACCCTTTCACCCTTACCACGCAAAACCCGTTCGAAGACGAACAATGCGGGCGGTTTGCTTTCTGTGGCACTTTCCCTGGGGTCACCCCCGCCGGGCATTACCCGGCACCGTGTTTCCGTGGAGCCCGGACTTTCCTCGACCCACCGAAATGAGACGCGGCCATCCAGCCACCTGACGTCAGCCCCTGCTTAGCGCCTGGCAGGGCTCAAAGTCAAGAAATCGCGAAAATCAGTCAGGATCGGGCGGCCATGACCGAGGCCAGCATGCAACGGGTTTCACGGTCAGCGATGCCATCGACTTTTGATGGTCTGAAATGGCGTTGAAAGGCGGCCACGACGACGGTGGTTGGCGCGCCGAATGATCCGGAAACATCGATCTCATAACCGAAGTTCTTCAGATCCACCTGCATTTTCATGACCCCGGCGCCTGAATCCCCCAGATGAAGGGTTGCCCAGTCAGCGGTGTTCATGCGTTCGGGCCAAAGACCAACACCGGCTGCCGCCAGGCGTTTCCAGTCAAACAGCTCCCCCGGGTCGGCTTTGCGAATGGGGGCCACGTCGGAATGACCGAGGACGCGTTCTTTCGGGATGGAATATCGGGTGACCAGCCGTTTGCTCAAGGATTCCAGGGTTGCCATCTGGGCTTCGGGATACGGTCGAAGCCCAAATTCATGACCAGGATTAACCAGTTCTATGCCAATGGAGCAGCCATTGATGTCGGTATCACCTGCCCAGTAGGAAACCCCGGCATGCCAGGCCCGGCGGGTTTCGTCGACCATGCGGGTCAGTTGGCCATCTTCTTCAATGACATAATGCGCCGA
>Ga0233429_1003866_pt1 | contig 13706 bp, 11 predicted proteins | sample SI_118_April2016_3_FD_179879 | JGI IMG/M metagenome (GOLD analysis project Ga0233429, IMG submission 179879) | Seawater microbial communities from Saanich Inlet, British Columbia, Canada - SI_118_April2016_135_MG | ecosystem: Environmental > Aquatic > Marine > Inlet | place: Canada: British... | reverse complement strand
ATTCGGAAATCTGCGGATCAAAGGTTGCTCGCACCTCCCCACAGCTTATCGCAGCGTGCTACGTCCTTCATCGCCTCTTAGTGCCAAGGCATTCACCAAATGCCCTTCTTATACTTGAGATCTCATCATACGCAGGGATAAATCCAAACGAATAAATAGAAGGATACAAGCTATGTTCCAAGATTTATTCATTCTATCCAAGCGCAGACTTTTAACTCAGCTCAACAAAAATTGAACTTAATTTGCGATTAATTAGATGTAATATTAATTGACCTATTCACAATGACAAAGAGCATGCAAATCAGCAATAACCCGCTGATTTGAAATACTTTTCTCTTTAAATTTGCCCTCAAGTCAGCGCCATCGCTAACTCGATTCTGCAGATATGGATCACACCATTTTAAAAGAAATGGTGGAGGCGGACGGGATCGAACCGACGACCTGAAGCTTGCAAAGCTACCGCTCTCCCAACTGAGCTACGCCCCCGAAATTCGAGTGATAATAAAAATGGTGGGCCTGGGAAGACTTGAACTTCCGACCTCACGCTTATCAGGCGTGCGCTCTAACCGGGCTGAGCTACAGGCCCGAATTGATCGGACCATGTCCTGCTCAAACACACTTGCTACGGAAAAAATTCCAAAACAAGTGATTTGGATCGGGCAAATTGGAAAGGGATACGAAGACGGCGGCAAATCTTGGCGCTAAAGTATTGTAAAGGTATAAGATTTCAAGCTGTTCTGAGAAAAGCCTCAAAACTTTCGAAATCTATCCTTGAAAGGAGGTGATCCAGCCGCAGGTTCCCCTACGGCTACCTTGTTACGACTTCACCCCAGTCGCTGACCTTACCGTGGTCGGCTGCTTCCCGAAGGTTAGCGCACCGGCTTAAGGTAAAACCAACTCCCATGGTGTGACGGGCGGTGTGTACAAGGCCCGAGAACGTATTCACCGTGGCACGCTGATCCACGATTACTAGCGATTCCAACTTCATGCTCTCGAGTTGCAGAGAACAATCCGAACTGAGACGGTTTTTAGGGATTAGCTTCCTCTCGCGAGGTAGCAACCCACTGTCACCGCCATTGTAGCACGTGTGTAGCCCAGCCCGTAAGGGCCATGAGGACTTGACGTCATCCCCACCTTCCTCCGGCTTATCACCGGCAGTTCCATCAGAGTGCCCAACTTAATGCTGGCAACTGATAGCGAGGGTTGCGCTCGTTGCGGGACTTAACCCAACATCTCACGACACGAGCTGACGACAGCCATGCAGCACCTGTATCCTGTCCGGCCGAACCGAAGAAATCCATCTCTGGAAATCGCGACAGGTATGTCAAGGGCTGGTAAGGTTCTTCGCGTTGCTTCGAATTAAACCACATGCTCCACCGCTTGTGCGGGCCCCCGTCAATTCCTTTGAGTTTTAACCTTGCGGCCGTACTCCCCAGGCGGAGTGCTTAACGCGTTAGCTGCGTCACCGAACAGCAAGCTGCCCGACAACTAGCACTCATCGTTTACGGCGTGGACTACCAGGGTATCTAATCCTGTTCGCTCCCCACGCTTTCGCACCTCAGCGTCAATATCGAGCCAGGTAGCCGCCTTCGCCACTGGTGTTCTTTCCAATATCTACGAATTTCACCTCTACACTGGAAATTCCACTACCCTCTCTCGAATTCTAGCAAATCAGTATCAAACGCAATTCCAGGGTTAAGCCCTGGGCTTTCACGCCTGACTGGATTCGCCGCCTACGCGCGCTTTACGCCCAGTAATTCCGAGCAACGCTAGCCCCCTCCGTATTACCGCGGCTGCTGGCACGGAGTTAGCCGGAGCTTCTTCTCCCGCTACAGTCATCATCTTCACGGGTGAAAGAGTTTTACAACCCTAGGGCCTTCTTCACTCACGCGGCATCGCTGGATCAGGGTTTCCCCCATTGTCCAATATTCCCCACTGCTGCCTCCCGTAGGAGTCTGGACCGTGTCTCAGTTCCAGTGTGGCTGATCATCCTCTCAGACCAGCTATCGATCGTTGCCTTGGTGAGCCATTACCTCACCAACTAGCTAATCGAACGCGGGATCCTCTAACGACGGCCGAAGCCTTTCCCCCGAAGGGCGTATGCGGTATTAGCAATCGTTTCCAATTGTTATTCCCCATCGTAAGGTAGATTCCCACGCGTTACTCACCCGTCCGCCACTAAGGTATCCGGAGCAAGCTCCGGGCCTTCGTTCGACTTGCATGTGTTAAGCGTGCCGCCAGCGTTCGCTCTGAGCCAGGATCAAACTCTCAAGTTGAATTTTCAAACCAGTAAACTGGTTCAAAAAAAGACAAGAGGTTTATCCCATTACTTCAAACAAACTGACGTTATGTATTTAATTAAACGCACAAACTTGAATGCGTACACATAACGTTTTGTCTGTTCGTTACAAAGAATAAACAATCTCTTCGCAACCGCGACAAACCGCCGTCTACGCATCCCTTTCCATATCAACAATGTTCAAGAGCATGTCCACAAAAAAAGTGACAACAGCAACTATCCCTTTACTAGGGCTAACGCCGTGTCGTTTCTTTATGGACGACCAACTCAGTGTCCCGCGTCGCCTTGTCTGCGTTGCGGTGTGCCGCGTTGGTGAGGAGGGGTTTTAAGGATATCACCCTCCCTTGTCAAACGACAAAATGCATTTTTTTCAAAAAAATTTCACACCGCAGCTTTGAATGAGGACAAGTCCCTGGTTTCTGCCGTTTTTGGGTGCGAATTTCTTTTATAATTCAGTAAGGTTTATAGCATATATTAGACAAAGATTGAATATTTATTTTTTACTTTGGGGAATTCGATGATTAACCGCGCGCATCTGCGGAGTTTAACGGCTGTTTTTGCAGCCATATTACTGACAGGATCTTTGGCTGGCTGCTCGAAGAACCTCACTGAGACCTTCGGTCAGGGCATCGCCATGTCGCCGAGCGAGCCGTCAAAGAATGAAGAAGGCCTGCCGCAAATGGTCGAGCCTGCTTTCGCCCAGTTCAAAGACATTCCAATTCCAGCCGGCGTTAAAATGAATATGGACCGCTCGCTTATATTGGGCGAGAAAGAAGCCTGGATTGGTCGCCTCGTGATCGACAGTCGCTCTCCGCAGGCCAGCCTCTTCGATTTCTTCAAATACCGCACCGGCCAATTCGGCTGGCAGGAGATCACCTCTGTCCGCTCTGCAACTAGCGTATTGAGCTACTCCAAAGACAACCGCATCATGACCATCCAGATTGAGTCCCTGCCGATCCTCGGCACTCAGGTTGCGATCACCATGTCTCCCAAAGGCACCCCGACCCCACCGCCGGTCACCAACGCCACCTTCCCGGATGACACCCTGATCAAATCAGATAAGACGATGATCAATCCCGCGAGTTTGCGACCGGTTGAGGTGAGGTAGAAAAAACTCACTACCCCGGATCAAGTCCGGGATGGCCGCGCTTTTAATCCTCGCCTTTCCAGTAATCGACATCGCCAGCGTTTTCGACAAAGGCGGTGATCGTACGTTCTTTGGGATTCCCGCCAGGGGCTGAGCCAGCAATGAGGCCGAGTTTTTCGCTGTCGGGATATTCAGTAATATCGGGTTCTCGCATGGAACTGATCGCCAGAAACTTTAAGTCTTCTTTGCCGGTATTCATAATTTGATGGGCAGTCTCCCTGCCTCCAGCAGGACAGGAGGCAGCGTCATGCTTTTTTAGAGGATAGCGTTGCTCGCCATAGCGAAGCTCACCGACACCTTCGAGGACGACAAAAACTTCGTCATTGCCGTGGTGATTGTGGTGCGGCCAGGCTTTCTTGCCCGGCGGCAAAACGGTCAGCCGCACACCTAAATGCTTGGTACCCGCTTCCTTAGAAATCAAACCAAAGGAAGCTTCGAAATTCTCACCCGCCTCATGGGCCACCAGCTCTAATTCCTCCAGATTTATTATCGGATAGTTTGCCATCTCTTTTCTCCTATATTGAATCGAATATTTGTATAGAGTTATACGTCATTCCCGCGAAAGCGGAAATCCAGTCTTTCCTGGACCCCGCATCAAGTGCGGGGTGATGATTTTATTTTTCCACTGTGCTCTCTGGACCCTCTGTGGTTAACTCGCGCCATGAAAAAATTAAACGATAACCCCCAGGGCGGCAGCGGGATGCTCGCTGTCTTTTGTGACTTGGCGAAAGAAGATCAGGCGGATTTTCGACCCTGGCTTTCCGAAGACATGTTCCCGGCCCGGGTTGAGATCGGCTTTAATGCTTGTGCGAGCTTTGACCGGGTCCAAGGTGATGGCCCTGAGTTCGCCACGCTTTATGAGATGCCGAGCCTCGGCCATCTTTATGGCGAGCCCTATCAAGGACTGCGTCGGGTACGCAATCCAAGAGATGCCGCCTATCACGAGAAGTTTCAAAATCCCGCCCGCTATACGCTTTCTTGGAGTGGGCCTGAGCTCAGTGAAATACCAGAAGGCTTCGCACCTTACATATATGCCGATCGGTTTGAGCTGGCCGAAGACGCGGCTCAGGATTTTAATATGTGGTTTGTCGCCAGCTACCTGCCGGCCTTGGCAGACCTAGATGGCGTTAAAAGAGTCCGGCGCTATCTCGCCATGGAAGGCACGCCCAAGCATTTTGTGTTGCATGAGTTTGCTGACGAAGCGGTATCAGAAAGTGCCGATTGGCAAAATGCACGGACCAATATGACAGAAGCAACATCAGCGTTGTATAAGCGGATCGTGCAGGCACCATAATCTTTTTCGTCATTCCCGCGAAAGCGGGAATCCAGCCACGTCACTGGACCCCGGATCAAGTCCGGGGTGACGGTTGAATTTTTAAATCGTCGTAAACTGCGGCGCGCCTTCGCCGGGGAAGCCACCTCTAACCGCGCCGGCTGAGACATCTCTAAAAAACGGTTTGAACCCGTCACTCAGCGGCCTGCCGTTTGGCAGCGATAACCAGAGCCGCATCAGATGACGCTTATCGGTAGCCTCGGTGAAGTCCTCAAAGGCTGTCCGGGTGTGTAGAGTCAGGTGATTGTTGAGGAACTGTATGTCACCGGGCTCAAACATCATGGTGATATGGAACTCGGGCCGAGCGCTGATCTCATCGACTAAGTCTAAAGCTTCACTTTGCTTTGGCGTGAGATCTGGACATTCATCGGCCTGCTCTGCCGATCTTATATGAGTGCGGGTGTAGCGACAGGCGAAATAGCCATCTTCGACGGCAAAGATCGGCTGGGTATAATAAGGCGCCACGCCCGGCAGCTCATTACCCTGCATGCTCCAATAATACGGCTCATATAATACCTCGAGCAAATCCGGGCGCGTGCGCAGTATTTCATTGTGGATCGCGACACAGCTGACAATCCGGCTGAGCCCGCCGGTCATCGCCGGGCGGACACAAAAGAGCGCCGTCACATCGGCCGCATCAGTGTGATAGGTCAGCTCACCATTGCTGGTATAGCCCCTGAACTCTGGCCCGTCATGCGGCGTGCCGATATCTCTGACATCGCCGAGATAATCATTGCGTTTGCTCTGCGAAACCGCGGTGCCGACATGGAGGCCGATCCCCCAATAGATGAGACGCAACTCGTCTTTACTGTAATCTTTACTCGGGAAACCGCGCAGTAGTTTCAATCCTAGGCCGTCTTCAAGCTCCAGCTGAACATCGACCATCACTTCCAAGAGCGTCGGTAAGGGGAAGTCTTCCGCCGTCATATCTTCTAAAGATATTCCCGCGGCTTCGACCTGTTCCTTCGCCGCATGGATTTCAGCAATATCATCCGCACTGAAGACATGAACCCAATCGGTTGAGTCCTGGATATCCTTGCCCAGCCAATCTGCACCGCCGCCTATTAAGTCTCTCGCCATATTGCTTTGTCCCTAACTAATATTGTGCCCCGACTATAAATTTTTTGCCAAAGCTTCACAAATTTAATTTAACCCGCGTCGATTTATTAAATCCCATATTGTGGGATTTATGGTATTTTTAGCTGGCTTTATTTTGTTTGATGCGTAGTATGCCGACAAGATAGATTATAACCCTTATAAAGACCGAATAGAGGCCCAGCGATGAGCGAGAAAAACCCGATAAAACTGTTTCACCATATGGCGATCGACGTCTCAGATATGGATAAATCGATTGCGTTTTATCGCAAGCTGTTTGGCTATAAGCTGACCGAGCGCCACGAAGCTGGCGAGGTTGAAGCGATCCCGGTTGAGCTCGCCTTCCTGCGTATCCAGAACAATCATCATGATATGGTGCTGGCTCATACGCCGGGAAAAAAATATCGCGCCCTGACCGAGCAGGATAACCAGGAAGGTCCGACGCAATTTCATCACCTTGCCTGGCAATGCCACGACCGCGATGCGTGGTTGGAAATGGCAGATCGGGTCACTGAATTGGGCTTGGAAGTTATCCGCGGCCCGGTCGTCCACAGCGCTTATGATCCAAGAGGCGAAGGCTCGTGGGGAGAGAATGAAAGCTTTTACGTGCTGGATCCGGACGGCCACCGCCTGGAAATTTTCTGTGACATGGCCACCATCGACAAAGACGGAACTTTTGTGTCCTACACCGGCGAACGCATAGAAGAAGCCAAAGTCGACGAAGTCTGATAAGTTCGCCGCCAAACAACCACCCAAAGGAATACTCAAATGACTGAAGTCGTAATCATTGATGGCGTGCGAACGCCAATCGGAAAAATGGGCGGCGCTCTGGCGAGCGTCAGACCTGATGATCTGCTGGCGGAAACCTACAAAGCCCTGATCGAGCGCAACGGCATTGATGCGTCAGAGATCACCGAAGTGATCGCGGGCTGCGGCAATCAGGGCGGCGAGGACAACCGCGACGTTGCCCGCATGTCAGTTTTACTGGCGGGGATGCCCAAAGAAGTGCCGGGCCTCACGGTCAATCGCAATTGCTCTTCTGCCTTGGAGGCCGTCAATTTTGCCGCCAAGACCATCTTGGTCGGCGAAGGTGACCTTGCCATCGGTTCCGGTGTTGAAAGCATGAGCCGGGCGCCGTGGTCGATGATGAAACCGGACCGGGTGCCGACGACGACACCGCCAAAGATGTGGGACACCACCGTCGGCTGGCGCTTCAACAATCCGAAGATGGATGAAATGTACCCCATTGTCAGTCTCGGCGAAGGCGCTGAAATTATTGCCGAGGAAATGCAGATTAGCCGGGAAGACCAGGACAGCTATTCCTTGGAAAGTCACACCCGCGCCATTGCAGCTATTAATGATGGCAAATTCGAAGATGAAATTATTCCGATCTCCGTCCCCCAGCGGCGCGGCGATCCCGTAATTGTCGATACGGATGAGCATCCACGTTATGAGAAAACCGACGGCGCGTACGAGCTGGCAATCGATACTGAAAGCCTCGGCAAACTTCGCCCGGCCTTCAAAAAAGACGGCTCGGTGACAGCGGGTAATTCGTCGGGCATTAATGACGGTGCGGCGGCCCTGTTGCTGGCCAGCCGGGAAAAAGCCGATGCGCTTGGCTTAAAACCACTCTTGCGCTGGGTCGGCTCTGCCAGCGCCGGTACAGAGCCCGGCCATTTCGCCTATGGCCCCATCCCGGCGACCGAGAAATTGCTCAAGCGCTTCGACCTCAATATTGAAGACATCGGCTTGGTCGAGCTCAACGAAGCTTTTGCGTCACAAACCATTGGCTGCATGCGCCAACTTGGACTGGATAGCGCTAAGGTCAACGTCAATGGCGGCGCGATTGCGCTTGGCCATCCGACGGGGTGTTCCGGCTCGCGTATCTTGGTGACGATGATGCATGAGATGAAACGCCGGGCCCCAGACATGCCGAAAGACAAGCCGTTCTATGGCCTAGCGACACTCTGTGTCGGTGTCGGTATGGGCTCTGCCACTTTGGTTGAGTGGATCGGCGAGCGATGACATCTCGGCCCCTCGACGGCATTCGCGTCATCGGCCTCGAGCAATATATGGCCGGGCCCTATTGCACCATGTTGCTGGCCGATGCCGGCGCGGAAGTGATCAAAATCGAGCGCCCAAAATATGGCGACCCGCGTCGCTCCATGCCGCCCTTTGTTGAAAAAGACGGCACTAAAAAAGCCGCCGGCTATATGGGCTATAACCGCAACAAAAAAAGTCTCGCCCTTGATCTCTCAAAACCCGAAGGCCAGGAGATTTTTAAAGACCTCGCCAAAACCGCCGACGTCGTGGTCGAGAATTTAAGGCCCGGCTCGATGAACAAAATCGGCCTCACATATGAGCAACTTAAAGAGAGCAATCCTAAACTGATCTGGGCGTTGATCTCAGGCTTCGGCCAGCTCGAAGGCTACCGCGGCCCCTATGCCGATCGCCCCGCTTTCGACATTGTCGCCGAAGCAATGAGCGGCATTATGAACTTGGTCGGCTTTGAAGATAAACCGCCGTCCTGGACGATCTATGGCATGGCCGATATTTACACCGGCATGGTGACCTCCCAAGGTATCTTGCAGGCCTTGTTCATGCGCGAGCGTACCGGTAAAGGGCAACTGGTCGATAGCGCCATGTTCGACAATATGTTGTCGCTGAACGAGTCCATGGTGACCTTGTTTTCCGCTGCCGGCCAATCGCCCGAGCGCGGCGTGCCCAAGAACCTCTTCCCCAGAGGCGCCTTTAAAACCCAAGACGGCTATATTGCGCTGAACGTGCCCGACAATCGGATTTGGGGCAGGCTTTGTGAAGCGATGGGGCGCGAAGACTTGAAAGACGACCAGCGCAGCAAAGGCGGCACCGAGCGCGCTACCAATGCCAAATTCCTCCAACCCATCATCGAAGACTGGCTGGCCACCCTCACCCGGGACGAAGCTGTAAATACTTTGAACGAGGTCGGCGTGCCAACCGGCCCGGTCTACACCGCCGAAGACGTCTTCCAAGACCCGCAGGTTAAAGCCCGCGGCATGCTCATGCCGATCGATGACCCCGAAGTTGGCGAATACGCCTTCACAAGATCGCCCATTCATCTCTCAGAAGCCCCCGAACTGCCCAAAAACGCCGCGCCGAAATTGGGCGGCGATACGGATTGGGTTTTGCGTGACGTGCTGGGCTATGACGACGCCAAAGTCTCTGCTCTGGTTGAGAGCGAGATCGTCGAGATCGGGTGAGAATATTTGCCACCCCCCATCGTCATTCCGGACTTGATCCGGAATCCAGTCTAAATCCGCCCAGAATATAAATGTAGCTTTCTGGATCCCGGCTCTAACGCCGGGATGACAAATCTATTGAAGACGCAAGGACTCTGAGGAAGGATTTAGGACTATACGGAAAACCAGTGTTTTCGGTATGGGGCCGAGAATTAGCGAGATCGCGTTAGCAATGTTTGATCAACTCCAACCAAAAGCCCGATTGATTAATTACCAAAAACACAAATGGAGCAAGACCTGAGAACCAAAATATCATTCGCGACTGTTGTGGAGAAAATATGATTTTACCAATAGCCGCAATTATCAACAAAATCGGGCGGATAACAAAGGCTAGTGTGAGACTGCTCAAAATCATTAGAATCACTAGCTCTGTTGGACGTAATAATTCTTTTTTTGTGAGCCCACACACCAAGGTCAAACCACTGGAAGGTTCTTGCCAATTGATAGGTGGAATGGGGGAGCCAATCCAATAATTTCCCATTAAATAGATCAACACAAAAATCAGAATTAGAAGAGGTAATACATATCGGTTTGATACACATTGCTGGTCCGGTAAACCGCCGTTTTCAATGAACTTACGTTCGGCCCACGACACTACCGCGAATCTTATTTCATTTAACAAATACCCAACTACGACAAAAAATATTGCTACGATAGCTGTAAGACCTAAAACTTCCCCAATTCTAAAAAGGTCTTCTTTGCGTAATCCATAAAAGAGTTCGATTGGCTGTTCGATATCGGAATTCAATTCCGCTGCTAAGCCCGATACAATTGACAACTCTGGAAAACCAAAGAAGGAATAGAAAACAACTAAACAGAAGAAGATTATAATTCTAAATTGATTATCCAATTAATTCTACCCACACCGAAACCAACTGTTTTCCGTACCCCCTTTCTAGCCATCCATCAAACCGCAGACTACTGCGACCTGAATTGAGCCAATTCAAGGGGGTTTTCCGTACATGTTCTAATAAGTGTAGCCCATTCGATATTTACAGCCAAAGATTATTTTTGAAATGACACCCCCGCCCAACCCTCCCCCCTCAAGGGGGAGGGCTTAATGGTTGCAAATTTCTCATTTTTAAATTTTTAGGCGAGGTATTCGCTCACGCTTTCCTCCCCCTTGAGGGGGGAGGATTAAGGTGGGGGTGATCTTTGAAAAAATTAAAGGGACATGTAACGAGTACATGTCCCTTTAATTCTAATCCAAAATACTGCGCTCGGAGCTAGCCCCCGCTCATAAACGCCGTGTCGCAATACTGCCTACGGGATTTCAAACGCCGACAGGCTTGCGTCGCCGCTGCTGTGCTTTTGAAGGGGCCGGCGATGAGGCGGTAGTAGACGCCTTTGCGGCGGCCGAGATTGACTCGGGTTACTTCTGATTTCAATTTTCCCAAAAGCGAGCGATGGGCGCGGCGGAGTTGGGTCCAGGCGCGGGTCGCGGCCTGCTTGGAGCGGAACGAGGCCAGATGAACGGCCGGCTTTGGTCCACCCGATGGCGCTTTTTTGGCACTCGCAGCGGCCTTGGCAGCCTTTGAGACAACCGGTGTTTTTGGCGCCAAAATCTTTTCGATCGCGGCTTTCTCCTTGCCGTATTCAGCGTCCGAGATCAGACCGCGCTCTTTCAGCATTTCAATCCGGCGCACCGCCGCTGCCGCGGGCATCAGGCCTTTCGGTGCCAGTGCAGGGGCCGCAGAGATTTTTGGATTGGACGGCATCAGGCCATCAATGATCATGGTGCGCTCAGCGCCGTGCTGGCGGATCGTAATGGCGCGCAATTCAAGCGCCCGGCCAATCGCTTTAAGACGCTGCGAAATCTGTGTCGCACTCGGCACCGAACGCTGCAGGCCGGCAGCAGGTGGCGGCGAAGTAAGTTTGGTCAAAGCGCCGATATTGCGTTTCCGCCGAGCGGCATATTCCGCCGGTGTTACCAAGCCTTGATCACGTAATTTCCGCAAGGTCTCGAACCTGGAGATCACATTGGTATCAGCAACCGACGTGCCGGGTGTCATTGGTTTCGCTGGTGCCGCAATCCGCCGTGGCAGCGCCGGTGCGCGGGCGGCGGCTGCAGGAATTCTGGCACTCATACTCGGCGCCGCCGGAGCAGCACTTCCGGGATTTCCCGGAGGACCAAAAGCGTTCGACACACCTTGGCTTTGCAGCAGGGACAAATTCAACCCGGCCAGTTCGCGAACCGATTGCGGCGCGAGATCATTGATGACCAAAAGCTGTTTATCATTGCCGGGACGTAGCGCCAAAATGGCTTCATAGACTTGGCGGGCTTGGACAAGCTGACCACTATGCTGGAGCACGATGCCTTTGCCGAACAGCGCATAAACATCACGCGGGTTGGTTTGCAAAGCTTGATCAAACAGCGCCTGAGCAGCCAGGAATTCGCCCTTGGCCAATTTGCCGAAACCGCGTTCCGACATGTCGATGCTTTCAGCCGGTTTTGGATCCCGCTTAAAACTATCCATCAGATTACTGTTTTTGATGAGATCACAGCCGCTCAAGGCGAATAGCGCTACCAGCACAAATCCCACTTTGGTGCCACCGCGCTTCATAATACGCAGATCACCGCCCAACTTCATATCGCCTACCCCCGTTGAGGCTGTTTTTAAGTCACTATTGGCTTATACTTTGACTAGACTATATATGGTATAGCCAACAGGGACAATACGCTATTAACAGTCCCAACCACTATATTTAGGGGTTTGGAGCAAAAGTTCACGCCAACCTGCCAGTAATTGGCTGTTTCTTGGTGTTTTTTAGAGAGAATCTCCGCTGGGTCGACCGATTTTAGCTGACAATTCGACAACACACTCGAGGACGGCTTTTCTTAAATTTTCGACATTTTCATCATCGGCGCGCGACTCGGGCAAAGTGCAGCTAACCGATCCCAGTACGGTACCGGAGAAATCTCGAAGCGCTGAGCCCAGCGAAACGACGCCCGGCAAAAATTCTTCGCGGTCCAACGCGTAGCCAAAACGGCGAACCAGACGCAAGTTCTCCGTCAGATCATCAAAATCTGTAAGCGTCTTGGGCGTAAATTGTGCCAGGCCTTTTTGACGCACAATCCGCTCCATTTCATTATCCGGTAACCAAGCAAGAATGGACTTGCCGATCGCCGTCGCGTGGGCGGCGTTGGTCAAGCTAACGGCTTCCAAATTCACCTGCACGACTTTGGGCGAGTCGAGTTGGGCCAGGACGACGAGGTCATTACCTTGAATGACCGCGAGATGAACGTTCTCGCCGGTCGCCGCATTAAGTTGGCGCAATTCAGGCATCGCACTTTCCGCTAGGCTGAATTGGCGCGCTCGATTAGAAGAGAGCTCAAGTATTTTGCTCCCTAAGAAGTATGCTCGCCCCCGTTCATTTTGCGCGACATAATTCCGGTTCACGAGCGTCAATAAAATATGATGGCAGGTTGAGACATTGAGGCCGGTCGTTTCGGCGATCTCACCCAATTGCATATCACCCGGCTGCCTCTCACCCTGCGCTTTTGATAGCACTTCCAAAATGTTGAGGGCGCGGCCAACAGACTGAATTTCCCGGGTAGATTTCCCGGTGGAATTTTTGGTGGAATTTTTGGTGGATTTTGTCGCAGATCTCGCCATTATTTCGCCTATTTTACAGGTGCATATAGTGAAAATAGAATAGATCTAATTTCATAATATGAAAAGACTTATGATAATGTAGAAATGCCTTGATCGCAGTGAGAACTTCAAGCTATCTTGGCCAAAATAATTTAACACCAACGCCTAAGAGGAAGAATTACATGCCATTTGCCGCCGCCAAACGCCTGACCAATGCGGGCGCTAAAAAGATGATGGTCGCCGCTATCGAAAAAGCCGAAGAAATAGGCATTCCTGCCACCGTCGCCATTGTTGATGCCGGCGGTCATATGATGATGCTGGAACGCATGGATGGCGGTCGGTTCCACACGGTTCATTCTTCAACAACCAAAGCGGTGACGGCCTCGTCCAATCGCCGCCCGACCACAACCAAAGGCGCTCAAGGGCAAGACCTAGATACGCTGCATGCCATTGGATTATCGCTGGCTGCCGGCACAGAACGCTGGACCGCTATGGAAGGTGGCTTCCCGATTTTTGTTGAAGGAGAATGCATCGGCGGCATCGGCGTCAGTGGCGGCGATTGGCAGCAAGATCAGGATATTGCGCAAGCAGCAGTTGACGCGGTCGGCGCAAGCAATCAAGGTTAGGACGTAGAGTTTAAAAGCAGAGATCATAAAAAAAATTACACAATTAATTTCACTTAAATGGGAGAAACTAAATGCTAAATCTAAAACACGTAATTATGGGAACAGCTGCGGCGGCCCTTATGATGGCTTCCGGCCAGGCTAAAGCCGAATGGCCTGAAAAAGCCATCGAATTTATCATTCCATTTGGCGGTGGCGCCGATGTGGAAGGCCGCATGATCGCCAAAGCCATGAGTGATGTGCTTGGCCAGCCAGTTGTACCGGTCAGCAAAATCGGTGGCGGTGGTGCGATCGCTTATACTCATGTCAAAAACTCCAAGCCGGATGGATATACG
>Ga0233429_1003864_pt1 | contig 13710 bp, 11 predicted proteins | sample SI_118_April2016_3_FD_179879 | JGI IMG/M metagenome (GOLD analysis project Ga0233429, IMG submission 179879) | Seawater microbial communities from Saanich Inlet, British Columbia, Canada - SI_118_April2016_135_MG | ecosystem: Environmental > Aquatic > Marine > Inlet | place: Canada: British... | reverse complement strand
CGCCACAGTGTCGTGATCCCAGCTATTTGCTTTGCCATCAAAGCGAGCTTCATCCGGGCCGCCCATATGAGCAAAAGCCGTAACCGGGCTGTTGCCAAAGCCAGCCTCGCTCAAAAGATCAGCGATTTGCTTGGGCGTCTGGCCGTCATTGGCGAGCACGACTAATTTGCTGCCAGGCATAAGAAAGGCCTTCACCCGCTCTAAATCCCGGCCATGTACGGTGAGGCACTGCACATCATTCACCGGCCAGATCAAACGGGCGGCAACCAAAGAAAAAGCTGAAGGGGCTGGAATGACTTTAATTTCATCTGGGCCATAACGCCGGCCAAGGGTTGCACCAATGCCAAACCACATCGGATCACCGGTCGCGATCACGGCGACATTTTTGCCCTTATATTGATCGAGATCGGCGAAGCTTTCTTCGAGCGGTGACTTCCAGACGGTTCCCGCTTTGCCAATAAGCTTAAGATGGCGCTCTCCGCCGAACAAAATTTCGGCTTGCTCAATAGCCTCTAAGGCTGAACCACCAAGCCCGGCCAAGCCATCTTCACCAATGCCAATGATCGTCAGCCAGGCAGTCACGAGCTATCTCCGATCAACACAGCGTTGACGGCAGCGGCAGCCAAAGCTGAGCCACCCATCCGGCCTTTGAGCGTAATGAAAGGAATACCGAGTTCTTTCTCGATCAAATAAGCTTTGGATTCGGCAGCACCAATAAAGCCCACCGGAAAAGCAAAAATCGCTGCCGGACGTGGGCAGTCTTTGTCGGCCAGCATATCGATTAAATGAAAAAGAGCCGTCGGCGCATTCCCAATTGAGATAATCGCCCCTTCCAGTTCGGGTCGCCACAGCTCGACCGCAGCGGCTGAGCGGGTTGTCGCCAGGGATTGGGCAAGCTCGGGCACGCTTTCATCGCGTAAAAAACATTTGATTTCAGAGCCATTGCTCAAGCGATCTTTCATAATGCCGGCGACCACCATATTGGCATCGACAATAATCGGCGCCCCTTTTGCTAAAGCGTCTTTGGCAGCACCAGCAACATCGCCGTCCCAGGCAATATCTTCAACGATTTCAGGAATGGCGATTGAATGGACGAGGCGCAGCACAATTTTATGCAGGCTATCGGGAAAGCCGGACAGATCAACTTCGCGGGCAATTGCCGCGAATGATTCCCGGTAGATTTCAGCAGGGTCTCGTAAATAGCTCATATCTGCTCGCCTGGGCCGTTATTCAGCAGCAGCAGGATTGCGCTTACCGGGCCCGTGCGGATGATCTGGATGGGGGTGCGGCGCATGACCGTGATCGTGTGAGTGATCATGATCGTGCGAGTGATCATGCGAATGCTCCTCAGCGTCGGCATCTCCGGTGCCAATACCTTCGACATGGTGGTGATGGCTTTCCTGCGGCAAACCTTGATGAGACTCAAAGCCAACAATCTGTTCGCGATATTTACACAGCAGGCAATTCATATTGTTATCGCCGCTCAAAATGCCGCGCACGCGATCTTCAAAGGTATCGATCACACCTTTATGGTCATTGAGATAACCGGCTTTGAGAAACTCAATATCAGGGAATTGGGCCGCCACTTCATCGGTGATTGAATAAATTCGATCAACCAGAATGCCGGTAAATAGAAAATAGGGGAACACGATGATACGCTTATAACCAAGCTTGGCGGCATGTTCGAGACCCGGGGCAACCAGTGGGAAAGTCACACCGGAATAACACACCTCACCCCAGCCATACCCCATACCTTCCCAAAGCATGCGTAAAATTTTATTGATATTACTATTGGCATCTGGATCAGATGTGCCGCGACCGACAACCATCAGCAGGGTCTCTTCGCGAGATACTTTCGTCTCAGCTGCCGCTTCGGCATCGGCGATACGGCTTTCCGCGGCATAGAGCATTTTGGCATCAATATCGAGTGCGCGGGCAAATTCAACTTTGAGCTCGCGGTCTTTCCGATCGGCGGCGTATTGGTTTAAGACCGAGGCAATATCATTTTTCACATGGCCAGCAGCAAACAACATGCCGGGGACAGCCAAAACATGATCGACGCCTTGATCACAAAGCTTATCCAGCCCTTCGCGAATAATCGGTGTCGCAAATTCCAAAAATCCGTATTCCACTGGATATTCGGGAAAACGCTCCGTCAGAAGATCTTTCAGGGCGGCAAATTGTGAGACCGCTTCGGTTGAGCGACTACCATGTCCGCATATCATCACGCCTGTTTTGGCCATTATCGTTCCATTTTTTCGTATTCTTTTAAGGGAGGCGGATCATAGCGGAACAATTCAGCGACCTAAAGGTTTTATGGCCCGAATTGAGCAAAAAAACGGTTATGGATGTAACGGGAATTGACGATTTTAGAGCCCCCTGCTACTGCTCTTTCATGTTTGGTTTAACAATATTCCCAATCCTTCTATTGGCTTTGATGGTCGATGCGGTTTTTGGCGACCCAAAGCCGCTGTATCGTTTCGTGCCCCATCCAGCTCAGATGATGGGTTGGGTCATCGAGCAGATGGATAAACGGCTGAACCGCGACGATGATGATGCCAAGACGCGGCGCATAAATGGTGTGTTCACAGTGGTTTTTCTCATTGCGTTGGCGGCTGGCATCGGCTGGGGACTGATCTATTTAACCAGCCAGATCCCCTATGGCTGGATCATTGAAGCGCTTATTCTGTCAACTATGTTTGCTGGACGCAGTCTCTACCAACATGTCGCCGCCGTCGCGAAAGCGCTGAAATCAGAAAACATCGTCGAAGCCCGTGAAGCCGCCGCGCAAATTGTCGGCCGCGAAACCGAGCATCTCGATCGGCATGGCGTTGCCCGGGCGGCGATCGAATCTCTATCCGAGAATTTTTCAGATGGTGTCTTGGCGCCGATTTTTTGGACCGCTCTTTTTGGCCTACCGGGCGCACTCGCTTATAAAGCGCTTAACACTGCCGACAGCATGCTCGGCCACAAAAATGAGCGTTATCTGTATTTCGGCTGGGCAGCGGCCCGCCTCGATGATGTCGCCAATTTTATTCCGGCCCGGCTTTCCGCATTGATCCTGTGTCTTGCCGCTTTAATCTGGGGTCGCTTTGAGGCAAGACGCTCCTGGCTCGCTATTCGCCACGATGCAAAAAAACAACTATCTGTTAATGCGGGCTATCCGGAGGCGGCGATGGCCGGGGCGCTAAATCTCAGATTAGCAGGGCCGCGTGAGTATGGCGATGAGAGTATCGAGGGCGAATGGATCGGCAGCGCCAATGAAGGCAGCACCGCCGATGCCACGCATGAAGATATTTCAAAAGGTTTGCTGCTCTATGTTAATGCATGCTTGCTCTCCGCCGCGGTAATTGTGTTTTTGACAGTTTGGCTGGCGCAAGGTTAATTAGTGGGATAATTCAAGGGTTAAGCTAACGGAACGGGGGAAATATTCAATGGAATGGTTAAAAGCAACAGGGATTGCCCTACTGATAATAATCATCGCGCTCGGATCCTACATTGGTGTCCGCCAATTCCTGATGAGTAGCGGCGAAGATGCCGCCAAGGCCCTCGCTCAGAAAAATGCTAAAATCTCTGCCGCTAAAGAACTACTTAAAAAATCATCTAATTCAAAAACAGACCCAGGCCTGCTCGCCGCCGTACAATTTTTGCGAAATGAAAATCTCCCCTTGGAATCTCTTAAATTTGGCTGCATTGATAAAAACGGCAAGCGGCATAGCGACAATTGCGCGGTACTTTCCAAGCTTGATCTAAGTTCTTCTGAAGAGAAAAAACCTGCCAAACTACCGGGCTCGAATTTATCGGGTGCGAATCTCACCGAATCAAATCTAAGCTGGGTCGATTTTAAAGGCGCTGATTTCAGAGCGGCAAATCTCTCAACTGCCCGGCTTTATCGAACAAGTTTTGAAAGCGCAAATCTCAGGGGGGCCAATCTCAATGGCGCGGACCTGCTCTATACCGAGCTCCTTAATGCAGATGTTAGCGGCGCAAATATGGCCGAGGTTAAAAACCTTCGACAACCTCGGCTGGACAGAGCGTGTCTCAGCAATCCCAAGCAGCCACCGTTAAATCTACCAAAGGGCCTGAAGCCACCGACCAAGAAATGCCGGTAACCAGAGTATGCTTCGAAGTTTAAAGCGATTTGCAAATAAATTATTAGCCTACCAACCACTCCCAGGCACGGTAAAAATCCGTCGCGCCATTGATGATAATATCAAAAATGGGCTGCCCTATTGTCCGGCTTATGAAGGCGATCTAATTTTTTCGATTATCCAAACAAATAAATATTGCCGATTCTTGGAGACTGGCTTTCACACCGGAAGTACGGCTCTATACATGGCAGCAGCAGGTTCGGAATTAAACGCGCAGACAACCTCAATCTGCCTTGATGATGATGAAGGCGTCGAGCGCGGCCTCAGGCTTTTGCAAAACGCCGGATATTCTGACCAGCACCGACTTATCCGCAAAAACAGCAATGTCGCACTACCCGAATTATTTTTGGCAGGTGAAAGTTTTGATTTTATCTTCATGGATGGCTGGAAGACTTTCGACCATCTGGCTTTTGAGATGTATTATTTCAACCAGTTGCTCGAAACCGGTGGCGTCATTTCTTTTGATGACAGCTACATGCCATCGGTTCGAAAGGCGATAAAAATTTTAACGCATTATTATGGTTATGAAGAAGTCGATTACGCGGCCCATAATCAAAACTTTCGTCTGCGCTTGTATCAAGTTATGACACGCCGCTCACCCTATCGTCCGTATCGTGCGTTGATAAAAAAACGCGATATCAAGGACCAATCCGCCTTTCGAGATTGGAATTTCTATCGCACTATTTAGTCATGAACCTTGGTTCCTCTCGATTAACCAGCTGCTGAGATGAGCCCATCAATATCCAAAGCTTCCTCAAAAGCTGCCGCCACAACATCAAGAGCTTCTTCAACTTGAAGGTCATAAGCGAGGCCTGAGCCTTTACGGGGGCGAACATAATCTAAGAAGGCATGGCGGAAGACATCGTCAGCGAACAGCCCGTGCAGATAGCAACCCATGATTTGACCATCTTTTGAGATCGCTCCGGCGGGCCTGCCGTCAATTGTGGCGAAAGGCTGATCACTATCGGGGCCGATGGTTTTACCGATGTGCATTTCGTAGCCGGTGAAAGATCCAAAATCCTGGCTGGATGTAGCTGCAACTTCGACCAAAGATTTATCACCGCCCATTTCGGTCGCAACACCCAGATGCCCAAGCCCCTCAATGGAGGCAATATCGCTCTCAGACTTCTCGGGGTCAGTGATGCCCTGGCCCAGCATCTGAAAGCCGGCGCAAATGCCGAACACTTTGCCACCGCGCCTGAGATGCGCCGCAATATCAATGTCCCAGCCCTGGCGCCTCAGATCTGCGAGGTCGGCTATGGTCGTTTTTGAGCCCGGCAAAATAATCAAATCAGCGTCCCCCGGCAAAGCATCGCCGCGGGGAATAAACTGTAAATCAATATCCGGCTCAGCAATCAGCGGATCAAAATCATCAAAGTTGGAAATATGCGCGAGTTTAGGCACCGCGATTTTGAGCGCACCTCCGCTGTTACCCGGCTTGGTATTCTCCAATGTGTGGGCATCTTCCTGTGGTAACTTGGCGGCTTCTGGCACATAGGGGATCACGCCAAAACATTTGAGCCCGGTTTTTTCACCGATAATCTCGATACCACTCTCGAACAAACTCACATCGCCGCGAAATTTATTGATAACGTAGCCGACTATAAGAGCGCGCTCTTCTGCTGGAAGCAATTCCCAAGTGCCAACCACACTAGCAATCACGCCGCCTCGGTCGATATCAGCAACCAGCATGACGGGCGTCTTGGTCGCGGTGGCAAAGCCCATATTGGCAATATCGTTTTCACGGAGATTGATCTCAGCCGCGCTGCCCGCCCCTTCGATTAGCACGATGTCGGCGTCCAATTTGAGCCGCCGGGCCGCCTCAACCACGACCGGCAATAGCTCAATTTTTTTGGCTTGATAATCACGGGCCGGATAATTGCCCTCGACTTTCCCCATCACCACCAATTGCGCGCCGACATCTGATTGCGGCTTGAGAAGCACTGGGTTCATATCGATATGGGGCGCAACACCGCACGCTTTCGCCTGCAAGGCCTGGGCACGGCCAATCTCACCGCCATCGGAAGTAACAGCTGCATTGTTCGACATATTTTGTGGTTTGAATGGCCTGACCGTCATCCCACGTTTGACCAAAGCACGACAGAGACCAGCAACTACCAGCGATTTGCCGACATCAGATCCAGTGCCTTGGAACATGAGGGAACTCATAGATTAAAACTCAATACCCGCTTGCGCTTTATAGCCATCGCGGAAATGGTGCTTCACTTCGGTCATCTCCGTAACGAGGTCCGCGACTTCGATCAGTTCGTCTTTGGCATTGCGGCCGGTGCAAATGACATGCTTATCGGCCGGCTTATTTTTTAAATAGTCCGCCACTTCGTTGATATCGATGTAATCATTTCTGAGCACGATGTTAATTTCATCAAGCAAAACCAAAGCAAGCTCAGGGTCTTCGATCATTTCTTTTGCCCGGGCCCAAGCTGCATTGGCAGCTTCGATATCACGCGCCCGGTTTTGGGTCTCCCAAGTGAAGCCCTCGCCCATCGCTGTGATGGTCACGAGATCGGGGAAAGCTTCGAGGACAACCCGCTCACCAGTCTCCCACTTACCTTTGACGAATTGCACGATGCCGACTTTTTTTCCGTGCCCGATACAGCGCGCAACGATACCCATCGCCGCTGTCGTCTTGCCTTTGCCTTTGCCGGTATGGACCACAAGCAAGCCGCCTTCTTTAGTTTTGGTGGCGAGAATTTTATCTTTGGCTGCTTTGTGTTTGCGGCGCTTTTCGTTGGCTTTGGCGTTAACCTCTTCTTCGCTTAGATCATTGTTCATACCACTTTCCTCTCAACTGACTGTCTTAATTGTTCTAATAGTCCCACTACACTGTTTGAGCGCGGGTGCCAAAAGCCCCGCTCGATCGCCTCATCAAACCGCTCTGCAATTTCCTGCAAAGCCGGGGCGTTATTTTCGGCAATAAAGTCGCGCACCCGCTCATCTTCCAGATACGCCTCAAACAATTGATCAAAGTGATGATCTTCGACCACTTTGGCTGTGGCGGCAAAAGCAAAGAGATAGTCAACCGTCGCGGCGATCTCAAACGCCCCTTTGTAGCCGTGGCGCATCACGCCTTCGATCCACTTCGGATTGGCGGCTCTCGCCCTAACAACACGGCCAATCTCCTCAGAGAGCGTGCGAATTTTTGGCGTCTCCGGGCGCGAGTGATCATTGTGATAGATCGTCGGTTGCTCGCCGGATAGTTCTCGTACGGCGGCGGTAATGCCGCCTTCAAATTGGTAGTAGTCATCACTGTCGAGCAAATCATGTTCGCGGTTGTCCTGGTTATGGACCACCACCTCTACGCCTTTGAGCCGGGCTTCGAACAGCCCGTTCTCCGCTTCCCCCTCGGCCCCATCGCCATAGGCATAGCCACCCCAGGCGACGTAAGCTTTGGACAAATCTTCATCTGTCTCCCAGCATTTCTCATCAATTAAGGTTTGCAGACCAGCGCCATAGGCCCCCGGTTTGGAGCCAAACACCCTAAAGCCTGCACGGCGGCTGGCCTCTTCGGCACTGGCACCCGCCGCCACGAAGGCTGCCCGGTCTTTTTGGGTCTGCGCGGCCAAGGGATTGTCGTATTCCGCCTCGTCCTGTTCACTAACAGCGCGCACCGCACTATCGAGCAAATCGACCTGCGTTGGAAAGGCGTCGCGGAAAAAACCTGAGATGCGAAACACCACATCGACACGGGGGCGGCCCAGCACGGTCAGCGGCATAACTTCAAAGCCGGTCACCCGATTGGCCTGTTTGTCCCATTGGGGCTGCACACCCATCAAGGCGAGGGCTTGCGCGATGTCATCACCGCCCGTCCGCATATTCGCCGTCCCCCAGGCACTCATCGCAATGCGCTTCGGATATTCACCATGTTCTTGAAAATGCCGCTCAATCAACAGTGTTGCCGATTTCCAACCCAAATTCCATGCCGCCGGTGTCGGCACGGCCCGCACATCGACAGAATAGAAATTGCGCCCCGTCGGCAAGACATCCAAGCGGCCGCGTGTTGGCGCTCCACTGCTCCCCGGCGCAATGAAGGAGCCGTTTAGTCCCTGCATCAGCCCGCTTAATTCCTGCTCACCGCAATCAGCGACAATTGGCCTGAGCTGACTTTGAATAAACTCCAGCACGATGCAGGTCGCTGTCCACGCTGGATCAACCACTGCCGTGCCGTTGACCAAATCCAGTGCCAGCAGTTCCAAGCGCTCAACCGTATCGCCGCTGCTGCGCCAGAGATCGCCATAGCTGGCCAACACATCCGGCTGCGTACCCTGCCACGCTTCAGCCATTTCACAATCGAGCGGGTCAAAATCGCCAAACCCGAGATCACTCGCCAAAGCGCGGATGAGAGAGGCATTTTCGCCCGCACCATCTTCCCGCTGCAATCTGGTAAGCGCGACCAACAAATCGGCTTCCTGATTGCCGGTCGGTGAGATGCCAAATATATGCAACCCGTCCCTGATCTGCATTTCTTTCAGCTCGCAGAGATAGTTATCAATTTTGGATAGAGCTTCGTTTTCATCATCCGACTGTTCGATACCGACATCTCGGTCAAGGCCAATGCGCTGGCTGAGCTCTAGAATTTCTTCGCCCAATATTTTAAGCCGCCTCGGATCCATGCCAGCTGCCTGATAATATTCATCAACCAATTGCTCGAGATCACGCAGCGGTCCATAGCTTTCAGCGCGGGTCAGCGGTGGGGTCAGGTGATCGATGATGATTGCTTGAGAGCGCCGCTTGGCTTGCGTGCCTTCGCCGGGATCATTGACGATAAAAGGATAAAGATGCGGTAGCGGACCTAATGCAATCTCTGGAAAACACGTCTCATCCAGCACCAGCGCCTTACCTGGCAACCATTCGAGATTACCATGCTTGCCAAAATGGATGATCGCATGAACATCAATCTCGCGTCTGAGCCAGGCATAGAAAGCGAGATAACTATGCGGCGGCACGAGGTCTGGATCGTGATAGGAAGATGTCGGATCAATATTGTAGCCCCGCGCCGGCTGGATTGCTAAGACGGCATTGCCGAAGCGATGGGCGGGCAGGATAAAGTTTTGGCCGGAGACAAATGGATCATCCTCCGGCGCGCCCCAACGCTCGGTAATGTCATCCTGAACTGATTGTGGGAGCCTTTGATAGAAATCAAGATAGGCCGTGATCGAGAACGCTTCACCGCCGCTTCGCTCACCGGCTGCATTGGTTGGACCGGCAAGCAGGTGATCCATTACAGCTTTACTGGTGGTGGGAGCGCCGGGGCCAAGGTCGTAGCCCGCCGCCGCCATGCGTTGGAAAGCCGCTCCGACCCCTGCCGGGGTATCAAGTCCGACCCCATTGCCGAGCCGACCGTCTTTGTTGGGATAATTCGCCACAACGATTGCGACGCGCCGGTCTTGTGCCTGGGTTTGGCGCAGCCTCGTCCAGGACGCTGCCAAATCAGCAACGAAATTGACGCGTGATGGCACCGGTTCATGCTTGATCACAGCCACCTCAGTCTTCTCGTCAAAGGCCTGAGATTTTTTGAATGAAATCGCCCGGGTGATCAGACGGCCATCAACTTCAGGCAGTGCGACATTCATGGCGAGGTCTTTTGGCGCCAGACCGCGCGCACCCTCTTGCCACTCATCGAAGGTGCCTCCCGACAATATAACTTGGAACACCGGACAATCAGCTGCGGAAAAAGGCGTCTCGGACATATCCTTACCGGGAGAGGAAACGGCGAAACCGGTACAATTTAAAATAACGTCGGGCCTGGTTTCGGCAAAAAGCGCTTTGACGATCTCCGCCGAAGTCGGATCCTTGAGACTGCCAACAAACAGTGGCAACGGATTGAGGCCTTTCGCTTTGAGACTTTCAATCAATGCATTTATCGGCTTGAGATCAGAGGTCTGCACCAAGGCGCGATAAAAGACAATGGCGGCCGCCGGTTGATCGGCAGACCATTGACCCTGAATTTGGGTGAGATCGGGAAAAGCGAGCCCGGGCCAATAGAGACCAGCCCGGACCAGCGGAACCGGCTCAACCCAGTCATTTTCTTTTCCAATAAGCGAAGACGCATAGGCTAAAAGATTTTGAATATTATCCGCGCCACTTTGTGCGCAATATTGCCAAATACGGTGACAGGCTTCGGGCCCGAGGGTTGATTGCGTGGTCAGTTCTGGATCCGGCGTATCGTCACCCGGCACCACGGCCAAAGGAATATCATGGGCGAGGCAGGTTTCGCGAATTTGCTCGATGCCGTAAGGCCAATAGCCCATACCACCCAGCAAGCGCACAATCACCAGCTTAGCTTGAGCGATGGTGTTCTCAACATAGACATCAACCGACATATTGTGGCTGAGCTGCATCAAATTGGCGAGACGGAGCGACGGGTAACCGCCGCCGGCATGCTGCTCGGCCAAAATCGCCAGATCACTGGCCGCGGCTGACAAAAAAACAATATCACCCGGCGACTGGCCGAGATCGACGGCTTCACTTCCGTCGTTTATCTCTCCAGGCTGGGTGACAAGCAGATGCATGAGCGTCTCTTATTTCAAAAGCCGGGCTTCAACTGCCGCACGGTCAAAACCTTGCAGGCCGATCACCACCAATTGGCTCGCTCGATTTTCGCCCGTTTCCCAAGGTCGGTCGTAATAGTGATCAACCCGTTCGCCGACACCTTGGATCACCAGCCGGGCGGGCTTGCCTTCAATTTCAGCAACCCCTTTGATCCTAAGTACACCCATTTCACCGAGCGCCAGTTTTACTCGCTCGACAATCAAAGCGGGCTCGAGCGCCGAGGCAACGTCTAAAGTGAACGTGTCAAAATCATCATGTTCGTGCTCTTCCTCATCATCATGACAAGAAGGGCGTTGATCGACGTCGTCTTCCACCGCTGCAGCGAGGCCAAGGATGATACCGGGGTCCAACCGCCCATGCACGGCGGGAATTGCTTCCACCGACGTGCGCGCCTCGCCATTGATCAAAGCCAGCACATCGTTCAGGTCTGAGCCGTCCAACATGTCGGATTTATTGACGATCACCATATCGGCACAGGCCAATTGATCACCAAAGACTTCTTCCAACGGATTTTCATGATCGAGGGTCGGATCCGCTTCACGCTGTTTTTTGATCAGCTCAGGATCATCGGCAAACAAACCTGCTTTGACGGCAGGGCCATCGACCACCGTGATGACGCCATCCACCGTTGTTCGAGAGCGTACTTCCGGCCACTGAAACGCTTTGACCAGAGGTTTGGGAAGTGCCAGACCGGAGGTCTCGATCACGATATGATCGGGGCGGTCTTCACGGTCCAGCAATATCTCTAGCGTTGGGATAAAATCATCGGCGACCGTGCAGCAAATGCAGCCATTGGTCAGCTCCAAGACATCGTCTTCGGTGCAAGTCTCATCGCCGCAGCCTTTGAGGATATCTCCGTCAATACCGAGATCGCCAAACTCGTTAATGATGAGGGCGAGCTTTTTGCCATTGGCATTTTCCAACATGTGGCGGATCAAGCTGGTTTTTCCGGCCCCTAAAAAGCCGGTGATCACGGTGACAGGTGTTTTTGCAGCAAGTGACATTTATAAATTCCTTATTTTAATCTTCACTTTATTTTTTGGGGGATGCCGGCTGTCACGAAGACAACGCTTGCCGACACTGCCGCTATTTTTTGGTTCATAAGACCGGCGTAATCGATAAACTGCCGGGCCAACGCATTGTCTGGAATAATGCCCTGGCCAACCTCGTTTGAGACGAACACCACCGGAAAATCAAGCTGTTCTCGCGCGGCGCAGAGACTGTCGATCTCGGCGGCAATATTTTTATCTAAGGCCATTAAATTGGACAGCCATAGTGTCAAACAATCGACCAGGGCTGGCTTGCCGTGCCCGTTCAAGGCCAGCAGCGTCTGCGCCAGCAATATCGGCTCTTCGACGGTTTGCCATTGATCACCGCGGCGCGCCTGATGGGCCCCAATCCGGGCGGTCATCTCATCATCTAGCGGCTCGGAAGTGGCAACATAGAAGCCGCCGCCAGCCTGCTCAATAACGCTTTCAGCATAGGCGCTTTTGCCCGAGCGCTGGCCGCCGAGCACGAGAGAAAATCCAGCTTTTTGAAGGTCTATCAATTCGCTCATGATAAACGTCTTCCTCCTCCCCGAGGATATTGTTACACGCATTATGCCGCAGAAGAGGTCTCCTGGCTGGGGCTTATGACCGGCTCCGACCTTCCCGATTAAACTTCAGTGGTCGATCTAAAAAATTGGAGCCAATCTGTCCGTCACAGTTGCGGGGGCAGCACCGGATTTACACCGACTTCCCTGTTCCCACGGCAGAAGGCACGCTATCATTTAGGGGATTGGAAGGCAAAGCAAATTCAGCATCCAAATTGGCGGCAAATTAGCGATTAATGCCGTGCACGCACCATTCTCTGAGGTCACCATCCGGGATATTCTCAATCTCGGTCAGCGATAAATTATCGAGCTGAAACGCGAGTGCTGATTTGGCAAATAAATTAAGCGCCATTGCCAAGGCGGTGCGGATGGTGCCGGCATGAGTCACGGCAATGATATTTTTGCCCTGATACTCCAATGACAGCTCGGCGATCGTATCCGACACCCGATCCATCATATGAATAAAGCTCTCACCGCCGGGCGGGGCTTGGGTGGCGAAATTTTGCCAGAAGGCTATGGCGTGATCATCTCTAAGATCATCCCAGTTTTTACCGTTCCACTCACCGAAATCCTGCTCCATCAGACCCGGCACAGCGCGGCAATTTGAGCCACCCAGCGCTTCGGCGGTCTGAACAGCTCTCGGCAAGCCGCTGGTCAACCAAATGGCGTCTTCGGGTAAGGATTTGCGCCGGGCCGCAAGGGCCGCCTGATCCGAAAGGTCGGCGTCAACATCGTCCTGGCCGTGAATTATGCCCGGCGTTCCGGCAGAGGGTGCATGACGCACCCACCACCAATGGGTATTGCTCATTCGAGACCCACCATCAATATGGCGAGCAATATCGTGGTCTCGGTAATTTGCTGAGTGGCACCTAATACATCGCCGGTCTGCCCACCCAAGCGGGTCGCAACGAAATAAACGAAGAGACCGGCCGCCAAAACGGCGAGACCGAGCGCCACAATACTGGTCCGAAAGCCCAATAAAAACAGCAAAAAGGCAATGCCGATCAACAAAGCGGTAATGGCCCGGTCAAAGCTCGGCTTTCCGGCCCCGGCGCTCAGACCATCTTCACGTGCGAGCGGAATGTAATGCATGATGGCAGGTAGTGCGGCGCGGGAAGCGGCAGCTGCCGCGACAAGTGCTAATAAAACAGCATCAACCCCGACTTCGGTAATTTCCGTCAATGCTGCCCAGCGCAGGCCAAAGCTGAACAGCAAAGCCATTACACCGTAGCTGCCGATTTGGCTGTCCCGCATAATTGAGAGCTTTTGCTCTCGCGTGATGCCGCCGCCTAGACCATCGCAGGTATCGGCCAAACCATCTTCATGCAGCGCACCAGTCACCAGGGTCATGGCCAACAAAGCCAACAGCGCCAATATGGCAGAAGGAAAATCAAA
>Ga0233429_1003843_pt1 | contig 13776 bp, 8 predicted proteins | sample SI_118_April2016_3_FD_179879 | JGI IMG/M metagenome (GOLD analysis project Ga0233429, IMG submission 179879) | Seawater microbial communities from Saanich Inlet, British Columbia, Canada - SI_118_April2016_135_MG | ecosystem: Environmental > Aquatic > Marine > Inlet | place: Canada: British... | reverse complement strand
TCACACACGTTATCCGAATCGGAGTGTCTTCAACTACACGGTTCACGGCACGCTGTTGGAGATACGGCGACGATGGGGGTACGACCTGACGGGCTTCGCCCAAGTGGATATTCAGCGCTATGTGGGTAGCGCGACGCCATCGGAACTCGTCGCCTCGCCAAGAGACGGCCAACGATATGGTCTTCGCCTGGGGGGCGACGGTCTGTTTGCCGGACGTCATTCACTCAGCATCATCTACACCTTTCAGTCCGACGAAGCCGATCTGGGGGTAAAACGAATCGGCGATCCCGATAACCCGGAGAGTACGCAGGATATCGAAGCGGAGTTCGATCTCGACAAACACAAGGTTGCCATCCACTATGGCGTGCCATTGTCGAAGCGTTGGCTGTTTTCGAACTATACCGAATGGATCAAGAAGAATTTCGACAACGAAATCGACGTGGCAGATCCCTTCAGAGGCCGACGTGACACGTTGCTCCTGTCGACCTTGCACCTACGCTACAAGCTCAACTCCACCTGGTCGGTGAAGCTGCGATATCTCTATCGCAGCAACGATGCCAATATCGCGCGCTCTGACTACACGGCTCACCTGATTTCCATCGGGCTGCACTGGCAGCGTTGACTGAGGTTTCTCGCTGGGACTGATGGAATGTCAGCGGCCGCTGGATTTCGAGCGCTCGCCTCCCATCCACAACCCCTCTGCCACTGTATCTCAGCAGCCATTTGAGGGGCGTATCAGGATGGCACGGTCCTTGCAATTCTGTGGATCATCGGACCATCCAATCGTTGCCAGGAGGGCCTTGTGACTGCCTCTCGAAATCTACTCTTCGTGTTATCTCTGTCGGCGTCCATGCTGGGGAACCTGAGCACCGTGGGGCCCCTGAGCGCTGCAGTACCCACGGATGGTTTTGCGCTGCTTGCCCCTGCACCGATGCGTGGTGGAGAGTTTGCCTACACACAACACCACGAGTTCGAGTTCAGCCACATTGAAGGATCCGTGCAGGGATGGAGTTCTTCCTTTGCTTACGGTCTTCCTGTAGGCGAGTTGTCCTTCACGGGAATCGTTGCTACCGAGACGGGAGGCATCTCCTTTGATGCGGTGGAGGCGGATCTTCGCCTTCGGCTCGATTTCAACGGGGCGATCCCTTTTCACCCACACTTGCGCATCGGCGTCTCTCGTGAGAATCGAACGAAGAGTCCCGATGATGCGCACCTCGGGCTGCAATTGCATCACTCCTTTCGACGTCACTGGCATGGCGCCGTGCACCTGGCCTACGAAGGCGCGACCGATGGGAGTCGATCATACTTGCTGTTGGCAGGTCTGCGACGACAGCGAATCACACCGGCCCTGGGCGCCGGTTTTGAAGTGAAGAGTGAGATCACCCGACACAGTCCGGTGAAAGAACGACCACAAATCCTGATCGGCCCCAGCCTGGCTTGGCGTCTGAGTGACCAAACCGAGTTGCGTGTCAACTCGCTCTTCGGTTTCGGCGGTGGCAACGAGACCAATGTTGTCTACCTCTTTAGGCCATGATCTGTTGAGAAGGCTGGGACATATCTCTTGCGCCACGACGATAGCGCTGGTTACAGTTACAGAGAAATGATGACCAACCTGACGAACTCACACTTCCTGATCCTGGCTCCTTGCGCGACAGCGCAGGCGGCTGCGGCGACCAATGCCGCGGCGGCGGTGCCAAACTATACGGTAGCGGGGGTGTCCAACTCAGGTAGGTAGAACGAGAGAATTCCAGGACCTTGATCAAGCCCGCTGCCGTGTACTCACGGTGGCGGGCTTTTTCTATTTCAGGAGCACAGAGGGATGAGTGAGGATCGAGTAACAAGCCACGAACTGCGAGAGAAATTCATCACCTTCTTCGAGGGGAGAGGACATTCCAGGATTGGCGCTACCTCCATGGTGCCGGAGCACGATCCCAGTGCCTTGTTCATCAGTGCTGGGATGCAGCCGCTTGTGCCGTACCTGCTTGGTCAGCCACATCCTGCGGGCACCCGCCTGGTGAACACACAACGCTGCTTCCGCACGACGGACATCGAACTCGTGGGCAATTCCACGCACCTGACACTGGTCGAGATGTTGGGCAACTGGTCGCTCGGTGACTATGGCCGGGAGGATATGATTCCATGGAGCTGGACCTTTCTGACTCACGAGCAGTGGCTTGGTATCGATCCTCTCCGCCTCTTCGTCACTGTGTTCTCCGGCGATGGCGAAGTTCCCGCGGATCGAGATTCCTCGCGGCTCTGGCAGGAACAGTTTCGTACCGCCGGGATCGATGCACTGGAAGGGCAGCGGATCTTTCCTCTGGGACGAGAAGACAACTGGTGGGGTCCCGTCGGGCGCACGGGGCCGTGTGGGCCTGATTCCGAGATGTTCTACGACACCGTTCTGGCACCGTGCAGCTCTGGGTGCAGGCCAGGATGTGGCTGCGGCAAATACGTGGAGATCTGGAACGATGTGTTTATGGAGTACGAACGGCGAGAGGACGGGAGCACGGTGCCTCTTCAGGCGTCCAACATCGACACGGGAATGGGTCTCATCAGAACTCTGGCGGCCCTGAATGGTCTGAAGTCGATCTACGAGACCGATGTGCTGCGGCCGGTGGGCAAGGCAGTCCGTGAAGCCTGTGGGCAAGAGCTGCCCACGGGGGAGGCTTCGGATGGTGAACTGCTCGTGTCGCAACGGATTGTCACTGACCATGTCGTGTCGGCGGTCCACTTGATCGCCGATGGTGTGCAACCCTCGAATGTCGAACAGGGCTACGTGTTGCGTCGGTTGATCCGTCGCGCTCTCATGCACCTGCGGAAACTCGGTGCCAGGGAGAGCGTATGGGATGACCTGGTGGTCTCCGTGCGACAGGGCTTTGGCGGTGCCTATCCTACGATCGATGAAAGCCCTGCTGACATTGTAGAGGTCTTGTCCGCGGAAACCGAGCAGTTCAGCCGAACCCTCGATACTGGACTACGACGCCTTCGACAGGTCCTACAGTCTGATAGTGTGACAGCGTCGGGGCAACTCGGCGGCGACGTTGCTTTCGATCTGTTCGCCACGTTTGGCTTCCCCCTCGAGATGACGCGTGACCTGGCTGTCGAGTCGGGTGTCACCGTCGACGAGAAGGGATTCGACGAGCACTTCGCGCGCCACCAGGAGTTATCCCGTCAGGGCGGGCAGCAACGCTTCGCCGGTGGGCTCGCCGATCACTCAGAGTCTACGACGCGGTATCACACGGCCACGCATCTGCTGCACGCCGCGCTTCGAGAGATACTGGGTGACCACGTGGTGCAGCGCGGGAGCAACGTGACACCGGAAAGACTACGCTTCGATTTTCTTCACCCTGCCAAGGTGGGAGCGGAGGAGCTCGAGCAGGTAGAGAGGCTCGTGAACGGAGCGATCGAGGGCGACTATCCTGTGGTGTGGGCGGAGATGGCGCCAGAGGAGGCGATGGCCACTGGTTCACTCGGCCTCTTCCAGGAGCGTTATGGCGAGCGCGTTCGTGTCTACGCCGTGGGTGATCTGCAAGGTCACCCACGGGCACGGGAGGACGCAGCCACCTTCAGCAAAGAGATCTGCGGCGGACCTCACGTCGATCGGACGGGCGAACTCGGGCGGTTCCGCATCGTGAAGGAGCAATCGGCGAGCAGTGGTGTGCGGCGGATTCGAGCTGTGCTTGAGTGAAGCGAGCGAGGGTGTATGAGAGCCCAGGCAGATACTATGTCCGAAGGCATGTCCGGCTGTCGTTGACAGGGTCCCTCATCCAGGCGCATCCTGGCGGTCGACAACACACTCATGGAGAGGATCTACCCAATGAAGGATGCCCTCCTGGTCATCGACGTCCAGTTGGCCAGTTTTCCGCCGTTTCCGCCTGCACACGAGATCGAGGATCTCCTGTCTACGATGGTCGGACTGGTTTCGAAGACCCGCGAGCAAGGGGTGCCGGTGTTCTTCATCCAGCACTGTGGTGGGTGTGACGATCCCGACGAACCGGGGACTCCGGGTCACCCCATCCATCCGAGTCTGGTGGACGAGGGGGCGCTCATCGTGCAGAAAGCGACGCCTGATTCGTTCCAGGACACTTCGCTGCACGACCAACTTCAGGAGATGGCCATCGAACGACTGACTATCTGTGGGATCCAGACTGAGTACTGTGTCGATACCACGACACGTCGAGCGAACAGCTTGGGGTATCAGGTGCGGCTGGTGTCTGATGGTCACTCTACTTGGGACGGTGAGCCACTCTCTGCGAGCCAGAAGATCGAGTATCACAACCAGGTGCTGGGGGGCTACTTCGCGGAGCTTGTCGAGGCAGAAGCGGTTCAGTATTCCTGAGACCGGATTCCAACGCACCCATTTCTCGACTACGCGCCAATCTTTTGCCATACTTCGCGGCGGCAAGCATCATCTCTGATCCGGATGGGTGTGCACCTTGAGCGAAATCGCAAAAACAGTAATAATGGAATTCTCGGAGGCCGAGATGGCGACGTGGCGAGAGCGTGGCTGGATTATCCTGGAAGCCGCCGTGCCCCCTGAGCAGTGCGCTCTGCTCGTCGACGCCATCTTCCGGCAGCTGCGCCAAGACCCCGACGACTCCGCTACGTGGTACCCGCGCGAATACCCGCAGCCCCACGGTCGGTCCGACCACCATGATGGCTTTTTGACCTTCGACCCCACGCCCGAGTTTGCGGCCACCCGGGCGCTGCAGTGGCAGATCTGCCAGAAGGAGCGGATATACCGCGCGCACGCGCAGCTACTTGGGGAGCATCGTCTGAGAATGGGGATGCAGGTGGGGCGAGCTTACATGAAGCCGCCATACATCGGCGGCGATACGCTCGGGGTGGAGATGAGCGGACCGCTGGAGCTGCCAGATGAGAAGATCTTTCACCGGCGTGGAGGGGACATCAAGCTGCCGGGCGGGGAGATGGCCCTACATTTTGACACGAGCTTGGACGACATCCGCCGAGGGGTCATCAGCGGTGGGAACCTACTGCAGGGTAACATCTCGCTCACCGACACCCCCGGTGATGCGGGCGGCACCTGCCTGCTGCCCGGATTCCACCACGAGCTTCTTGAGTGGGTGCAGCGCTTCCCTCCTTTGGATCCGGAGGCGGACAGCTGGGCGACCGACGGCAGCAAAGGCGGCTGGCCTGGGCGGAACGCGAACACGGCCTGGCCGCACGCGTTCGATGCCGAAGGGATGCCGCTGCCACTGCCGCAGCTGGACCGGCTGCGCGAGGAGCGCATCGCAGCGGGACGAGTGAAGCCGGATTGGGTTGGCAACCTCAATCATCCTGACCTGGCGGCGTTCCAGCACCGGATACGCTCCATCCCAACCAAGTGTGGCGACCTGCTGATTTGGCATCGCGGGTGCCCGCACGGTAACGGCTACAATCTGACGAAGCAGCCGCGCATGGCGCAGTTTGTGGATTTTTCCGTGCTGGGCGAGGGGCAGCCGACGGAAGAAGAAATTGCGGCGAGGACCAAAGTGTGGGAGGAGGTAGGGGCGCCGCCAATGAGCGACCTGAATCGAAAGGTCGCTGGGCTCGAGCCTTGGGGTGATTGACACCGCGAGGGGTATGTCGGGCTGGTACGTAGCCAGAATTGGGGTCATCACAGGGTGTGACAGGGGAATGAGGGATGATGCGCGAGAGCTGGTCGGCCTGTTTGCGCGCGTCTTCCACTCCGCTCGCTGATCGAGTTTCATCTGCCCGACTCTGGCGGGTGTCGTGTCCGCCGCGTCGTCGGCACTGGACAAAGTGCCGCGGATGTTCGGTATTTCCTCGATACCTCTGCCTCAATTCCACGGCATTCCCTGCGCCGACGGTTCAAGTTGGCGCATCCACTTCTGAAGAGAGATACAAGCAATGGCAACGACCACGGAGAAGCCCCGAACAAAGACGCAGATCTTCGACGAGATCGCCACAGCCACCGACCTGACACGCAGCCAGGTGGCGGCCGTCTTCACGGCGATGTCAGATCTGATGGCGAACGATCTGGGCAGCAAGGGGCCAGGCGAGTTTGCGGTGCCCGGTCTCATGAAGATCCTTCGCGTGAGCAAGCCCGCTCGTCCGGCAAAAACGGGCGTCCCTAACCCGTTCCGTCCGGGTGAGTTGATGGACGTGGCGGCCAAGCCGGCATCGAGTGTCGTCAAGGTCCGGCCCCTGAAGGCACTCAAGGACATGGTGTAGCAGTTTGACGCGTGGCTGAGCGCCGCTGAGCGGCCGGCCACTGCAGCGCTACCAGAACTCATGAGTTTGGACCGTCGGGCCCGTTGGGCTCGGCGGTCCAAGTCATTTCCGCGGAGCAAGTCACACTGCATGGCGGCCGGCGTTGAAGTCAGAGAAAGCCTTGAGATACACGTGGCGTCAGTTCTCCTTGGTCGCGACGACGACCAGGACATTGTCCCAGCGTTCGCCGAGATCGGAGGTGAAGCAGGTGTGTGGAGATGCGAATCCCGACTTGACGCACAACTGGGCAACTTCGCTACGGCTGAAGAAGTGCCAATAGCGTGTGTCGCTGTACTTCCGCAGAGCGGGAGGCGTGCGTAGCTCTCTTCAATCTGCTGGGAGAGAATTGCAATCTCATCTCTGCGGTCAGCCATGGTCTTCCTCACGATTCGCGTTCGGAGTAAGAGTCCGAAAGCAGGGGCAGATCGGGCCTTGGTTTCTCGCAACTGCTTGGGGGCAACCTGTAGGCACTGAATGGCGGGCATTTCTGCCACGAGGACCCATCCAATCGACCCGCTACGAAAAAGCTAACGCGGAGACCTGTTCATCTGCCTCTGATCTGTCGCTTGATCTCACCCCATGGTTTTGCCTCGATCACTGATTCGACCTGGTAATCTGGAACCCATGACGTAGCTCGCAGATAGGACATGTTACCCGTATCAAACCAGATGGCGTCGCCCCCTCCAGTGGGAACGATGCCAATCGCCGTGTCCTGCGGTGTCATGCCTGCCGTTGAGACGGCGATCCACTGACCGTCCGGCGAACTCAGGGGTACCCCGCGAACGGATGCCATCTTTTCGATGACATCGCTGGGCGCATCCAAGGTGTAGAGGCCGTCCAAGTGGAAGAACACCAGATTCAGCCCACTGCCCATCCAGGAAGGAGTCCAGTAGGAGCCCTGCCGAGTCGGCATGAGGTCCCGAAGGTTGCTGCCGTCAGGGCTCACCGTCCAAAGGTGCGGCTTGGCGTGTTCCGTCTGGGCTCGGTGAAACGCGATCAGGGGGAGTGACGGATGCCATGCCGGCTCGTAGTTGAACTGATCGGAAACAATCGTCCGGACGCTGCCTGTGAGCCGATCCACGATGCGGATCACGGCATTGCCCGCAAGCCTCTGGCTGAAGGCGATCTCTGTTTCATCTGGAGACCAGCTGTATTTGTTCCCTAGCCCAGAGAACAATCTCTCCACCTGGCCGAGACGCCGATCGTAAATGAAGGTGCCATCTTCGTTCTCGGTGTCGGCTCTGAAGACGGCTCGATAGATGACGAAGCGGCCCGAAGGAGACCAGACGCCACCGGCAAATGTGACGCTTTCAGGATGATGGGGAAGGAGGACGTCCTGCGCGAAGTCTTTGATCTCCCCTGTCTCAATGTCGATCGTACTTATCGTGCGAGCGTAGTTAGGCCGAGTCTGGCTCAGAGAGCCGAAGGCCAGTTTGAGTCCGGCAGATGCCGGACAAGGAAGGATCGCCAGAGCCACAAGAAGGATGGTGGCTGTTTTCCAGTTCATCTGCCGGCGTGTCCGACTGCGGATAGATTTCAAGTTGAATCCAGTCTCGCGAAAAGGAGATATGCTTCAACATACTGACTAATGGTCCACGAAGTGGTCAGTAACCATACGGACCTCTGCATCGCGATTGGCGTTTCTCCTAGAATATGTCGAACTACAAGTCGACGACCGGAATCTTATGCGGAGGGCGCATAAACTCGCTCACATTAGGGTTGTGGAGTGCACGTCAGTTGTGTTCCGTACGAGGTGGCTGAATCCAGCCCCGATAGGGATGAGAGAAGGAGGGAAGCGATGGCTAGTCGAATATCCATCGTGTTGGCACTTGCCTTGAGTGTCAGCACTGGATCGGGGGCCGCCCCCGATGGCAAGGCTGACCGCCGAGCGGCGCGCTCCGCTGCACGGCACCAATTGGCGGGTGGAAGCCCCCCACCGACTCGTCTGACTCGCACAGCTCCTACAGTGCCGCACGCGCGGGCCATCCCGCGCGCCAAGATTGCTGGTACTCTCACGCCTTCAGGAACAGGAGTAGGGCAGGTGCTGGGGCGCCAGGGCCGGCAAGCTGACCAAGGGGTGCCTGCAGCGTGGCGTGTAAGATGGCGCAAGAACGGAACGCCCAGCTTCATCCGCAGCAGACCACCCAGTGGCAAGTCTGTACCCCTTCCTTCAGATAAGAAACCTCGGCAGCGGGCAATAGACGCCCTGGGAAGGAACGGTCAGGTCTTTCGTCTTGCGAGTCCGGAACGCGAACTGGCTCATGTTGCCACCGTCGAGGACGACCTCGGGAACCATCATGTTGTCTTCCGTAGGGAGATCGACGGCATTCCTGTGTGGGGCGAGGGGGCGGTGGTGCATCTCGATGGGTCCGGATGGATGTACGCATTCAATGGGCTCTACCACGCGACCGTCGAGCCCGCGCCTGCTGCGCCGACAGTGGGCTCAGAGGATGCGGTGGAACGAGCGGAGGTTCACCTCCTAACACAGGGCACCTATGCTCAACCGCTGGGCCCAAGAGAGCAGCTACTTCTTGGTTACACGGGACCCACGACCCAGCTCTGCTACTGGGCCACCGACGAGTCGGGTACTTTGGTCCTGGCGTGGCACGTCGAGATTCGCCCCAACTTCCGGGACGACTACCACTACTTCATCGATGCCACTTCCGGCGAGGTACTAGACTGGCACAATGCCTCTGCCTCAGAGGGGCCGGTGACGGCGACAGGTCTGGACCTGCATGGTGATGTCCGGACACTGAACGTATGGGACGCGGATGACGCTTATGTCATGCTTGATGGTTCCCGACCCTCCTTTGCGTCCTCTCAACCCGATCCACTTTGGTCACCTGTTGGTGGGCTGCTGACCGTCAGCGCACGTGGCCAGGATCTGGACAAGGGCATCTCCCAGATATGGTCGGAGAACAACGTGTGGACGGACCCGAGCGCCGTGTCAGCCCATTCAAACATGGGACAGGTCTTCGAGTATTTCCTGGACACCCACGGGCGCCTTGGTATCGACGGAGAAGGGGGACGGATGATCTCTGTCGTCCACGTCACTGCAGATGGGCGTCCCATGGACAACGCATACTGGAATGGGATCGTCATCGCGTATGGAGACGGTGACGAGTCTTTCTCCCCGCTTGCGGGCGCACTGGACATTGCGGCGCATGAGTTCACCCATGGGATGATCCAGCACACCGTGAATCTCGAGTATAGGGGCCAGTCCGGGGCGCTGAACGAATCTTTCGCTGACGTGTTCGCTGCCATGGTAGATCGCGAGGACTGGCTGATCGGTGAAGATGCTGTCTTGGATGGGGTCTATCCATCTGGCGCACTGCGAGACATGTCGTCTCCTCACAACAATGGGGTCACATCCGATCACTACTGGCAGCCAGAACACATGGACGAGTACCTGGACCTGCCTGATTCCATTGACAATGGTGGCGTGCACATAAACAGCGGGATCCCCAATCGTGCCTGCTACCTTCTAGCGCAAGCGATTGGGCGGCCGAAGACAGAACAGATCTACTACAGGGTCCTAGACGCTCGGTATCTGAACAGCCGCTCGAACTTCGATGACATGCGGCTAGCAGCCGAGCAGTCCGCCAGAGACTTGTTTGGCGATAGGTCGGACGAGCTGCTAGCGGTCGCTTCGGCCTTCGAGGCAGTGGGCGTCACCGGGGGCACTGTCTACAAGCCGCCAGCGCCCGTAGCGCCTAACGAGGGAGAGGAGTTGCTGGTGTTCGTCAATGCCGCTGAGGACGACTCGAGTCTCTATGTAGTGAGATCCGTCTGGGACTCAGATGATGACATCCGACAATTGACGCCAACCCAAGTCCTGCGGACAAGTGCGAGGCCGGTGGCAGTCTCATCGGATGGGTCCTACCTGCTTTTCGTAGATAGCGAGAGCAACCTGAGAGTGATCAACGCCGACGGAACGGGCGAAGAGGTCATCGACGACTATGGTGACTGGTGGTCGATCTCCCTTTCCCCGGACGGTCGGCAACTAGCGTCTACGTCGAACACCGAGGACGGGGCGATCTGGATTCTCGACTTGGTGAATGCGGACGGCTTCGAGGAGATCGCCCTCTATGAGCCGACGACGCAATCCGACGTCAGCACTCAAGCAGTGCTCTTTGCGGATGCTTTGGACTGGGATACAGAGGGCGAGTACCTGATATACGACGCCCTCAATGCCATTCCTCAGGCCGCGGGAGACGCCTTGACCTACTGGACGGTGAACCTCGTCCAGCCTGAGTCGAAGAGCATCCTCCCACTCTTCCCGCCATTTCCGGCGGGCTACCATCTGGGGAATCCTTCCTTCGGGAATACGACGAGCCGCTATGTCGCCTTCGACTTCTACAGTGAGGAGTCCGGAAGCAACGAGATCTGGGTGTACGATCTCGTCTCAGGCGGCGGAGGACTGATCGCATATACGAGCAACTTTAGCAACCCGGCGTTCTCACCCGATGACACGGAACTGGCGTACACCTATCAGGCAGACGACGGGTCCCACAATATTGCCCGGATCTCCCTGGACCTCGAACACCTGTCTGCCAACGGCGACCCATGGGGATTCGTAGGCGAAGCGAGCTCGGCAACATGGATGCATGTGCCGACGTCTTCTACGGTGTCGGCACCGATCGCGTCCTTCGACCTGTCCACGACCACGGGGGACGTGCCGCTTGTTGTGTCCTTCACGGATCGGTCCACCGGAGGAATCGAGCAGCATGCCTGGGACTTCGGTGATGGGACAACCAGCGGCAGCCCAAACCCAACTCACACCTATCGCTCGCCGGGCACTTATACAGTGACACTGACCGTCACGAATTCGGGCGGCAGCAGTACGAAGTCAGCGACGATCACCGCCTCGGCACCGCCGGTTGCGTTGGACACGAGACTCCGCTCCAATGGGAGGTTTCCCTGGGAGGATGGCCTGGGTGCCAATGTCTATGAGTTCGACACATGGCGGCTGCTGACCTGGGCAGACGATTCCTCTGGCGGAGGAACCGTCACCGGTGAGTACATCGGGGAGTGGTCCAACGAAGGGCTCGTGCCGGTAGTGGTGTCGTATCATGTCCGCTTCTTCGGAGAATCGCAGCAGGAGATAGGCCGCTACGTCGATGAAGCGTCGACCTTTACGTTGCAGCCGGGAGAGACGAGGCAGATCACCACCAGGTTCAGCGTGCCACTGGCGAGCGTGGAAGAGGCAAACAGCATCGCCTCCATGGCTGTATTTGCGGGTTTCACAGAGGGGGTCTCCACAGCTCGACTCCTGGTCCGGGCAATCATCTCCGGTCGAGAGTACGTGTCATCGACGGAGGTCTCCGTCAATCGCCGGGTCAACTTCCAGGTGCTGCGCTACACCCGACCGAATCTCAGCGATACAACGGAAGTATTCGGCTTCACGATGACGATTCCGCCATCTCTTGGCTCCGCCACGGGTGCCACCGGGTTTCGCGTGGGAACCGTCGCCGGCGTTGTCGAAACTGTCACCATCGAATACGAGGGGCTGAGGGGTGAGTTCGCTTTCACGACCGTCCCCGCAAAGGTCATCGACCACATTGTGATTGAACCGTCTGAAGTCACTCTTGCTCCTGGCGAGAGGGTGGATTTCCGTGCAATCGCCGTGGATCGATACGGCAACTCCTATCCGGCAAAGGGGACCGTTCTGTGGGCCGTGTTGCCATCGGAGATGGGGTCCGTCGTGGAACGGAGCGGCAGGTTCACAGCGGGAGACTGGTCTGGCGAAGGGTATGTGGTAGCGTTCGCCGTCCACGGTCTGGAATTCGGAAACACCGAAACGTCCGTTCAGGGCTCAGGAAAGGTGACGATCAGTACGCCTCTCCCTACGGAGTTTGCCCTGCATCAAAACCACCCCAATCCCTTCAACCCGGGGACGCAGATCCGCTTCGATACTCCCCGCGAGTCTATGGTCCGTCTGGATATCTACAACATGGCTGGACAGTGGATCACGCGGCTGGTGGAGGAAGCCCTTGATGCTGGCCAGCACACCGTGATGTGGTCTCCGGCAGGGCTGCCCTCAGGAGTCTATATCTACCGGCTCCATGCAGACGAATACGTCGAGATCCAGAAGATGTTGCTGGTCAGGTAGTGACGCCTAAACCACCAAGCATAGATTCCTACAACAACTATTAGGTATACAACTACGCCCCACCAGCTGTGATGAGCTACGCTATGTTCGATGGCACAATGTCGAGGCCGAGATGCGAAGGGGAAGCCTGCCCTCAAGGAACGTGAAGAGTCAGCCGTTGTCGGACTAAGACAACGACGGCACACCAGCAACGGTGAAGTTCTCCTCAGGTCGAGGGCACCAAACTCAGCGAGCCTGCAAGATTCGCCTCCACGTCAGTACGATCCATCAGCAGCGGATGGTATTCATCTCGCACCCACAACTCGGACTGCCTGCGGTAGTTGGGGCTGGCCACATGACCCGACTGGCCACCGGCAGCGGTTGCCATGGCACGGCCCGGGTTGGCCAGGTCGACGACGAGTCGATAGGTCGACAGGCCCGTCACAACAAAGGGTCTGGCCGTACTGACACCGGCGGCACGCACGGTGCCGGTGCCGCCCGAGGTCTCGAAAGGGCCGATGTCGAGCAGCTTTGCCAACGCTGGCTGCATGTCGGTGACCGGATGCTGAAATAGCACGGTGTGCAGCCGGCCCCAGCGCCACTGCGAGCGTCGCGAGCCCACGTGCTCGCGCAACCAGGACCGCGTGTCACCCAATGCGGCAAGGACCTGCTGCTGTGGATCGGTGCCGGCAGGGCACCAGTCGGAGTCATCACCGAGCAGGATGCTCGCAGCCACGGCGCCGGCTTTACCGGCAACAAGGCGAGCGGCACGCGGTGGAAAGCGCATCAGGGCGACGCGCAACAGCCACTGCTCCCAGAAGACGGTGAACACCGTCGGGGCAGACGTGTCCATGGTAAAGGCACCGTCCCAATCCTGCAGGATTTCACCGAGGGCCCGGATGGAGCGGTTCGGGCCGGACAGGGCGATGTGCGCGATCATCGGTGCCAGCACCTGGGCCCGGCCGAGCACGACATCCGCGTGCATGACACCGACGCTGTCGATGTCGTGCAGCTGGCGGGTTTCGATGCGGGCGCGGATCTGGCGGGCGCGGTAGCCATCAGCCCAGTTGCCGGAACGCATGTAGGGGTCGTCCCGGGCCCAGGGAGGATTGTTGGCCGACGCCAGCCAGTCGCGCGCCGGGTCGATGGCATGAGGCATGTCGTCGAAGGCAACCATGCTGTCCCAGTGGTCGAGGGGTTCGTTGGCGTGCTTGAAGCCATACGTCGCCCGCTGCCGCCTGGGCACGCGACCGACGGCATGATAGCCGACACGGCCGTTGCGCCCACCGACCGTGTCGGCGAACAGGAAATTCAGGATCGGGAAAGGCCACTGACGCAGGGCGTCGACGACGTCGTCTACCGAGCGCGATTTCATCAGCGCCAGCATCGACTCAAAGCCTGTGGTGGCCTCGGCGCCGACCCACCGCAGCGACAGGATTGGCGGCTCGTCG
>Ga0233429_1003842_pt1 | contig 13777 bp, 13 predicted proteins | sample SI_118_April2016_3_FD_179879 | JGI IMG/M metagenome (GOLD analysis project Ga0233429, IMG submission 179879) | Seawater microbial communities from Saanich Inlet, British Columbia, Canada - SI_118_April2016_135_MG | ecosystem: Environmental > Aquatic > Marine > Inlet | place: Canada: British... | reverse complement strand
GGAGAATTGCAGATCGGTTTTCAGATATTTTGTTGGCTGTTTCAGATAGGTCAGAAAATAATTTGAAAAAGTCTAAATTGTCTGGAGAAATAATCAAAGTAGGTAATACTGTCGTGGATTCTATAGAGATTGCACATAAATTAGCATTAAAGAGGAAACTAAAACCTTTGTCCAAGAAAAAGTTTGCATTAATATCTGTCCATAGGCATGAGAATATTAAGAATAAAGAAAGATTAGAAAACATCGTAGAAATTCTAAGCAAGGTTAATACACTTTCTTATTTTTCATTACATGATAACACTAAGCTGAAATTAATGGATTTTGGATTGTATAATAAATTAAAAAGTAATCCCTATATTAAGATTGTAGACCCTATGGACTATGTAGAGTATTCGTTTCAGATGAAACATTGCGATTTTTTAATTACAGATGGTGGTTCCATACAAGAGGAAAGTTTAGTTTTCAAAAAACCTTGTGTAATCTTGAGGAAATTTACTGAAAGGCAAGAAGGAATAGGGACAGGTATTAATTTTTTAACCAAATTAGACGTAGACGAGTCTGTAGAAATAATTCAACTTATAGAATCTGGAAAGATAAAAGTTGGAAATTTTAAGAATCCTTATGGTGTGGCAGGAGTTAGTAAGGAAATTGTAAGGAGGTTAATTAAGAAATGATAAAAGTTAAACCTATTTTTGGAGCACATCAGATTTACCAAGAAATTGTTAATTATCCGCCTAAAGGTGTAAAGTATTTAGGAGTTTCAAATCAAACTAAAAAAGGAGAATATTACCAAAATAAAAAATGGAAAGAGTTTCTTAATAGAGTTTCTCAATTTTTTAATCTGCCTCGTATGATTTACTTAAAACCTGGAGATTATGATTTAATACATTCTTCTAGAGGAATTATCCCTTTAAATAAAAAACCATGGGTTATGGATGTAGAACATTTTTATTCATTTATGGGCTTACATTCAAAAGCTGTAGAAAATAAATTTATTAAGAAATTTATTGAATGGAGACTTGGATCTAAATATTGTAAGGCTATTTTATGTCATTGTGATGCGACACTTCAGGGTTTTTTGAAGCATTTTGACTGTAGGAAGTTTAAAGATAAGTTAAAAGTAGTTTACCCTTCTTCACATATAACTAAAATTAAAAAAGAAAAACATGAAACTATAAGGATATTGTGCATTCTTAGTTTATTTGAACAAAAGGGAGGGGTTCAAGTACTTGAAGCATTTTCTAGAATTGAAAAAAAATACAAAAATATAGAATTGTGGATGCGTTCAGATGTTCCAGAAGAAATAAAGGAAAAATATACTTCTAAAAATATCAAATATACTGAGTATTCATCTAATATAGTCCCTCGTGAAGAATTATTGAAAACAGTTTATGCTAAATGTGATATTTTTCTTTATCCTACTCTTTGCGATAGTTTTGGTTATAACTTGGTAGATTCTATGGTTGCAGGTATGCCTACCATAGGTACAAATTTATTTGCAGTTCCGGAAGTTGTTCTTGATGGAAAAACTGGACTTATTGTAGATATCCCTGGTTATAATTTACATGAAAATTATATTCAGGAACATCCTATTGCTAAGTTAGTGGGCAAAGATAATGAGAAATTTATAGATAATTTAAAAGAGGCAATGGCAAAATTAGTATCGAATAAATCTCTGATTAAAAAAATGTCAAAGGCTAATTTTGAAAGGATTAGTTCAGGAGAATTTTCTATTGATACTCGTAATAAACAATTAATCTCAGTATATAATGGTGCATTAAATGAAAAATAAATATCTCGATAATGGTCCTCAACATTCAGAAGGATTAAAGTCTGCGATATTGGCCGCTTATGGAAATATAACTGATTGTTCTTTAGAATTTAAAGACGCTAAAGGTGTTTATGCAAAATTTCCTTTTTTTAATGTGAAAAGCAGACTTTTTGGAAATAGGGTTATTTCTGTTCCATTTGTAGACGTTGGTGGAGTATGCGGTAGTTTAAAATCTGGGGATTTAAATGAATTAAAAACCAAATCTCAATTTCCTTCAGAGGTGATTAATGTAAAGATCGATAAATCTTTAAAAAATTTCAAAAAATTAAAATCTGAATTACTAAATCAAGGTTTTTTTGAAAAAACAAATAATCATCAATTTGTTTTAAAATTAAAATCTAAAGATGAACTTTGGAAACAATTTCATAAGCATACTAGAAATGATATAAGGAAGTCTATTAAATCTGGATTAAGATTAGAAAGAATAGACAGTTTAGTTAAGGTAAAAAATTTCTATGGTCTTTATTTGAAAGAGATGCATAGATTTGGTACGCCCCAACATTCCCTTTCGTTTTTTAAGGAATTATACGCAAATAATGACATTGGTTTTTTTGGATTTAATTGTTATAGTGGGGAAAAAATAATCGGTTCAATCATAGTATTGTACTCTGGGAAGAGGGGTCTTGTCTTTGTGAATGTTTCCAATCCCTCATTTAGGGATATGAGGCCAAATGACCTTCTGTATTGGGAAACCTTACAGAGTTCAATAAAAGAAGAAATAGAATATTTAGATCTTGGACAGGTGAATATTGGATCTGAAAAAGGGAGTCGTGAATGGAGTTTATATAAATTTAAGAAAAAATGGTTGGCTGAACCTTATAGTTGTTCTATTTTCATAAGTCCCCATGAAATTGCAAGTTGTAAATCCAAGGGATCTAAAATGAAACTTTTAAGAAAAATATGGTCTAAGTTGCCACTGTTTATTGTAAAAATAATCGGCCCAAAAATTAGGTCGGGATTAGCTATTTAGATTCTGAATATCCTCTTCCTATGTATGATTTTTTATCATCTAGACTTCCATCTTTTTTAGCTTTCAATGTCAATCTTATTTCTGCTATTCCCCCAATTAAAGAGCCAAACCTATCCGAAATAATATAATTTTTATTTATTAACCAATCTAAAATTTTCCACAGAAATGGGTGCCTATTGTGAGGAGAATATTTTAATCTTTTAGAAGTACATTCAAATTGTTTATGGAAGTAGTCGAAACTAATGGATGTAAAAGTTTTATAGTGCTCAGGACAACTCCAACTTGTGAAGCCTGTGTAGTGTGGCACAATTATTTTTACTGTGGCCTTATCCCTACAAACTCTCCAAATTTCTTGCATTACTCCGCACGTATCTGGAAGATGTTCTATAATATTCTCTGCATAAACAAAATCAAATTGATTATCTTCGATGGGCCATGGGAGATCCATTAAATTCCAAACCAAATCAGGATTTGCAGCAGGAGCAATATCTATCATGAATTCTTTTTTTCTATCGTGAGACAAAGAATCCCCGCATCCTAAATTTAATACTCTTTTTTGGGTTTTTAATTTTTTATTGATTTTTTTCATTCTAACCAATTTTAATTCTAGAGGTAAACTTAAAAGCATTTCTCTATATTTGAAAGATATGGCTTTTGTGCTCAGAGTGGATTTGGAGTCTCAAAAAGGGATTTCGCAAGGGTTACCTTTATTGTTAGATCTTCTAGCTAAGCATAAATTGAAGGCAAGTTTTTATCTAACTATGGGTGGAGAGTCTAATATTTTTGAACTTTTGAGGTATCGTGGAAATGTTCCTAATGCCGGAGAAAGGTCTTTGAAAGTTTTTACTTTCTTAGAAAAGTTGAGAATGGCTTTATTGCCTCGGGACTTTGTTAAACATAATTTGGCCGTTCTCAAAAGGATTATTTCCGAAGGTCATGAATTAGGGATTCATGGTTGGAAACATAGAAGATGGACAAGAGGCTTAGAAAAGATAGATGTCGAGAATGAATTAAAACTTGCAATTGACAAATATGTTTTAATGTTTGGTAGGCAGCCAGATTCTTTTTGTTCTCCCGCATTTAGGACTAATCAAAATGTAGTAGATTCCTTGGATACAAATAAAATTAGAATTGTTAGTGATTATTTTGGAGATAAGCCTTCAAAAATAAAAAATACTAAAATAATTAATGTGCCTGTGACAATAAAAGGGGAAGCGAATACACCTATCATTGAAAATAAGGTTACAGCTGGTTTTTCAGATGATGAAATTTTTGATTATTTGGTTTCCGAAGTAAAGAAAAAAGAACTTTCAGTGATGTACCTACATGGGATGTATGAATGTATAGAGAAAATTAATTTATTAGACAGATTATTTAATTATTTAAATAAGAGTAAAACTAATGTGAAAACTATTGGGCAGGTGGCAAATGAAGATATTGCAAATAACAAGTAGTTTTTATCCTGTTATTGGTGGCCAGGAAAAGGTAGTTTTGGAGACTTCAAAGGAGTTAGTTAAAATGGGGCACGATGTTACAATTTTAACAACTGACCTTTTTCGTGAAGACCAAAAGCTTCCCTCAAATGAGGAGATTGAGGGAATAAATGTTGTAAGGTTGAAAAATAAATTCTACTTGAAAGGGTATGGTTATTCCCCTGGAGCGGTTAAATGGCTTAAGAATAATTGGAAAGATTATGATTTAGTCCACTCTCATGGATATAATAGATTTTTAAGTGAATATGCATTATTTTATTTGAGAAATAAAGTTCCTACATTTTTTTCTGCTCATGGTTTTATTCATACTAAGAAAAATTATTTTTTTAAGAAAATACACGACATTACTTTAGGAAAAGTTGTGAAATATGCAAAAAAATGTACAGCTTTAACTAAGTTAGATTATGCCGAATATTCTAAATTGGGAGTGCCTACAGATAAAGTAATGGATCTACCAAATGGAGTAGACGTTGATAAATATAATTCTCCGGATAAAAAATTAGTTAACTCCTTAAAGAAAAAATTTAATTTAAAGAATAAGACATTAATATATGCTGGAAGGATTCACAAGAGCAAGGGTTTAAATTATGTTTTTGAAGCTATTCAAAATTTAGATTGTAATTTTTTGATTGTTGGGCAAGACGCAGGATATAAGGAAGATTTAATTAAATTGTCTAAAAAGTTAGGCATCGAAGACAAGATAATTTTTGCAGGATGTTTGTCTGATGAGGAATTTATTGCAGCATATTATTCTTCAGACATTTTTGTTTTATTCTCTGAGTGGGAAGGTTTTGGGATTGTTGCTATAGAGGCAATGGCTACAGCATTACCAGTTATTGTTAGTGATAGGGGATCATTACCATTTATTGTTGAAAATGGTTGTGAAGGGTATATAGTCCCTTTTGAAAATGTGGATTTTTTAAAGAAAAAAATAGATTTTTTGCTCTGTGACCCTAAAAAAAGAAAAATATTGGGGACGAATGGAAAGAATAAATCTAAAAAATATTCTTGGAAGAATATTGTTGACGGGTTAGAAAAAGTGTATACGGAGTTAACAGAAAAATGAATTTCAATGAAGTTAAAAATGTTGGGACTTTTTTCTCAGATTATTTAACCTATGAAGGGCACAACCTTTGGGAATTGAATGAAGCAGGATTGTATAATTCATTCTTTATTAATCCTTCAAGAAAAAATGCCATACATGATGGAAGAGATTTTCTTATTCATCACATAATTAATCTTAAAAGAAATTGTAGATCCAAAAGAAAATTTGTTAAAAAATCTTCAAAAGAAGAGATTTTAATCGTTCCTTATGACATGTCTCATGCAAACACTTTTTTAAGATTGTTAAGGGATCTAAAAAATGTAAGGATTATTCGAAATGATTCTCCAAATTCAAGTATTACTAAAGATATCCTTGATTCAAATAAACTGCCATTTGTCAATCTTGATAATTTTATTACAATCAAAACAAAAAGAGCCGTGGGGGCTGCAAATAAATGGCTATCTAAACAGTTTAATTTGATTAAAAATGATAATGGTTTAAAAGTTAAACTTGGAGAAAATTATGATCAAGTAATTGAAGTTTTAAAGTATTGTTGCAAAACGAGAAAACTATTTTTGGAGACCATTCTTAATATAGAGCTGTTTAAAGAAATTTATTGTAAGGAGAAATACAAACTTGTCTTGGTTGCTGACGATGTAAATTCTGTAGGAAGAATTGCAGTAAGGATTGCAAATCAATATGATGTTTCTTCATTAACAATCCAACATGGTCAGTTACAAGGTAATCCTGTTGGAGATATAAGTTCGGATTTTATGGCTGTTAATGGCGAAAGAGACAAAGAATTTTTAATTAAAAAGGGGGCACCCCTTAGTAAAATAGTTGTTACTGGGCAGCCCAGATTTGATAGTATTTTTAAAAATAAATATTCCCATAAAAAATCTTGTAAGGAATTAGGTTTAGATTATAATAAAAAGATTGTAATGTTCACCGTACAAAAACCGTTAGCTCAAGGTTCAGTTAATCTTGCGGCTCTTAATTGTTTTTTTGAAGCCATAAGGAAAATTCCTGATAAAGAAAATTATGAATTCATTATTACTATGAGGGAAGATATGAGTCTTAAAGATTTATCCAGTGACTATAAATCCTTGGGTATCAAAGTTATGATTGGAGGAGACATCCACAAAATTTTGGCCTGTTGTGACGTATTTACTACAGCATTTTCAACAGTTGCGATTGAATCTGCTTTAATGGGCCATCCAGTAATAACAATAAATCTAAATAATAGAAATTATATTAATTATACTTCTGAAGGCGTAGGATATACAGTGTTTAAAGCTAAAGATTTTCTTCCAAGACTTTATGAAGTTTTAAATGACCTTCAATTTAAAAAGAAATTTTCTAGGTCCAGAAAACAGTTTGTTAAAAACTATAATTTTTCAGATGACGGCATGTCTACTAAAAGACAAATTAAACTCATTAAAGATATCATAAAAAAGAAAATTTAATTATTTTTTTACCTTTAATTCAAAATAAACTTCATATGCAGGGAATAAATTTCTTAAAAATGTTTCTTCATAAAAAAGACACAACTTACTATGTAAGTTAAATAACGGTTCAATAAGATAATTGTAGAATAAATACCATTTTTTCAAAAAAATTAATTTTCTTTTCTTTATTTCGAAATTAACAGGATTGCTTGTTGTGAGCATACTTTTTTCACTTTTTTCAAAATCTGTGAAACTGTCAAATCTGAAAAATCTTCTATGGAATTCAAAAAATGCAGATTTTCCTGAAAAGTAAGGCACCTTGATAATTACCCTTGCATTAGGTTTACAAACTCGATATATCTCTTCCATTACAAATTCGAAATTTTTTACATGTTCTAAAACGTGACTGGTGTAAATTTCTTTAATAGAATTATCTTTAAATGGCAATCCTTTATCTACGTCTACTACCAGATCTACTCCACTATAGTTAAATAAGTCTATTCCATAAAACCCTTTAATCTTTTTAGGTCCACAACCAATTTCTAATTTGGTAATTTCTTTTTTCATAAGTTATTTTTTTATTCCTCTTTTAAATTCTTTTCTATAATGGAAAGATTTATCAATCTCCCGATTTTTGACTTTATATGGTTAAAAATAAAGGATCGATTGTTGCAATAATTCCTGCAAGGGGAGGATCAAAAACAATTCTTAAAAAAAATGTAAAATTGCTAGATGGTAAGCCCATGATTGCATACACTATAGAGGCGGCAGTTAAATCCCATGGAGTAGACAGAGTTTTTGTTTCAACGGATAATAAAGAGATTGCGGAAGTTTCAAGAAAATATGGCGCAGAAATAGTTTATGAAAAAGAAGAAAATACGGATCAATTTGACTTATCTAAGGAGTCTTATTTAGATTATGCTGTGAATGCAATAGAAAAAGAGGGAGTAGTTATTGACTTAATTGTATTTTTACAATGTACTTCTATTTTTAGGGGTCCTAAAGAAATAGATAAGGGAATTGAGATGATTAAGCAAGGTTATGACTCTGCAATTACTGCATTCCCTTCATTTAGATATTATGGAGAATTAAAAGATGATTGTTACGTGCCATTTAGAAAGTTAAGGGAAAGAAAACAAGTTATGGATCCTTGGTATTGTGATGATGGCGCAATGTATGTAATTAAAAGGGATCTTTTTGAAAAAGTTAAAAATAGGTATGGTGGTAAAATTGGAATAGTTGAGACTACAGAGATTTTTGCTCATGAAATAGATTATCCTTATGATTGGTGGCTAGTAGAAAGATTGATTGAGCGTAAAAAAGCAAATAAAACTAATATGGACTTCTAAGGGTACGGTTTTAGGACCGTATTTTGACTATATTTCTACTGGAGTATACAAAAGCTTATATATTATTAATTGATAGGTACCGTATGCCAAAAGAAGGAAGTTCGTCAATAACTGTATCTCAAAATTTTGTTGAGAGAGTCTCAAATCATGTGAATGGTAGTGGGGGCCTAGTAAACAGTGTACCTCAAGCATTATCTCAAGCATGGAGTGATTATGAACAAAGAAATTTGAGAGTTGCTCAACCCAAACCCGTTAAGATAGGGAATAAATTAATTGGGCATGATCAACCAGTATTTGTTATTGCAGAGATAGGGATTAACCATAATGGTGATATGAACATCACTAAAAAGATGATCGACTTATCTGTTGAGAAAGGTTGTGACGCTGTTAAATTTCAAAAAAGAACCTTAGATGTGGTTTTTACTCCTGAGTTTATGGATGGTCCTAGAAACACTCCTTGGGGAAAAACAAATAGGGACGAACGAGAAAAGTTAGAATTTAGTGAAGAAGAATACAGAGAAATTGATAGATATTGTAAGGAAAAAGGTATAATGTGGTTTGCATCACCTTGGGATGAAGGAAGTGTAGACTTTTTGGAAAAATTTAATACGCCTTGTTACAAAATTGCATCAGCCTCATTAACAGATAAAAATTTATTATACAAAATTAAAGAAACTGGAAAACCCATTATTCTTTCTATTGGAATGAGTAATATGGAACAAGTTGTTTCTGCAATTAAAATATTAGGTCAGGAAAATTTAGTATTATTACATTGTACTTCAACTTACCCTTCTAGAGATCATGAATTGGATTTGAATGTTTTGACTTCATTAAGAAAACATTTTGATTGTCCTATTGGTTTCAGTTGCCATGCGCCAGGAATTTGGCCTACAATTGTAGCTACCACATTGGGAGCATGCGTTTTAGAGAAACATATTACTTTAGACAGATCAATGTTTGGATGGGATCATGCAGCAAGTATAGAACCTAAGGCTTTAGGTGATATGTGCAGGGTTTCAAAAAGAGTACCTGTTATGTTGGGAAGTTTTAATAAGAAAATACATGATTCTGAAAAACCTATCAGTGATGACTTGAGAAGAGTTGACACACTCTAATTAAAATTTTGAATTCTAAAATGAAATTAGCTGTATTTGATTTGGACGGCGTATTGAGTAAAGGAAAGGTTTTTTCTAAAGATCTCTCTAAGGATATGCTGGAAGGAGAGCGTGAAAATTTAAAGAATTTTAAAGATTATATGTCTCAAAAAAACGTACCTTGTGTTGCCGTTACTGGAAGATCACTCGAAATTTCTAAAGAATTAATGACTTATATGGATGATTTTTCGGTATGTGAACATGGGACTATCGTTGTGGATCCAAAAACCATGGACTGGTATCATCTTGTGGATGGCGAAGATAAATTTAGTAATTTAATAGAAGCTAAGGATAGACTAGAATCATTTATTCATTTAGCAGAAAAATTTGATGAAATTTTATTAAATGCTTTTCCAGAAGAAAAAATAAAAAGAAGGGATGACAATTTACACATACTTACTTATGAATTTGAATCAGTTGAAGGCGAAGATTTTGCAATGAGGTTGTATACTGAATTATACAAACATTTACCTCATGAGATTAAACTTGATTTGAATAACAAAGACATAGTTTTAAAGACATGTGACATGGCAATAGATCTTATGCCGGGAGTAAGCAAAAAGGAAGGATTAATTCATTTATTGAATAAGTTGAATATTGATACTAAAGATGTAATTATTTTTGGAGATTCTTATCATTCAGATGGTCAAATGATGAAAGTTATCACTGATGGTGTTTGGGTTTGTCCTGGAAACTCAGATGATCGCTTAAAAGAAGAAATTAAAAATCGCGGTAAACTGGGATATGTGGCAGAAAAGCCTTTCTTTGAAGGTACTATGGATGCAATTCACCATTTCTTTGATTGAGAGTTAGATTTATTAACTTATTACTTTCTTTGAATTTATGAAAAAAATATTATTTGTATGTGGTTCTCCGCCCCACCCAACGCATAAATTATTTGCTGAAAGTGTGGGTGCAGACTTTTACTATTGTGGTTCTGGAGGAGTAAAAGAAGTTTTTTCTAAACTGCTTAAAATGCCAAGAGAATATGACATCTATTTTACTGAAGGTTTGTTTACTTTTGCAGTTTTGTCTAAATGGATAGGAAGAATAAAAAAATCCTCTAAAATAGTTAATTTATTTTCAGATCCAAGACTGTATCAAATAATAAACAATATTAAATTTAATTCCAGATCTTTAAAATTGAAAAAATATAACTTTCTAAAGAAATTTTTTATAAAATGCTTTATTAAAAAAGTCGATGGTGCAATTTGTGTAGGGAAATATGAAAGAAGTCTTTTGGAAAAGGTAAATCCTGTCGTTCCTACTAAAGTAGTGTATCCTTTGATAGATAGAGGTGAATTTTTTAACACTTCTGTAAGGATGGATAAAAATAATATTACTTTTATTGGAAATGGTCCAGATTATTATTATAAGGGTGTTGATTATATCTTGGAATTATTTGAGAAGGTTAAATCCGAAGTTCCAAAAACAGAGCTTTTTATTATTGGAAAAGATTGGGAGAACTATCAAAAAAATGTGATTGTTCCAGAAGGCATAAATTTCTTAGGTAAAAAAAATGCAAAAGAAATAATAAGTTTTTTTGAAAAATCCTCATTATACTGTCATTTTGGAAGAGGGGAAGCATTTGGAGTTACAGTCCTCGAGGCTATGGCTACAGGTTTGCCAGTTATTTTATCTAATGAAACAGGTGCTAAGGAGGTAGTTAATCAAGTAGATAAAAATTATATTGTTGAAATTGAGGATATCGAAGGGACTGTGTCTAAAATAGTAAATTACCTAAAAAAATCTAAACAAGATAAAATTAAAATTTCCAAACAATTTAAAAAAATCGCAGAATCTTATCAAAAGAGAGATCTTATTAAGCTATTTAAATCGGAATTTAATCAGCTTGTTAAAGAGTTGTATAAAGATGAAAACTAAAATTCCAAAAATTTCAGTAATTATTCCTGCACACAATGAAGAAGGGGATATCGCTAGAGCATTAGATAGTGTTATTCTCAACAATTATGATTCTAAAGAAATTATTGTAGTAAATGATGGGTCTACAGATAAAACTGAAGAAATAGCAAAAAAATATTCTATGAATCATAAGTTTATAAAATTAATAAATTATAAAGAAGGTCATTCTGCAGCTTTTGCAAGGAATAGGGGTGCAGAAAAAGCTAAAGGGGACATACTGGTCTTTTTAGATGCGGACACCAGTATTAATTCAGAATTTTTAAAAATAATTTCTGAAGATTTCGATAAATTTGAAATTCAAGGTATAGGAAATCCTAAAAGAAACTCCTACACTAATCTATTGTCAAGATTAGTTGCTTTATTGGCAAGGCCTCCAAAAGGTGTACAAGAAAGATCAAAAAAAAGAGTAGTTTCCAAATATATAGGATTTAACACATTTATTATATCTCGCAAGATTTTTTTAGATATTGGAAAGTATGATGAAAAAATATTTTATTATGAAGACGAAGATTTGAGTAGAAAGTTTTTCAAATATGGGAATAAGGGATTATGGGAACCAAAAGCGTTATTTTATTCTTATCAGCCTTCTTCATGGAGAGATGTTTATCGTCAATGTGCATGGTCCGGGAAAGGGATTGCAAATATGGTAGAACTTCCTAGAAAAATGAAGGAGATAGGCTATTCATTATTTAAATTATTATTTATTATATCTCCCTTCATTGTTTTATTCTTCGATAAGTTCTTAGGTTTAGGATTAATTAGCTTAGCATATATTTTAACTTATTTTTATGCCCTCAGATCAAGTAAAGAACTATTTTATTCTATTTTGATGGTACCTCTGATGTATTTAAGAAATATTTTTGAATTTTATGCTATTTTTAAGTTTTTAATATTGGGGCTAAAAAAATGAAAACTAAAAATCCAAAGATTTCAGTGATTATTCCTGCACACAATGAAGAGGATTTGATAGGAAGGTCTATCGATAGTGTACTTGCCAATAAATTTGAAAATAAGGAAATAATTGTTGTCAATGATGGCTCTACAGATAAAACTTCTCAAATTGTTAAAAAGTATGGTGCTAAGCATAAAAATATTAAATTAATCAATTTTGATAAAGGTCATTCTGCAGCTTTTGCAAGAAATAACGGTGCTAAAAAAGCTAAAGGAGATATTTTAATATTTTTAGATGCAGATACAATTATTAATGATGTTTTTTTGGAAGAAGTTGTAAAATTTGAAAATAAGGCCCAAGGGTTTATCTCGCTTAATTATCCCTTAAGAACAACTTGGGTGAATAAAATACTTTCTGGAATGGTGGGGCCTTCAATCAAAAGGAATCTGCCTCATGGAAAAGTATACGATAAAAACAACTCTGAAGAGGCAGGGGATATGTTCTTTGCAATAACTAAAAATGCATTTGAAGATATTGGCGGTTATGGGGAAGATAAATTCTATTTTGAAGATGATTATTTTGCAAGAAAATTTTACGAAAAAGGATATAAATCTGTTTTTGTAAAATCCGCAGAACAATATTTTGAATTACCTTCTACTTTATCTGAATTTTTTAGACAATGTAAATGGATAGCAAAAGGAATAAACACTATTAATGAATATCAAGATAGGATGAGAAAGAAAACTTTTTGGTATTCAAAATTAGCATTTATTTTATCGCCGTTATTATTGTTTTTTAACCCGGTTATGATGTTTTATGGGTTTTTAGCTACAATTTTAGTTACTTACTTTGGAATTTTAAAAAGAAATAGAAAGGTTTTTTTATCTTTATTAGTAGTTCCATTTATTTATGCTAAAACATTTTTAGTAATCTACAATCTTTTAAAAAATTAATTTTTTCTTAAAATTTTAATTATTTTTAAATCGTTTTCATTTAAACCTTTCAAGAGGAAAAGAGATGCAAAGTAAATTATTATTCCTAAAACTATTTTGAATGCCAATGTGTCAAATACTGCCCAGATCATAATTTTTGGCAAAATAAGTATTGCTAATGACATGATCAAACTAGAGAAGATTGCCTTAATGCCAAAACTATATTCTAATTTTAAATTGAAGTTTTTTCTTGTTTCTTTCATCAACATCAACAATAAGTAACACCAGCTTATGCTTGTAGCTATACCTGCACCAATAATACCTTGACTTGGGCCATTTGAGATAGTTAGATATTTAATTAATGCGTAGTTGAGTGTGATATTAATAACTAATGCTGTAACAATATGTTTTGCAATAAGGTTAACTTTTTCTTTGGCTTGAAAAAGACTTGTGTAAAATACGATCTTTGGAGAGATGATTATTAATGCAGATAAGGCATAAAGAGACATTACTGCTGGGAGATATAATGGGCCATATACTGCCGTGATGATGTCCTTTGAAAGAATTATAATGCCAAAGATTGCCGGAAATGTTAACATTGTAAGATAACGAATAACTTCCTTGAAGGTTTTGTTAGTTTGATTTTTATTTAGTTGTGTGAATACAGGTAGTAAAATGTTAGAGATTGAAAATAATGCTGCAATGGTTAAAACTAAGCTTAGTGCTGCGCGATAATAGCC